>Ga0079225_10000556_pt1 | contig 20187 bp, 16 predicted proteins | sample Poulit2012_FD_76344 | JGI IMG/M metagenome (GOLD analysis project Ga0079225, IMG submission 76344) | Agricultural soil microbial communities from Georgia to study Nitrogen management - Poultry litter 2012 | ecosystem: Environmental > Terrestrial > Soil > Agricultural land | place: USA: Georgia... | reverse complement strand
TCGTGGTAGGCAACCATTTTACGTTCTGTTTCATTCATAATACGGTCTTTCTTCGCTGGTCCAGCAATGACACGGTCATGCGCTTCGTCCATATCAATAGGTTCAATGACTGTACTTTCACGACGGGCAGCCACTAAAGCTGCTTCGTTCAGTAAGTTTTCTAAATCCGCCCCAGAGAATCCTGGTGTTTGACGGGCAATTAATTTTAAATTGACTTCTTCTGAAAGGGGCTTGTTTCTTGCGTGTACTCTCAAGATGGCTTCTCGTCCCTTAACATCCGGACGACCAACTAAAATACGACGGTCAAAACGACCTGGTCGCAGCAATGCAGGGTCTAAGACGTCTGAACGGTTCGTAGCTGCCATAACAATGACACCTTCGTTCCCTTCGAATCCATCCATCTCTGTTAGTAACTGGTTCAGTGTTTGTTCACGTTCATCGTGTCCTCCACCCATTCCAGCACCACGTTGACGACCTACCGCATCTATCTCATCAATAAAGATGATTGATGGAGCATTCTTTTTCGCGTTGTCAAATAAGTCACGTACACGACTTGCACCGACCCCAACGAACATCTCTACGAACTCAGAACCTGAGATCGAGTAGAAAGGTACGCCAGATTCACCTGCTACCGCTTTTGCTAGCAAGGTTTTACCTGTACCTGGAGGTCCTTCTAACAGCACTCCGGCCGGAATACGTGCACCTAATTGGTTAAATCTTCTTGGATCTTTTAAGAACTCAACAATCTCAACTAATTCTTGTTTTTCTTCATCGGCACCGGCCACATCCGCAAAACGAACAGTACTTGTTTTTGCATCTGCTTCTTTAGCTTGTGAACGTCCAAAGTTCATCACGTTTCGTCCACCGCCGCCACCGCCGCCTTGGCCTGCTTGATTCATCATAAAATACAAGAATCCAGCAAGTAATAAGAATGGCAAGAATGTAATCAATAAACTCGTCCAGATACCTGTGCTTGGTTCTTCAAGCGAGTTCATGGTGACATCATTTTCTTTTGACAGCTGATACACATCGTTAATTACTGCATCGTTTCGCAACAAGATGGTTGTAAATCCACGTGTGGAAGTCTCATCTTGTTGGCCAAAAATTGGAATATTGTCATCTTCTTCAGTGTCAGTCTCTATTTCTTCTCCGGGCCGAAAAGTACCTCGTACTTCATATACACCGGCAGTGGGTTGAATAGAGTACTGATCCACTCGGTCATCTTCTAAATACTGAACGAACTCAGTACTAGTTATCGATTCAGTACTTTCTGCTGCTCGATTCGTAGAAAACATTTGGGCAATCCCAATGATCCCTAAAAATACTAGTATATAGAAGAGACTACTATTAAAAAAGTTTCTTCTCTTCATTTCATCCTCCGTAACTAATTACAATTTGATGGTTTATATTTAACAATCTCAACATCATATTAAAGATTTGGCGACTTAAGCGCCTTTTAACATAGTATCATACTCTATATATGAACTCTATGAATATTATTTGACTTTTTGGAAAAAATCTATTATTCCGGGTCATCTACGATAAATTCTTCTTTCAAGACACCAACATACGGTAGATTACGATAATTTTCTAAATAATCCAAGCCATAACCAACCACGAATTCATCGGGAATCTCGAAACAACTCCAATCGACGTTTAAATCGACCACTCTTCCGGATGGTTTATCCAGTAAAGTAACCAATTTAACTGATTTTGCATTACGACGAATAAACATATCTTGCAGATATTTCAAGGTTCGCCCAGAATCAATAATATCTTCAACAATGAGGACGTCACGATTTTCAACTGATGAGTCTAAATCTTTAATGATTTTTACTTCGCCAGTCGAAGTCATAGACGTTCCGTAACTCGAAACATCCATCATATCGTACTCTAAAAAGATATCCATTTCTTTAATCAAATCAGCCATAAAAGGCAATGCGCCTTTAAGTATGCCCACAACTAAAGGATTTTTATGTTCATATTCTTCAGATAAAATTTGAGCAACCTCTTTTGTTTTTTCTTGAATTTGCTCTTCGGATATTAAAACTTTTTTAAGGGTATCATCCATCTTCATGATATATCTCCTAACCATTCATCTTTTTCATATTTTAACACATAGATTAGTTTATCAGTTTCTTCAAGCGTAAACAAACGTCTTTTGCGATAAGAAATTAACCAGAGAATTTCTCCTGAACTATCTTCAACAATCCAAGCTTGATCTCGTTCTTCCAAGGGTGTTTTCTCATCAATGAAAATATCTTTAATCTTTTTGCTGCCATTTAACCCCTCATAACGCATTCGGTCACCTGCTTGTCGATGCCGCACAGTCAAGGGAAGCTTTAAAGAATCTTCTTGGATGCATAAAACTTTTTCGTCATTCATATAATCCTTGATATTTTCATTATCGTCAAGTAAAAACAAGCCTATTTTTTCATTTTCAGAAAGGGGAATCCATTGATTCATTTCGTGAATAAGAATTTCTGAATCTTTGACTGAAGTGGTTTGTTTTTTTCGCTTCGAGAAGCTGACCTTATTATACTCTTTTTTGACGAGAATGTCGTTTTGTAAGTCTAGCTGCGTATTCACTTCACCATTTAACAGCCAATCCTGAATCAACACAACATAATTATTTTTGTATTGATAGCCTTCTGTTTGATATAACTTATCCAGCAGCATTTTTAATACCAAGCGTTGTTTGGCTGGCGTAAGTTCCTCAAACGTTGAAAGGTTCAGTACCGATGAATTCGTCGATTCTTCCACTACTTGATGAAAAATTTCCTCAATCATTGGGTGTGAAACTTCCAACACATCGCCTAACGCCAAAGCAAACTGTTCGACATGCTGATTAAATTGAGCATTTTCCTTTTTTAACAACGGAATAATTTGGTTTCTGAAACGATTCCTCGTCTGTGTTAATTCAAAGTTTGTCGCATCTTCAAAATACTTTAAATCCTGTTCCTTCGCAAATGCATATAACGTATCCTTTGAGAAATGAAGCAACGGCCGGACAAGTTCTCCTTCGGCAAATGACTGAGAAAACCGAATACCCGTCAATTGCGCTAGAGTACTTCCGCGAGTCCATTTCATTAAGATAGTTTCTACTTGGTCATCTTGATGATGAGCCGTCATTAAAGTATCTATATTTTGTTCTTTCATGATTTTTTCAAAGAAAGAATAACGGATAGCACGAGCCGCTTCTTCTATTCCAGCATCTGGATGGTCTTTCTTTTCCCAATGAAAGGAATAAAAGGGGGAGCCATATTTTTCAGCTAATTTCTTAACGTATTGTTCTTCTTCATCCGCTTCAGCTCGTAATTGATGATTAATATGCGCGACACTCAATTGGGGACGACTTTCTTTTGGAAGTTGTTGCATCAAATGAAATAACACGACAGAATCCACTCCACCAGATACTGCAAGTAGGATATGTCGATCTGCCGTTAAAAGATTATGGCTTTGAAGAATTTGTTTGAAGTCTTGAAACATTTGATTGATTCACCACCTACTTATCCATCATGAGAGTTTTTATACTAAAAAAATAAGGCAGGAATTTCCTGCCTTTCATTTATTTTAAATCTATTTAGACCGATTAGTTGCGACGTCCGCCGCGTCCACCACGTTTGTTGTCTGTGTTTTTACGTAGTGAGGATAAGCGCGTTTCACTTTCTTTTAAGAAATCATTCATTAAAGAATCAAAATCTTGGTTTCTGTTGTTATTTTGTTTTTTATTGAATGTACCACTTGGGCGACGACTACTTGCTTCTCTCTTTGGTTGTTCGTTTTTCGATTGTTTCTTCTCTGCTGCTTCTTTTTCTCGGTTACGCATAGATAAAGCAATTTTCCCATCGTTATCAATCGAAAGAACTTGCACGGTGACCACTTCACCGACTTTTAATTCATCATTAATATCTTCGACAAATTTGTCGGATACTTCACTGATGTGAACCAAGCCTGTTTTGTTGTCTCCTAAATCAATAAACGCTCCGAACTTCGCCAATCCCGTAATCTTACCTTGTACCTTGTTGCCAACTTCAAGTGACATTAAATCTTTCTCCTTCATTAAATTTGTACTTATTATACCATGATTATCCTTCAGATGTTACATAAATTTCAATTAATTGCAGTAAAAACCGACATTTTTCTCAAAAACATAAAAAACGTGTAGCTATTTACGAATATAACCACACGTTTAAAGCGATTTATTGATGAAAATATACGTTAATGAATGATTATTTATCTTCCGACTCCTCATTTTCTTCTTGTGCCGTGTCGTCTTCTTCAACTTCAGTTTCTTCTTTTTCAGGGAGGTTGAGTAATATTTCATTCGGTTTAGATACATTAAATTCTTGACGCGCTAATTTTGCGATATACTCTTCATCTTCTAGTAATCCCACTTGGTACTCGAGTTGTTCACGCTCTTTCTCTAATTCCTCGAGTTCAGAGATGAATTCCGCATGAACTTGGTTATATTCACTTGTTGCTTTTAAATTATTAATCAATGGTAAACTGGCAAAACCGATCAACACCATACCAATAAGAATGATTGCACTGGTACGAAAGCGCACAAACTTTGTCCGCTTATACTGACGGATGCTCTCGAGCGTTTTATTGAATGAATATGTATTTAGATGTGTGACATTATCTTTTTTATGTTTTTTCACGGCCATCATTCCCTAAAGAATATTTTATGTATGTACAAGCATTATAGCAATATTCTAATCTTTTGGAAACTGTTTTCAGAGAAAATTAACAGAGTTTTTATATTTCATTTTTCTAGATCTCAAGAATAAGAGTAAAACCGGATGAATCAATCGGTCATCGGATAAAGTGAGCAATTAAATAGGATTCACTTTACTAGATTAATCTGTTATCGGACAAAGTGGATAAAATAATGAAACTCACTTTGTCTGAAAGCCCGCTTATCGGTTAAAGTGAGACAAAAAATTGAGCGCACTTTGTTCGATTAAATCGTCATCATAAGAAGTCAGATCAAAAATTGCGCTCATTTCTGAAGTTATTCCGATTGTCCTATCAAGTGAAATCTAAAATTACTCTCACTTGTCAATAGACTTCGACCTTTCAATTTTCTAATAACAAAAAAAGAGTTTAGTCGCCTAAACTCTTTTTTTCTTATTCATTTTCGAAGCGTTCTTCAATGACTGTAAACATACCTTCTGCTTCATGTTTTTTAGTTGTATCGCGTAAATCTTCCACGCGTACTACAAGTGTTTTGTTTCCAAACTCGATTTCCAACTCATCGCCAACAGCTACTTTGCTTGAAGACTTGGCTGAGTTTCCATTGATTTTCACACGATTTTGATCAGCAATTTCTTTGGCAATGGTTCGCCGTTTAATAATTCGAGCAACTTTTAAATATTTATCTAATCGCATCTTAAAACTCTCCATTTCTTTCTTGTTCTTTGATTTTTTGCCAAATGGCATCCACTTCTTCCGGTGTTTCAGCTTTTACCCCATCAAACACATGCGGATGGCGTCGTCGCAATTTCTTATTAATGCCTTCCAATACTTCTTCTAAAGAAAAAATGCCTTCTTTTTCTCCAACAGCCGTTTGGTAAAGCAGTTGCATGAATAAATCGCCCAACTCCTCAACCACATTCTCTAAATCCTCATTGGCATATGCTTCTTTTAATTCATCCAGCTCTTCTTGGAAATGATCGAGTAATTTTTCTCCTGTTAATTCTTTTGCCCAGACATCGCCATTTTCACCAAATATTTCATCAATATAAGATTGTAAAGTTGCAAAAGAATGGACCGCTTCGTCTCTTTCAAGCGGCGGCACATAAATGGATCGTAGATTATGAACCCCCTCAAAATAATCCAACTCATACAATGGCATCCACTCGACATGTTCTTCTGGACTGCCAGCTGCATCGATTATTGCTATTGGATGTTCATCTGGATAGATTTCCATTAAGGCGAGTTTCACATTGCTCGCAATCATGGAGTGGAATACTTGCATAACAATCAGCTGATGGCCTGGGAATAATTCATCCGGGTCCAAATCAAAGGAATCTACAAGTTGAAAGCCATTAATCGGATCAATTTTTACCGCCGCAAATAAGTCATCAATAAAGCTGCGTCCACCAATAATCTTCGTATGTTCATGAGCTTCCAGCAATAATTGAACGGTAGTTTCAGCGACCGCCGGATGTCCCGGAACACCATAATAAACGTCACCTGTTTTCGCTAGATGCAACAATTCGTCAACAATCGCAGGGTACACTTGTTCAAAGTCTTCATCAAATTCTTCATACTTTGAATCAAAGGACTCAATATTTAAACCCTCAGCCTTTAACTCTTGTGCTGCTGGATGGTCCATCGTCCGTAGATAAACTTTTTCTTGTTGAGAAATGGTTTCATAAACTTTTTTTGGCATTTCACCTAAATGCGAAGGACCTAAGCCAAATATATATATCGTATGCATTCCTAACCTAAGTTAAGACGAAAATAAGAAAGTAGGTTAGGAATATATATATCGTATGCATTCCTAACCTACTTTCTTATTTTCGTCTTAACTTTTTCGGGCAATGGCAGTTGGTCTACTTCCTGCTCACTCAGTACATTTAACCAAAGAGCGCCGCCGCCGAAGATGAGAACACCGATGAGCACGCCCACTAATGTGAGAATGAAGCTGTCAATTCTGCCAACATCCCCCATAAAATGACTCAGTAAGGTCAATAAACCAGAGACACTTGCGTATAAAGCCATTAATAAAGTAATTAATTTTAGTAAAAAATGATTTTTAAGAACAGCTTGAAAGACTTCCTTTTCGATGAGCTGCATAAATAATATTGCAATGAGCAACAACGCCATGACTGTGACGATACTTGATCCCATAATACCAAATATACGAACCGCCAATTTGTTCATCATGATTTTAAAGCCCAAGCCAACGATTAAAAAGAGTAAGCTGGGATCCCTTTGGCTACGGCTTTGAGAAACGGTATGGATACAATAAATAAAAGATACCAGGCCAACACTCAACATCATCATCTGCAACTCTGCCGTTCCTTGTTGGTCCGTGAATAACACCTTGTTCATCCATGGCATGACTGCAACTAAACCAATGGCTGCTGCACTCGATAGGAGAACCGTTAACTTGATGATGGTTCCCGCTTCTTTTGCCCAGGCCCGCCATTTTTCTTCGACCGCCTGCTTTCTTAAAATCGGGAGTGACGTCATCGAAAAACTGATTCCAACCACTGTTCCCAATTGAACCATCGGCTGTCCTCGGTCATACACACCTTTCATGGCCATCGCTGCTTGCTCGGCAAAGCCCGCTTCCACTAGCCCATTATATACGGTAAAAGAATCAATAAATTGAAAAAAAATCATCAAACTGCCAAATGCGACGAGTAAAAACCCTTCGGTAAACAGACGTTTTCCCATATTTAATGAAAACCGAGGTTTTAAAACCGAATGAAAGTGTTGGCTTTGCCCGCTTTTTTGAAGCATTACATATAGTGCGATACTTGCAACAGCGGCTGAAAGCCAAGCGGAGTGATAAGCATTGACACCCATCTCATAATAACTCCAAGTGCTCCGTCCAAAGTAAAAAGCGACCCAAAGTAAGATGCCCACACGGACAATTTGTTCAATCACTTGTGAAAGACTGGTGGGCAACATATTGCCTTGCCCTTGGAAGAATCCGCGACTCAAACTTAAGACTGGAGCAAATAAAAAGAAATAAGCCACTGTTTGAATCACAGGCGCAAGTTCTCTATCTCCCATCAGCTCTGCGAGAGGACCAGCACCAAACTGTAAAAGGATAAACGTAAAGAAACCAACCAAGACCAGCCATGTATGCAGCTCTTGTAGACGATTCTTTACACTCAAATCATCGGGCGCTTCCGAAATCACTTTAGAGACAAAAATAGGCAGACCGGTCATCGTAAAGGCGACCGCTAAACCATAAATCGGATACACTTGTTGATAGACATAGAATCCTTCATCCCCGGTTAAATTCTGAAAGGGGACTTTATAGATCGCACTTAGAAATTTGGAAACAAATGAACTGGCGGTCAGCAATAAACCGCCTGTTACCATTTGATTGATTTGCTTATTTTTCTTGTTCATTTATTTCTTCCTTTGCGATTATTCATTAGAAGCTTCAACTTCATCCGCAAGTGCTTCCGCTTCTTCTTGTTCTTTTTCTCTTTGTTCTTCCACATAATCATATAAGTTTCTTGTAAAGTTTAAAATGTGTTGGAGCCACTCGTAGTTTTCCATCCCCGGTTTCAAGTTAAATTGTACCGTTAATTGATCCCCTGGTTTCATATCCACTTTCAAAGGAATCCCATCGAGTGCGCGGAAAATTTCTTGCATCGGTATTTTTTTCGTTCCTTTTTCAGAGAAGGTCACATCGACTTTTGAACGTTTTTGGGTGATGGATTCAATTAAGTCCATTTCACTGTAGAATTTGATTAACCCAATCACCAATAAATCATCGACTTCTTGTGGAAAGTCGCCAAAGCGGTCAATAAATTCATCTTGTAATTCTACGTATTCATCTTCTCCAGAAAGCGAGCGGATACGTTTATACAACTCGATTTTTTGACGTTCATCGCTCACATAATGGCTTGGAATGTAAGCATCGACATCCACATCAATCTCAACCACTGTTTTCTCCACTTTATCTTCACCTTGTTTACGGGCAACTGCTTCTTGCAGCATTTGAGAATATAAATCAAACCCAACAGAATCGATAAAGCCATGTTGTTGCTGACCTAATAAGTTTCCAGCTCCACGAATGGATAAGTCACGCATCGCAATTTTGAACCCACTCCCTAATTCCGTAAAGTCCTTAATCGCTTGCAGACGCTTCTCGCTCTCTTCACTCAATAATTTATTTTGTTCATACATAAAGTACGCATACGCCACGCGACTGCTACGACCGACACGACCACGCAACTGATACAGCTGCGAAAGCCCCATACGATCCGCATCTTCTACGAGCAATGTGTTGACATTCGGCATATCAATACCCGTTTCGATAATCGTCGTGGTGACTAATACATCGTAATCTCCTTGTAGAAACTCAAACAAGATATTTTCAAGCTGAGTTTCGGTTAAGCGACCATGAATATAGGCGACACGTGCTCCAGGCACCAATTCTTCAATGTCACTCACACGCTTTTCAATCGTACTCACGCGATTGTGTAAGAAAAAGACCTGTCCGCCTCGAGCCATTTCGCGCTCGATTGCTTCACGAATGACTAAGCCGTTCATTTCTAAAACATACGTCTGCACCGGATAACGGTTTGCCGGAGGGGTTTCAATGACCGATAAATCTCTGGCGCCCACTAATGACATATGAAGCGTTCTTGGAATCGGTGTAGCTGTCAATGTTAGCACATCGACGTCTTTTTTCAGTTGTTTAATCCGTTCTTTATGCTTCACACCAAATCGCTGTTCCTCATCCACCACTAAAAGCCCTAAATCTTGGAACTTAATATCTTCAGACAGTAAGCGGTGTGTTCCAATAATAATATCGATTTTTCCTTTTCTTAAAGAAGAAGTAATCTGATCGACTTGTTTTTTCGTACGGAACCGACTGAGCATTTCAATTTTCACGGGGAAATCAATAAAGCGTTCCACAAAAGATTCATAATGTTGCTGGGCCAGAACCGTTGTTGGAACTAAGAAAGCTACTTGTTTGCCGTCTTGAACAGCTTTAAAGGCGGCTCGCATTGCGACTTCCGTTTTTCCATACCCGACATCTCCAACAACCAAACGGTCCATTGGTTTTTCTTTTTCCATGTCTTTCGTCACTTCTTCAATGGAACGCAACTGGTCAGGCGTTTCGGTATATGGGAAAGCTTCTTCAAATTCACGGTAATATCCATCATTTTTCGAGAAGGCATGCCCTTTTCGGCTTTCACGTTCTGCGTACAATTCGATTAATTCATCCGCAATATCTTCCACTTGTTTCTGGACACGCGATTTCGTTTTCGCCCAAGTCGTCCCGCCCAATTTATGGATGCGCGGTTCTTTTCCTTCGGCGGAAACATATTTTTGAATTAAATTCAATTGTGTCACAGGGATAAGCACGCGGTCGTTCTTTTGGTATTCAATCGTTAGATAGTCTTGATGGACGCCGCGAATTTCAACGGTTTCCATTCCGACGTATTTACCAATCCCATGACTCACATGAACCACATAATCCCCTGGATTTAGTTCATTGTAATTTTTAATGCGTTCCGCGTTTGAGATATTTAACTGACGGCGACGCTTTTTCGCCATTCGGTTAAATAATTCAGCTTCTGTGAGCACCGCAACCTTCTCTTCAATCAATTCAAAACCATGTTGCAATGTGTAAGGCAAGATTTGAAGGCCTGTTTCTTCTATCGACTCATCAGCCTCTAAGATTTTGGCGTTTAATTTAAAATCCTTAAATGTTCCTAGGATTTGATTGGCACGTTCACTGTTTTCAGTCATGACAACAATCGTATATCCACGATTGAGCCAGCCTTCCACTTCCGCTTGAATCATCGGCATTTGACCAAAGAATTTCTGCATCTCTCGGTAATGGAAGTTATGAATCGATGAAACTCGTGTGCTCCCCATTCCTTTTTGCAGGAGCGAGAAGTAAATTCGCGGATGATCCAGCGCTTTTTGATTGTCTAAGAAATCATGACTGAATGCTTGCCCTTCCAGAATACGATGTTGACCGGTTTGGCTTTCCACCCATGCAAATTCTTCTTCCTCTAATTTCTGATTGCTTTCTAAAATTCGAGGATATTCGTCATAAAGAATCAAAGCATCTTCAGGAATATAATCGATAATTGAGCTGGTTTGCTCATACAAAAAGTGGGTATAAAACGAAAATGTTTCATCCCATTCATCATTTTCTAACGCTTCTATCGTCGGCATTAAATGTTTGCCTAAAAGTTCTTTCGACTCATCATCTTCCAGTTTGTCATTCGTTTTTTCGTATGCTTCCTTAATCCGTGCGGTTGCTTTATCCCACAACTCTTTAGGTAAAATCATTTCCGTTGCAGGTGGTACATGTACTTCTTCCAATTGTTCCATCGATCTTTGCGAATCGGCATCAAAGGAACGAATCGAGTCCACTTCTACGTCAAACAATTCAATACGGACAGGATACTTTTCCGTTAATGGATAAATATCGATAATTCCTCCGCGTACACTAAATTCTCCTGGAGAAGCGACAATTTGTTCGCGTACATAGCCTATACTGACCAATTGACTAATCAAGTCCTCCAACTCAACATCTGTTTCCATATTGATCGTTAGATGCGCTTCTTGGTAGATTTCTTTTGGCGGAAGTAATCTTCTAGCTCCGGCGACTGGAATAATAATGATTCCTGGTTCATTTGAAAGAAGAAACTCTAACGTCTCAATACGTTCTGCTTGTTCTTCAGGAGACGCAATGGATTGCTGGACATGTATCATGTCATTTACGTTATAGACATTCATCTTCGCTTCATCATAAAAAACTCTTAAATCGTTATATAATAAATTCGCTTGGTGCAAATTCGCCGTAAAAATAATCATCGGCTTCTTTTTTCTCTCTGCAATTCCAGCAATTAAGCTTGCCCGAGCAGATCCGGCAATGCCTGTAACCAATTGCGTCGATGTTGGTGTAATTTCATTTAACACGTTTTGGAAGTTGCTTTTTTGAAAGAATAAATCAAGCATTTGTGTCATCGATTCGTTTCTCCTCTCTACTTTTGAGTGATTTCATATTTTTTTAAACTCCATCTCTTTCATGTTCAAAATTTTTAATTAAATTCATTCATTGTTTCTAGGAAGGTATGGTCATGTCCCCAATGTTTTATCGCATCTTCCACTGCTTGAACCGCTTCTTTCATATCGTCGATTTCTTCTGTTGGAAACCGGCTCAAAACATGAGAAACGACTGTTTGACGTGGGGAAGGCCGACCGACACCTACGCGGATACGGTTAAATTCTTTGGTCCCTAAATGTTGGATAATGCTCTTCATCCCATTGTGACCGCCATGGCCACCTTTCGCGCGTAATCGTATTTTCCCGACCGGCAAATCCATATCGTCGTAAATGATGACGATATCCTCTCCCGTTAGATTATAATAATCCATCCACGGCTGCACGGATTCACCAGACAAATTCATAAACGTTTGAGGTTTTATTAAGACAATTTTTTCAGTGCCTATGCGACCTTCCGCATATAAGGATTTAAATTTTGTTTGATTAAAGGTCAGACCTAAATTCTCGGCAATTCGGTCTACAGCGATAAAGCCAATGTTATGCTTCGTATTTTGATACTTGGTACCTGGATTTCCTAAACCAAAGATTAATTTCATTTCTTATAAGCCTCCAAGCTCGTTGATTCTTAACATGCAAAAAAGCTGGATAAGTTGCCTTACCCAGTCTGTGCTCAAGTAGCTAAATTATAGCATAATCTCGGATTGTTTAACAAAGGTTTCTCTTCTCAAACCTGGATTCCTTTCGTGTGGATGAAGATTTGTTAAGTCTTCATCTCAACGATTTTTCTTTAATTCATTGGTCAAACATTACATTTGTGACCTGTAAGCTTTATTTATTGGTCAAATTTTCATTTAGTGACCAATAAATTTAAAAACTAACTTATCTTTGGGGGTCCAATGAGCCGCTAGACCAATCAGTAGTTTTAGCCTTATTCTTCTTGTATAAAATAAAAAAGACAAGCTTTCGCCTGTCTTCTTTTGGATTTAAAAATTATTCTGCTGATTCTTCTGCAGCTGAACCTTCTACTAATACAACATTTTCATAACGGTAGAAATCATCGGCAGCTACTTCATCGCCAACTTCACCTAGTTCATCTGGTGAGATTCCAACCACGTATTCAGCATCTGCTGAAGGCTCTTCTACTGTAAACTCAACTTCTGCTGTATCAGAAACAACTTCTGCTACAGTACCATCTTCAAGTAAGTAGACATTGTAGCTTTCCGCATCCGTTAAAGCAGTTACAGGAATTGTTGCTGCTTCACCTGGAGCGTATTCTACTTCGTAGCCATCTACTGTCCAAGCCCCAGTAACTTCTAGACCGTATTCTGGGAAAGCTTCGCCAGATTGTTGTTTTGCTTGTTCAATTAAATCTTGGCTTGAACCTTCTGTTTCTTCAGTATCTTCTGCATCTGTTGTTTCGTCAGTTTCTGCTCCAGTATCTTCGGTTTGCTCTGTGTCTTCTGTAGCTGGTTCTTCAGCATCATCTGTAGCACATGCTCCAAGAGCTAGTGTAGAAACTGCTAATAAGCTAACTAATTTTTTATAGCTCATTCAGTATTTCCCCCTATTTTCTATTAATAAATGTAACCGCTCGATTAATTCATTTTATTGCTATTAAATGATTTCGCTCACAAATATATTAGCACACTTTTCTGCTTGAACACAAATATATATAGACTAAATTCTAATATTATTTACACTTATATAATCTAATCTGAAACGTGATTTCGGATGATTTCTATAAATCTCTCTGTCAAATTAGCTGTATAGCCCCATAACCGATGCGTTTCTATCTCATAGAATGGGATACGTTCTTTGCGGTAAATGACTTCAAAAATATGTCCTTCTTTTTCTTGGTCTTCAATAAACTGTTCATCAAAAATAGGATCAAATCCTACCTCAAAATATGTAGGTGGTGTTTCAAGTAAATATTGCAATGGAATGGTATAAATTTTTCCACTTCTTCATTCGGCTCAATTTCTTCAAATTTAACATTGACTAATTCGCCAACAAAACAATAAATCGTCATGTGGCTACCGACGATATAATCAATTTCTCCCATTACTTGAATTTGGTCGCGAGCTAGATTCAACTCTTCCATGGTTTCTCGCACAGCAGCCTGTTGATAGGTTTCGCCTTTTTCGACACGACCTCCTGGAAAGGAAGAATCGCCTGCTTGGGATACTAACTTACTGCGCACTTCGTACAGAACATGCAGCTCGCCATTTCTTCGAATTAAAGGCAGTAGCACGGATGAATTTCTCGTATTTCCATAAATCTTTGGCTCATAATCTTTTATGCTTCTTTTTATTTTATCCAATTTATCTAACATTTTAATCCCCTCGAATTCAAACTATTCATTCTTAGTATACTGGATATTTTTTAAAGAAGAAAACCATCTCTCTTCCACTGAGTGCATAGAATAATCCATACAAAAAGCAAGGAGGATATCCTCCTTGCTTTTTGCTTGTCAGTAAGACGTTATTATATGAGTAGCTTATTGGGGAGTATCACGTTCGTTTGGGGAAATGATATGATACGCTACTCTCTTCGTTAACTATAGCGTTCAATTGTAAATTATATAGTGAAAGAATTGTAAATTTTATGAAAAGGTTTCGTTTTTTATTTCATTTGACATAACTTTTCAAGATTTCCTATTCGATTTCAATCTTTTTAGTCGCTGACTTTTCAGGATCTTTTTTCGGAAGTTGAACAGTTAACAACCCATTTTCAAATTTCGCTGTAATACTGTCCTCGTCAATATCTTGAATAATGAACTGACGATTATACGAACGAGAGGAGCGTTCACGACGAATATAATTGAATTCTTTATTCGTTTCTTCAGTATCCTGTTCATATTTTGCCATAATGGATAACACGTTATTTTGATAGTCCACTTCAATGTTTTCTTTTGGAATACCCGGAATTTCGGCTACTACAATATACTCTTTGTCCGTTTCTTTGATGTCTGTGTTAAAACTTGTAGCTGTCGCCAATGACTGTCCAAATAAGTCATCGAAAAATCGTCCACCAAAATTCATAAAATCTCTTCGACTAGGGAACATATCGTTCATGATGGATTCTCCTCCCTAAAATCTCTTACGCTTGGTTTTCTCTTGTTTCAACTCTATTATAAATTTTCCTTAATTTTTCTGTCAAGCATTTACATCACCATGCATTGGCTTATTCAAAAGCATTATTCCATAAAAAAAGAACCCAGAAGCTGGGTTCTTTATCTCTTATTTATTTGAGAAATGGTTAGACGGTTTTTTCCATTGTTTCTGCTCTTTCATCCAAACCTTCTTGACCTTCCGTCTCAAGAATGTAAGCTCTGTTATCTACAATTCTAAAGAATGGATAGTACATGCCGGCTTGTAAAAGCATTAAAATAATTGTCCAAGCAGCACCTCTCCAACCACTGACTAAAAACATACCTATCGGAGCTGGTGTCGTCCAAGGTAAGTTAACCCCGTTTGTCAATGGGACTAATCCAGTAACCATGACAAAGTAGCTGAGGACGATACTAATCATTGGCACTAAAATAAATGGAATCAACATAATCGGGTTTAATACAATTGGAATACCGAAAATGATTGGCTCATTGATATTAAAGATACCAGGTCCTAATGCTAAACCACCTAATGTTTTGAACTGTTTAGATTTAGCAGCTGTTAGCATCAATAAGGTTAATCCTAGAGTTGCTCCAGATCCACCCATTGTTGGTAAAAAGGCATTAAACTGTACCGTCATAATATGTGGAAGCTCTTGCCCTGCTTGGAATGCATTCGCATTTTCAGCAGTTAAAGCTAAACGAATTGGGTTCATGATTGCTCCAACAATGTTTGCTCCGTGAATACCAAAAGACCAGAGAACTTGTTGTGCAAACATTGCTAATACGTTCGCACCAACTGAACCACCTAATGCTTGAAGGGGCGCTTGTAAAATATTAAAGATGAACTCGTTAGCATGTCCATATTGAGTCATTGCGAATCCCATACGAATTAAGTTGAATAATAAAATATTAATTAATGCTGGTATCAATGCTGAGAATGCTAGCGCAACGTTTGAAGGGACAGTATCTGGGAATTTAATGACCCATCCTCTTTGAATGACATAACGATAAATTTCTGTTGAAAGAATCGCTGTAATCATTCCTAAGAACAGTCCACTTGCTCCCAAGCTCCCCATTGGAATTGCAGCTGCTTCATTCACATCTAAAACTTGCGGAGTCAAGATAAAGAATGAAACTAATGCAATTATGGAAGCTCCTAAATCGTCGACTTTGTATTGTCTCGCTAAGGAACGAGCCATACCTATAATTACATAAATGTTCATTAAATTCATTGTCATTGTATAAGGAATATTGAAAAATTCTGCCCAGTTTTCACCAAAAAGTCCTGCCATAAATTCTGGATATCCTGGAATCGGTAGGTTTGCGAAGAGTAAGAACACGGACCCAACAATTAAGATAGATGTAACACCAAAGAAACCATCCTTGATCGCCGATAGATATTTATTTTGATCTAATTTCATGGCGATTGGAGTCATTAAGGACTCCACTCTATTCATTATATTATCCATAATTTTTCCCTCCATCTATAAATTCAAAGCCTTTCTTTATCAAATCCTATCCCCCTTATATTTCATTTAGGCTTTATCCATTTATGTAAAAAGAGCTTTGACTCTCAGAAACAATAAAAAGTTACTTTTATGTATGGGCTTTCATGAATATAATATCAATAACATTGAAAAAAATCCATATATTTGATGAATATTTTTATTTAAATTAGTTATTTTATTCATTTAAGTATATGTTTTTCTTTCTAATCCTTCTTTAACACTGTGTCTTAAAGAAGGTTTTTTATTAAAAAAGCCTTATCTTCGAATCACTCTCGTCAAATGACTGAAAGCAGTTCAAAAATAAGGCTTTTTATTATTTTTTATTGAATTAGTTGGTTTCTTTTACAGGCGTTCTTTCTTCTAGAGCTTCAGCTCTTTCTTCTAATCCTTCTTCACCTTCAGTTTCAAGGATGTAAGCATTGTTGTCTACCACTCTAAAGAATGGGTAGTACATGGCTGCTTGAAGAACCATTAAGATTAGTGACCATACGCCACCACGCCATCCACTTACAATAAACATTCCAATTGGTGCTGGTGTTGTCCATGGTAAGTTTACACCGTTTGTTAATGGAACTAGTCCAATACTCATGACAATGTAGCTTAATACTGTACTGATTAATGGAACTAAGATAAATGGAATTAACATAATTGGGTTCAATACAATTGGAATACCAAAGATAATTGGTTCGTTAATATTGAATAGTCCAGGTGCTATAGCTAGTCCACCAAGTGTTTTGAATTGTTTTGACTTAGCAATGGTTAACATAAGTAAAGTTAAACCTAAAGTTGCTCCAGATCCACCCATTGTTGGTAAGTATGAGATGAATTGTGAAGTCATTATATGTGGTAATTCTTCGCCTGCCTGGAAAGCATTTGCGTTATCTACTGTTAAAGCTAAACGAATTGGAGTCATAACGGCGTTAACAATATTTGCTCCGTGAATACCAAATGACCATAGTAATTGAGCTAAGAAAATAGCGACCAAGTTCGCACCTAACGTTCCACCTAAAGCTAAAAGTGGTGCTTGTAAGATGTTAAAGATAAATTCATTTGCGTGACCATACGAAGTCATTGCAAATCCCATACGAATTAAATTGAATAATAAGATATTAATTAATGCCGGTATCAATGCTGAGAAAGCTAATGCAACGTTTGAAGGGACAGTGTCTGGGAATTTGATGACCCATCCTTTTCGAATCACGTAACGATAAATTTCAGTTGAAATAATCGCTGTCAGCATACCTAAGAAAAGGCCACTTGCACCTAGACTTCCCATTGGAATAGCTGCCGCTTCATTCACATCCATGACTTGAGGCGTTAAAATAAAGAATGAAACAAGAGCTGTGATTGAAGCACCTAAGTCGTCTACTTTATATTGTTTTGCTAATGAACGAGCCATACCAATAATGACATAGATATTCATCAAGTTCATTGTCATGCTGTATGGTACGTTAAAGAATTGTGCCCAGTTTTCTCCAAAAAGTCCTGCCATAAACTCTGGATAACCAGGAATCGGTAAGTTTGAGAATAATAAGAATGTTGAACCAACGATTAAAATTGATGTGACACCAAAAAATCCATCTTTGATTGCTGTTAAATATTTATTTTGGTCTAACTTCATCGCAATCGGTGTCATAATTGCTTCCATTTTATTTAATGCATTTTCCATAATTTTTCCTCCATATTAAACGAATGAATCCGCTATCAACTTAAGGCTCCTCTCTTGTGATTTTTTATACATTTTGCATTCATTCATTTATAATTAATCCATCCAAACAAAAATATATTTCAATCTCGAAAAATATGCAAGCGTTTTTTTACAATTTGTAATCACTTTCATCGCTATCATCTCAAGAGTATTGTTACACCGCCATTTTCACTTAAAAAAATTTTTAAATGTATTTAAATGTACACTTGTTCACATAGACCTTTAAGTTTGTATACTGTTTTCTCTGTCCTTTTTCAATTGATGAAAAAACTCCAACTTATTCTTTTACCTTTAACAAGGCTCAATAAGTTGGAGTTTGAGATTTTATTCATTTATTCTTTTGATGGTGTAAAGTTATGTGTTGGAAGCTTCGTAAATGGAATCAACCGCTTCTTGTAGTTTCTGATTAAATTCCTCTTCACTTTGATTCACATTTAAGTCCTGTGTTAAAGCTCGGGAGAAGCTTGCAATGAGTCCATTATTTAACTTCAGCTGATCGTTCGCCATTTCTGTAGAGTATCCTCCTGATAGAGCAACGACTCTGACAACTTGAGGATGCTCGATTAATTCTTTATATAAGTTTGGTTCAGTAGGAATCGTTAACTTAAGCATGACGAATTGATCTTCATTTAACTCATCTAAGTGCTTCTTAATAGAATCTTTCAAGTAAGCTTCAATATCTTCTTTATCTTCAGCCGCAATATTGACTTCTGGTTCAATAATTGGAACTAGACCGGCATCAATAATTTGTCGAGCCATTTCAAATTGCTGGTCCACTACTGCATCGATACCCGATTTGTTAAATTCCATAATATTGGAACGCATTTTCGTTCCGAACATCCCTTTTTCAACCGATTCTTCTAGCAAAGTATCTAATTCAGGCATTGGCTTCATTAATTGTACGCCATTTTCTTTGTCAGCTAAACCTTTATCTACTTTAATAAAGGGTACAATTCCTTTATCTCTTAAATACTCGCCCGTGTATTTTCCTTCTACTTTATTCTTCATAGTATGTTCAAAAAGAATCGTTCCAATGATCTTATCACTCGTAAATGCTGGTGAAGTCATGATTCTCGTCCGCATTTCATGAACTAAATCAAACATCTCTTCATCCGATGAGTATTCATCTTCACTAATTCCGTACATTTCCAATGCTCGAGGTGTACTTCCTCCACTCTGATCTAAAGCTGCAATAAATCCTTCTTTGTTCTGGACAATGTCAAATTGTTCTTGATTCATTTGGCTTACCCCTCCGTAAAATTTTACGTGTCTGTTTTGCTTGCTCTAAATCTCTACATTTTCAGTTTACTAAAAAGAGGCTTATGATACCAACAATACCATTTGATTGGTAAAACCCTATAAAAAGCATGACTATTATTAAAAAGTTGTAAAAGATAAATTATTTTATGATTTCGCTTGCATGAAATCCATTACATAAAGTACAGTTGTATTGAAAGTTGATATAAAAGCGTTTTAAAAACAAGGAGGAAAAAAGCGCATGGGTAAAGAATCATTAAAAATTGTTACAATCGGTGGAGGTTCAAGTTATACGCCTGAACTGATTGAAGGGTACATTTTACGTAAAGACCAACTTCCAATTCGCGAAATTGTTCTAGTCGATATTGAAGAAGGTAAAGAAAAGCTTGAAATCGTTGGTGAAATGGCGAAACGTCAAATTAAAGCGGCAGGATTAGATTGGAAAGTTACTTTAACTTTAGACCGCTATGAAGCCTTAAAAGACGCGGATTATGTAACAACTCAGTTCCGTGTTGGATTATTGGACGCTCGTGTTAAAGACGAACGTATTCCATTATCACATGGAATCCAAGGACAAGAAACAAACGGTGCAGGTGGTATGTTCAAAGCATTCCGTACAATTCCAGTGATTTTAGACATTATTGAAGACATGAAAGTTCAATGTCCAGATGCTTGGTTAGTAAACTTCACAAACCCTGCAGGTATGGTTACTGAAGCTGCGATTAAACATGGTGGATGGGAACGTACATTAGGTCTATGTAACGTACCAATTGGCCACGTAAAAGGTGCAACAGAAGCATTAGGTAAAAAAGAAGAAGATTTATTCTTCCACTTTGCAGGAATTAACCACTTCCACTGGCACAGAGTTT
>Ga0079225_10000555_pt1 | contig 20198 bp, 15 predicted proteins | sample Poulit2012_FD_76344 | JGI IMG/M metagenome (GOLD analysis project Ga0079225, IMG submission 76344) | Agricultural soil microbial communities from Georgia to study Nitrogen management - Poultry litter 2012 | ecosystem: Environmental > Terrestrial > Soil > Agricultural land | place: USA: Georgia... | reverse complement strand
GGGCTTATCCCTTGACCGCCAGGCTTATCCGCTGGCCACCAGGCTTAACCAGGGCTTTGGCATCATTTCATTATCTGTTTCTGGTACCGCCATGATTCAAAGACGCTTTCGTTTATCCTCGGGCTCGTCCATGGCAGCTCACCCACTCGACTGGCTGCAGCGCAGTACGGCTAATGCCGGTATTGTGGCACAGGCCAAAGAGCATGCGGCCTTGGAAGAAAGCCTGCACAGCCTGCTACCCGTCCCTTTGCGCCTGGGTTGCCGCGTTGGCCAATGGCAGCAGGGTCAGCTTAGCCTGGTAGCCAGTAACACCCAGGTCGCAAGCCGCATCCGGCATTTGTTGCCCAGCTTGCTCAAAGGCCTGCAGCGCCAATGGCCGATTGCAGACATTCAACTGCGTGTGTTGCCTGAAACACCGCAGCACAGTTCAAGCCACACCCAACCAAAGGGGGTGGCAACTAGCCGCCTAAGCCCGTCGGCACAATCCCTTTCTGCGGCGGGTACAACGGCGGGCCGGTTAGCCAAGGCCGCAGACACTACATCTGTCAGGCGTCTTAGCCCTGAGGCTCTTGCCGCCTTTGGCCAATTAAAAAACGAGCTGCCAGAAGGCCCCTTGGCAGAGGCACTGCGGCAGCTATTAAAGCATCATCAACAAAATTAAAATAATGACAGAATTAAAGCAACAGCATAAAAAAACAGCGCGCCAACCTGTCACAGGCGGGCGCGCTGATTGTTTTATAGAAATTTGAACCCGTTATGAACGCTAACCTAGTGTGCTCGCATAGCGGCGGCCTTGGCCACGCCCTCGGGTTATTTCATGGGTATATCTGGTTCACCTGCCATGGAGCCATCAGGCAAACTTCCATTCGCCTGCCAGCGCAACAGCGGCCTTGTCCTGGGCATCAAAGGTAACAATTTCGTAGGCTTGTTCGTCCTCGAGCAAGGCACGGGCCAACTGGTTATTCAGACCATGGCCAGATTTGCAGGCCACATAGCGGGCCAACAAGGGGTGACCAATCAGATACAGGTCACCAATGGCATCAAGGATTTTGTGCTTGACGAACTCGTCGTCATAGCGCAAACCGTCGGCATTGAGTACACGGTACTCATCGACCACAATGGCATTATCCAAACTGCCCCCGCGCGCCAAGCCTGCGGCCCGCATGGCCTCGACATCGCTGGCAAAGCCAAAGGTGCGAGCGCGTGCGATGGTTTTGGCATAAGAATCTGCTGCCAGATCAAATTCGGCGAAATTGGCAGTGGCATTGATGGCCGGGTGCTGGAAATCGATAGAGAACTGCAACGCAAACCCGTCATAAGGCTCGAGGCGGGCCCATTTTTTGTCATCATCGGTGCCCTCTTCGACCTGGACCGTTTTCAGTACCCGCAGGAATTTCTTGGGTGCCTCTTGTTCCTTGAGGCCGGCAGAACGCAGCAAATAAACAAAGGTGCCCGCGCTACCGTCCATAATGGGGACTTCTTGGGCCGTCAGATCAACATGAAGGTTGTCAATGCCTAATCCGGCCAGCGCAGACATTAAATGCTCGACCGTAGACACCACAACGGAATCTTTTTGCAAGACAGAAGCCATCATGGTCCCGCCCACGGAAAAAGCGCGCGCAGGAATACTGACCACCGGATCAAGGTCGACACGGTGAAAAACTATTCCTGTATCAGGCGCTGCCGGGCGCAGGGTCAGCTCGACCACATGTCCAGAATGCAGCCCTATGCCTTTGGTGCTCACACTTTGAGCAATGGTTCGCTGCTTTAACATAATTTGCGTCAATCAAAAGTATTCAGGATCTGTCATTGTACGATCTGTCATTGTACCTTTTTTTGACCCTGGCGTTGTTAACAAGTTCAAAGACAGCTGGGTGTGGCGCCGGGCCACACCCAATAACCGTCTTTAATTAGTCTGCCTGCTTACGCAAAAATGCGGGAATATCAAAGTGATCCATCCCAGCAGTTTCCAAAGCGCGCACCTGTTCAGAAGCGCGACGCCCAGCGCGTGGGCTGCGGAAAACATCAGGCTTGGTGGCTTCGGGCTGTGCTTCTTCAATAGCCTCGTCATCAGTACCTGTGCGCAGAACAACCGTTTCCTCGTTGTCATGCACCAGCTCCGGGCGGCTTTGCTTACGCCCCAAACCCGTTGCAACCACGGTCACGCGCAAGCTGTCGCTCATGTTGTCATCGTAGGCGGTACCAAAGATGACGGTCGCATCCTCGGCGGCATAGCCCCGGATAGTATTCATGATCTGACGTGTCTCACGCAGCTTGAGGTTGCGGCCTGCAGTGATGTTCACCAAAATACCACGGGCACCGTGCAAATCGACGCCTTCGAGCAATGGGCAAGCAATGGCCTGCTCTGCAGCTACTATAGCGCGATCTTCGCCGGATGCCACAGCAGTACCCATCATGGCCTGTCCCTGCTCACCCATGATGGTTTTGACGTCCTCGAAGTCAACGTTGACATTACCTTCAACGTTGATGATTTCTGCAATGCCCGCGCAAGCATTATGCAGCACATCATCAGCGGCTTTAAAGCAGTCTTCCTGGGTGGCGTCCTCGTCCATCAGGTCGTAAAGACGCTCGTTGAGGACCACAATCAGTGAATGCACGTGCTTACTGAGCTGGTTGATGCCCTCCTCGGCCATTTGCAACCGGCGATTGCCCTCGCAATCAAAGGGTTTGGTTACCACCCCCACCGTCAAAATGCCCAATTCCTTGGCCACTTCCGCAACCACGGGGCTGGCACCTGTTCCTGTACCGCCACCCATGCCTGCGGTGATAAATACCATGTGTGCACCCTCAAGCGCTGCGCGAATTTCCTCGCGAGCGGTCTCTGCAGCAGCACGCCCCTGCTCGGGTTTGGCCCCGGCCCCAAGGCCAGTGCGCCCCAAGCGGATTTGCACCGGGGCCTGGCTGCTGGCCAAAGCCTGGGCATCGGTGTTGGCGCAGATGAAATCTACCCCTTGCACACCTGAGTTAATCATGTGGGTGATGGCATTGCCACCGGCTCCGCCCACTCCGATGACCTTGATCACCGTGGAGCCGCTCTGTGTATCGATCATTTCAAAATTCATCATTTTGACTCCCTTGCGTCACAAAAACTAAAAATAAAGACGGTTAAAAACAATTTTTATTATTAAAATTCTTGCCCCATAGGCAATAAAAAACTAATCAAACAATCATGCATGGTCTTCTCCCCTCCTGTATTGCCATTTTTATTCTTGCCTCAAAAAACGATTCGGCCTGGGCTGCTAATTAGCCTGGGCCGCCACTAATTCAAAAACCACTCGCGCATGCGCGCAAATAATGTTTTCATGCTGCCTTTTTGTTGCGCCACCCGCCGCCCGCGAGCATGCTGCAAACGTGCTTCCGTAAGCAGCCCCATAACAGTAGAAAAACGGGGGTTGCGCATTACGTCAGCCAGACTGCCTTCGTAGGTGGGCACAGCCACACGCACGGGCTTGGCAAAAACATCTTCGGCCAACTCAACAATACCCGGCAGCAAGGCGGTTCCGCCCGTAATCACAAAGCCCGATGAAATGAGATCGTCATAGCCTGATTCGTGCACGCTTTGCTGCACAAAATGCAGCAGCTCTTCAACCCTTGGCTCGATGACTGCGCCCAGGGCTTGGCGCTTAACCTGACGATTGGGGCGGTCACCAATACCTGGGACCTCGATCAACTCTTCGGCATTAGCCAGGTTCTGCTTGGCAATGCCATAACGCAGCTTGATCTCTTCGGCATCCGGCGTTGGCGTGCGCAACATGGAAGCAATGTCACTGGTGATTTGGTCCCCAGCGATGGAAATCACATCGGTATGACGGATGGCCCCACCGGTATAGATAGCGATATCCGTGGTACCGCCGCCGATATCCACCAAGACCACGCCCAGCTCTTTTTCGTCTTCGGTTAGACAAGCCAAACTGGAGGCCAACGGTTGCAAAATCAAATCTTGCACCTCAAGGCCGCAGCGGCGTACACATTTGACAATATTTTGCGCCGCGCTGACTGCACCGGTGACAATATGCACCCGTACCTCAAGACGCAGGCCACTCATGCCAATGGGTTCCCGAATATCTTCCTGGGCATCGACAATAAATTCCTGGGTCAGCACGTGTAGCACCTGCTGATCCGTTGGTATGTTGACCGCCTTGGCGGTTTCAATCACCCGGGCAACGTCCGTGGCAGTGACTTCCTTGTCCTTGACGGCCACCATGCCACTGGAGTTGAAGCTGCGGATATGCCCGCCTGCAATGCCGGTATAGACTTCACGGATTTTGCAATCGGCCATCAGCTCGGCTTCTTCCAGTGCTTTTTGAATGGAATTCACCGTGCTTTCAATATTGACGACCACGCCCTTGCGCATACCCAAAGAGGCATGCTGCCCTAAGCCCAGCACCTCAAATCGCCCGCCCGGCAAAATCTCGGCAACCACAGCCACTACCTTGCTGGTGCCTATATCTAGTGCGACGATTAAATCCTTGATATCTCGGGTCATTTTCTGTATTACTCACTGTTTGCTTGCGGCGCCAAAGTTATGGCAAACCCATCGTTATAACGCAAATCCGCCCGTGCTATGGAACGGCCGGCTAAGCGATCGAGCAAAGCGGGCCAAGCCTGTATAAAACGTTCAAGTCGTGCGGCAAAAGACTGTGCCCCCGATCGCCCATGCGGGTCCGTCGCATCGGCAGCCGGGTCACGGCCAATTAACAACTGCAAATCATTGGAAAGCACTACATCCCAGGCATATCGCGGACTAAGCGTGACCTCGCGAATATTTAGCCCAGTGGGGGCCACCCAGCGTGCCACCTCGGCATAGCGCTGAATAACCAACCGCTCGGATTTTTCCGGACCATTGAGCTGCGGCATATAAGCGTGCATGCCCTCTTCTAGTAAAGGGGTCTTGTCAGCCAAAAACACTTCGCCCCAGCGGTTAATCATGTGCTCCTCATTCCAGAAGGCAAGAGGTTCTTGCTCCTCGAGGGTCACGCGCAACTGATTGGGCCAGACCCGCTGTACCTGCGCCCGACGCACCCAAGGCACCGTTTCCAGCACGCTACGTGCCTGGTCCAGGTCCACATCAAAGAACCCCCCCTTAATCTGCCCCTGGATAGTCTCATTGACATCATCCAGTTGCACATAGCGCAACTCTTGTGCATCAGCGGCGCTGAGCTCAATGCGATCGATCAAAAAATACGGTCGACGAATCACCCAGAACAATACGGCAAGCAGCAAGATACTGACCGCCAACACGGCCAATGTATTTGCGATGAAGTTGGTGAAACGCACCGCGAACATCGATTAGGCCTCCTGATGTGAAACAGACAATACTTTCAAGTCAGCCGAGCGCAAGATTTCCACGCACAGCGCCTCATAACTTAGCCCCTGGGCCTTGGCTGCCATGGGCACCAAAGACTGCGGGGTCATGCCAGGCGACGTATTGACCTCGAGCAACCAAGGCTGGTGCTGTTCATCCAGCATGATGTCGACCCGCCCCCAGCCAGCACAGTCCAGGGCTTGGTATGCTTGCACCGCCAACTGCTGCAACTGTTCTGTCAACGCAGCAGACAAATCAGCCGGGCAAAAATACTGCGTTGCCTCGCTGTGATATTTGTGCTCGTAGTCATACAACCCATCACCGGGCACTACAATTTCAATAACCGGCAAAGCCCGCGCCTGGGCACCCTTGCCCAATACGGGAATGGTCAGCTCCCGGCCCTCGATAAAACGCTCGGCAAGCACCTCATGGTCGTAACGGCGCGCCAGCTCAAAAGCCTCGGCCAACTGCGCTGCACTGTCCACCCGGGTGAAACCTACTGTCGAACCCTCATGGGGCGGCTTCATGATGAGCGGAAACCCCAGAGATTCACCTAATTCAGACAACAACTTTTCATCTGCTATGCTCAGTACCTGGTAACCCGGCGTAGGCAAGCCGGCCTGTTGCCAGATTTTTTTGGTCATCACCTTGTCCATGGCCAAGGCTGAGGCCATCGGGCCGCTACCGGTATAAGGAATGCCCAGTAATTCCAGAGCCCCCTGGATGGTGCCGTCTTCCCCGTAACGACCATGCAGGGCAATAAACACCCGATCGAAATTGGCTGCGGCCAGTTCCGCCAGCGAGCGTTCGCCAGTATCAAACAGCTGGGCTTCTATCCCGGCGCGCTCCAATGCCGCCTGAACCCCCTGACCGGACATCAGTGAAACGGCACGCTCTGCTGAACGCCCGCCATATAACACCCCTACTCGTCCCATGGATGCGCTCATTGCCTTTCTCCCAAAAATGTCGGTAACCGTCCAATGCTGCCCGCCCCCATGATGAGCACAACATCGTTGGCACGCACAAAATCCAAAATGCCATCGGCCAATTGATCGAGCTCGGGCAAGAAAATGGGTTCGACCCGACCAGCCACCCGCACCCCGCGCGTCAAGGCGCGTCCATCGGCTGCGATCAGGGGCTCTTCGCCTGCCGCAAAGACTTCGGTAATAAATACGGCATCTGCCTGACTGAGCACCTGTACAAAATCCTCGAAACAATCACGGGTGCGCGTATAGCGATGCGGCTGGAACACCACGACCAGGCGCCGATCAGGCCAAGCGCCACGCGCAGCTTCGACAGTGGCCTGCATCTCTGTGGGATGGTGCCCGTAGTCGTCCACGACCGTAAAACAGCCGCCGCCTGATTTCTCCGGCACCTTGAAATCACCCAGCAATGCAAATCGGCGTCCCACACCGGTAAAATCGGCCAATGCCTGACTGATCACCGCATCAGGCACGCCCAGCTCGGTGGCCACCGCAATGGCCGCCAGCGCGTTGAGCACATTATGGCGACCAGGCAAATTCAAAGACACCGAGAGCTCGGGCAAGACACCTGAGCTACCCCGACGCTGTACGTCAAAGCACATCTGGGTACCCTCATGGCGGACGTTCACCGCCCGAATCTGGGCATCACTGTCAATGCCATAAGTAGTAATCGGCCGCGACACAAAGGGAATGATTTCGCGCACATGAGCATCATCGGTGCATAAAATGGCACTGCCATAAAAAGGCAGGCGTTGCGTAAATTCAATAAAAGCACTTTTCAAGCGGGCCAGATCATGGCCATAGGTATCCATGTGGTCCACATCAATGTTGGTAATGATGCTCATGACCGGCAGTAAATTTAAAAACGATGCATCCGACTCATCAGCCTCAACCACAATGTATTCACCCTGACCCAAGCGGGCGTTGGCATCAGCAGAATTTAATCGCCCGCCAATCACAAAGGTGGGATCCAGCCCCCCAGCGGCCAGCAAGCTGGCAACCAGGCTAGTGGTCGTGGTTTTTCCATGCGTACCAGCAACGGCAATACCACGTTTCAGTCGCATGAGCTCGGCCAGCATCAAGGCCCTTGGTACCACGGGAATATTGGCAGCGCGGGCAGCCAGCACCTCGGGGTTGTCATTGGTAATGGCGCTGGAAATGACAATGGCGCCCATGCCTTTGACATTTTCTGCACGATGACCAATAACCACGCGCGCCCCCAGGCGTGCCAACCGACGGGTTACGGCAGACTCTTGGATATCTGAACCGCTAATGGCATAACCGAGGTTGAGCAACACCTCGGCAATGCCGCTCATGCCTGAGCCGCCAATCCCGACGAAATGAATCTGTTTGATTCGATGTTTCATGCGGCCTCCTGTGCCACTTCAATACAAGCCTGGGCAATTTTCTCTGTGGCATCACGGTGAGCGTGTTGATAAGCCTGTTCAGCCACCTGGGCCAACGCCGCGCGATCCAACGAGCGCAACCATTGACCGAGCCATTGTGCCGTAAAGGATGACTGCGGCTGCAGCCAGGCCCCACCACATTCTGATAAAAAGCGGGCGTTGGCCGTTTGGTGATCATCGATGGCATGGGGCAAGGGAATGAACAGGGCCGCCACACCGGCGACAGCCACCTCGGCAACCGTCATGGCCCCCGCGCGACAAATAATCACATCGGCCTGTGACATGGCTTGGGCCATTTCATCGATGAAGGCCTTGCATTCTGCCTTGACCCCCAACTGCTGATAATGGGCCCGCACTGTTTCCACATGTTGCGCCCCAGTCTGATGCACAATCTGGGGTCTTTGTTCTGCCGGCATGGCAGCAATCGCCTCGGGGATGACCTGATTCAATGGCGCGGCTCCGAGACTGCCGCCTAATACCAGCAACTTCAAGGGGCCACTACGCTCGGCATAACGCACCTGAGGCGGCACCAGGTTTTTAAAAGCACTGCGCACTGGATTGCCCACCATGATGGCGCCGGGCAATGCACCCGGAAAGCCCACCAGCCGCTGGCGCGCAAAACGAGCCAGTAATCGGTTCGCCGTACCGGCAACGGCATTTTGTTCATGCACTACCAAGGGCAATTTCAACTGACGTGCCATCAGGCCGCCAGGTACGGCCACATAGCCGCCCAGCCCTAAAACCACCTGGGGCTGCACCTGGCGCAGGGCTTGTCTGGCTTGACGGCAAGCCTGCCATAAGCGCAGCGGCAATTTGAGTAAAGCCCCCAAACCTTTGCCACGCACACCGGAAAAACGCAGGGGCAGCAATTCAAAACCGTGTTGAGGGACCATTTCCCCTTCCATCTTGTCGGCTTGACCCAGCCACCAAATCTGCCAACCCTGGGCGCGCAAGCAATGGGCCACAGCCAATCCGGGCATAATATGCCCCCCCGTGCCGCCAGCCATGATGACGATGCGTTTGCTGTTTGTCGTCATAGCGCATTCCCCCGCATCAATAAACGGTTTTCATGATCGACGCGCAACAATAACCCGATAGCAATCAAATTCATCACGATCGCCGAACCGCCATAACTAACCATCGGCAAGGTCAACCCCTTGGTGGGTAGCAACCCCAAACAAACACCAATGTTGATAAAGGTTTGCAAACCAAACCAGAGGCCCACCCCTTGGGCGACCATGGCACCAAAAAGGCGTTCCATGGCAATGGCCTGGCGACCAATATCGAAACTGCGCCATACCAGGAAGGCAAAGGCCACAATCAATAAACTGATGCCAACAAAGCCCAGCTCTTCGCCAATCACAGCGGCAATAAAGTCGGTATGAGCTTCGGGCAGATAATGCAATTTTTCCACGCTGGCCCCTAAACCCACGCCAAACCACTCGCCGCGGCCAAAGGCAATCAGGGAGTGCGATAGTTGATAAGCACTGCCATAGGCATTGTCAGGGTTCCAAGGATCCAAATACACAAAGAGGCGCTCCCGCCGCCAGGGGGAATACCAAATCATGGCCACAAAGCTAAGCACCAATCCGATGGTCATGGCGGCAAAATGCTTGATGTTGAGTCCACCAATAAACACCAGGCCCATGGCAATGCCACCAATAACGATAAAGGCCCCTAAATCGGGCTCTAGCAGCAACAGTGCCCCCACCAACAGAACGGACATGATCATGGGCAGAAGCCCACGGAAAAAAGCGCTGAGGTGCTTTTGTTTGCGCACGGTATAGTCTGCTGCGTATAACAGCATCAACACCTTCATGATTTCGGAGGGTTGAATATTGATAGGGCCCAGTGGCAACCAGCGCCGCGCACCATTAACCTCGCGCCCAACCCCTGGAATCAGCACAATCAACAGCAGCAATATGCCAACAAAAAACAGGGGCAGCGCCCATTGCTGCCAACGCTTCATGGGCACCATCATGACCAGGGCTGCCGAAAAGGCCCCTAATCCCAAAAAGGCAGCATGACGCAAAATAAAGAAATAACGCCCACTGCCGTGATATCGAGGGCCATCACCCAGGGCAACCGAAGCTGAATACACCATCAACAAGCCAAAGGCCGCCAGACCGCAGGCCAGGGTCAGCAAGGCAATATCTACCGTTGGCTGTGCTGTGCGGGCCGTTTTGGGTGTCAAGACAGTGGATAAATTCATGAGCCAGTTCATAGCACCTCTCCTAGCTCAAGCGCCAACTCTTCGACGGCCTCGACAAAGGCCTGCCCCCGGGCTTCGTAATTTTTAAATTGATCCATGCTGGCGCAAGCGGGGGAAAACAATACTGTTTGATCAGGCGCTGCCAACTTGAATGCGGTTTGCACTGCGGCCTGCAAATGTGCCACTTGGGTATAGGCCAAACCCTGCTGGGCCAATACCTGAGCAATGGCCGGCGCATCAGCGCCAAACAATACCCAATGCTGAACCTGGCCTTGGGCCGCTGCAGCGGCCAATGGGTAGAAATTCTGCCCTTTGCCCAAGCCCCCGGCAATGACCACCTTGGCACCGGGCAATCCCGTCAGCGCTGCAACTGTGGCGCCCACATTGGTGCCCTTGCTGTCATTAATAAAATTAATGTCGCGTAAACGGCGCACAAAGGCGCAGCGGTGCGGGGCCCCTTGAAAGTCAGCCAAAGCCCCTACACAGTCAGCCACAGGCCGATCCAAAGCAGCAATAATGGCCAAAGCCGCCAGGGCATTTTGCACCTGGTGCGCCCCTGGCATGGACAGGATATTTGCTGGAGCCAACTGGTGACGCTGGCCTTGCGCATCAGCCCAACACAGCACCGGCAATGTTTGTTCATCGCATAAGCCCATCATTTGTGCTGTATGTGGTGTCTCGGTAGCAAATAGCCACCGCTGTTCTGTAGCCACTTGCTGGGCTAACTCCAGCACTACCGGATCCTGGGCATTGATGACAACCCGTGATGACTGCATTAGCAAACGCTGCTTGGCAGCTTGATACGCTGTCATGGAGCCATGCCAATCCAGATGGTCCTGGCTGATGTTCAGCAAGGCCCCCACCTGGGGCTGAAAGTCTTGTTGGCCGTGCAGCTGAAAGCTCGAGCATTCCACCACCCAGACTTCGGGCCAACGCTGTTGCTGCTCGCATTGCAACCAAGCGTCCAACAACGCGGGGCTGATATTGCCTGCCAATTGTGCCTGCACACTCTGGGCAGCCAACAGATGCGCCACCATGCATGCTACCGTGGTTTTCCCATTAGTGCCCGTTATGGCAGCAACCTGCGGCCGATAGCCCCGACTACGCTCGGCATGTTGCAGGGCACGAGCAAACAGCGTTAATTCATTCAAGCACTCAACCCCTTGAACTTCGGCCTCGGCCAATAGCTTGGCAAGGGCCGGGTCGGTGGGCGCCAACCCGGGGCTAACCACCAAGGCATCTACCTGATCCAGAACCGCGGGATTTAATGCTTCAGGCCCCAATACCCATTGGGGCTTGGCATCCGCCAGTTCAGCCTGAAGAGCTTCCAGCTGGGGGGGGTGGCAACGCGTATCAGCCAGGCGCAAGGCATGGCCCTGGCGCGCGCACCAGCGGGCAGCCGCGGCCCCGCTTTGGCCCAGGCCTAAAATCAAATAACGAAACGAGGGGTTATTTTGCGTTGTTGGCATTTATCGTAACTTTAAAGTTGCTAGCCCCACGAGTACCAGCATCATGGTAATAATCCAAAAGCGCACCACCACTTGGGTTTCCTTCCAGCCGCTCACTTCGAAATGATGGTGCAAAGGAGCCATTCTAAAGATGCGGCGCCCTTCTCCATAACGTTTTTTGGTGTATTTAAACCAAGTCACCTGTATCATGACCGACAGGGTTTCGACCACAAACACACCACCCATGATGAAAAGCACAATTTCCTGCCGCACCACTACGGCAATGGCACCCAAAGCCCCGCCCAGCGCCAGCGCCCCCACATCACCCATAAACACCTGGGCGGGATAAGCGTTGAACCATAAAAAGGCAAGGCCAGCGCCGCCGATGGCAGCGCAGATAATCATCAGTTCGGCAGCTCCGGGTATATAGGGAAAGAGCAGATATTTGGAATAGTCCACCCGACCCACGACATAAGCAAAAATTCCCAGCGCTGCGCCTATCATTACCGTTGGCATAATGGCCAGACCATCGAGACCATCAGTCAGGTTTACTGCATTGCTGGTACCCACAATGACAAACCAGGTCAAAGCCACAAAGCCAAATACCCCCAAGGGATAACGAATGCTTTTAAAAAACGGCACAATCAAGTCAGCCTGAGCAGGCAGCGGTTTGGTCAGGCCACTTAATATCCAGCCTTTAAATAAGGGCCATAACTCGGTGGTCCCTGGCACGGAAACCGCAAAGCTCAGATAAATGGCTGCCACCAGCCCAATCAGGGCTTGCCAAAAAAACTTTTGCCGGGCAGGCATACCTTCCGGATCGCGATGCACTACTTTTTTATAATCGTCACGCCAGCCGATCCAGCCAAAACCCAAAGTCACCAGTAAAACCACCCAAACAAAACGATTGCCCAAATCGGCCCAAAGCAAAGTACTAATGGCAACCGAAATCAGCACCAACACCCCACCCATGGTAGGCGTACCGGTTTTTTCCAGATGAGTTTGCGGACCATAACTGCGCACCGCCTGGCCAATCTTCATGGCGGTGAGTTGGCGTATCACGCGCGGCCCAGCCAGCAGGCCAATGGCCAGCGCAGTAGCACAAGCCAAGAGCGCGCGCAGGGTAATATATTCAAAGACCGCAAAAGCACGGAAGTGTTCATCGGCTAGATAACGAGCCAGTTCAAGAAGCATGCTCACCCTCCTGGCCTAAAAAGGCTTGCTCCAGGTGGGTGACGACGCGATCCATCCGGGCACTGCGCGACCCCTTGACTAAATAATGAGCAGGCGCCTGGGCGACCAGATAATCCTGTAAATCTTGTAGCGTATCGAAACTATGCGCCCCTTCACCAAAGGCTTCTGCTGCAAACTGGGCATCTTGCCCAATCACACAAAGCATATCGATGCCCCGCTCTTGGGCATAACTACCCACCTCGGCATGCACCGCCTGATGGTGGATGCCAACCTCGGCCATATCACCCAACACCAGGATTTTTTTGCCCGGAAGCTGGGCCAACACTTCAATGGCAGCCCGTACTGAATCAGGATTGGCGTTATAGCTATCATCAATCAGCTGGTAGCCATCGGCCAGGGACTTGGGCTGCATGCGCCCCTGGACAGGACGAAAGGCATCCAGACCCGCAGCAATGTGGTTAATGGGAATGCCCAACGCATGGGCGCAAGCCGCGGCGGCCAAGGCATTGTGCAAGTTGTGCGCCCCAGGCACCTGCAATAATACACGTTGTTCCTGACCCCGTATCTGCAAGACAAAGCGGGTCCAGCGCGCATCCGGATAAACCTCGCGCGCGCAAACCTCTGCGGATTGGGTGCGACTGAAATCAATGACTGTGCGCGTAGAGGCATATTGGCGCCACAAGCCGATATAATGCTCATCGGCAGGCAGCACAGCCACCCCAGTCTCAGGCAGCGCCTGTATGACGGCACCATTTTCCTTGGCGACAGCCTCTACCGTGTGCATGAACTCCTGGTGCTCGCGCTGCGCGTTATTCACCAGGGCAACGGTGGGCTGAACCAAAGCGGCAAGCTGTGTGATTTCGCCTGGCTGATTCATGCCCAATACAAATACGGCAGCCTGATGCTCGGCGCGCAACCGCAAAAGACTAAGCGGTACGCCAATATGGTTATTGAAATTGCCTTTGGTGGCGGCAAATTTTTCTGCGCCATAATACTGGGCAAAAATCGCGGCGGTCATTTCTTTGGTCGTGGTTTTGCCATTGCTGCCTGTAATGGCCACCACTGGAATGCGAAAACGTTGACGCCAGCAGGCGGCCATGATGTGCAAAGCCTCTAGCGTTGGGCCCACCACAATCTGCGGCAACTTTACCCCAGCAACGGGGCGGGCCACAATGGCGGCCAATGCCTGGCGCTGAGCTGCCTGCCCGACATAATCGTGGCCATCAAACTGTTCGCCTTCAAGGGCCAAAAACAATTCCCCCGCCGCCACCTGCCGACTGTCTGTCGACAATAGCGGCTGCTGCAGCCAAGTCACTGCCAGCCGCGCCCAATGGACATCAGAGAAATATCGTTTTTGGCCGGCCACCACTTGATAGTTTTCATGACCCTTGCCAGCAATCAGCACAATGTCATTGGGCTGCACCTGCCAAATGGTACCCATAATGGCGCGTGCCCTATCCAACTGGACAGTAGGAGCCGGCTTGTTTTGATCGCTGCCCTGTTGGTGTACGGCCATTGCCCCTTCATAAATTGCCTGGGCAATGTCCTCGGGGGCCTCATCGCGAGGATTGTCATTGGTAATGACCACGCCATCAGCATAATGCTGTGCCACACGCCCCATCATGGGCCGCTTGGACTGATCGCGATTACCCCCACAACCCAACAGACACCACAACCGCCCTTGTCGTACCGCTGCGACTTCACGCAAAGATTCCAAGGCGTGCTGCAAGGCGTCGGGCGTATGGGCGTAGTCGACCACGACCAAGGGGGCCCCATAGACAGGTGTTTGCCGGGCAGGCAGCGGACGCACCATCTCGAGGCGCCCAGGTACTGGACCAAGGGTAGCCATTAGTCGGGCAATTTTGGATACAGGCCAACCCAGCTCATTAAGAACAGCGGCCACCAACAGATAATTGGAAACATTATGCAAACCCAGTTGCTGGGTCAGCAGCTGGGCCGTACCATGCACACCCACCAACTGAAACACCTGGCCCGCTGCCCCCGGGTGAATGTCTTGAGCAAAGAAATCGGCCTCGGGCTCTTGGATGGAGTAAGTAAATACAGGGGTGTCACCAAGGGTTTGACGCAAATTTTCTGTAAAAGGGTCATCCAGGTTGAGTACTGCGCGACGCAATCCGGGCCGCTGAAAAAGCTTTTGCTTGCTTAATTGATAGTGAGCCCAGTCGCCGTGGTAATCAAGATGATCGTGCGACAAATTAGTAAAGGCCACAATATCAATGGCCACCCCATCCAGGCGCCCTTGATCAAGGCCTATGGACGAGGCCTCCAAAGCCACCAAATTAATATCAGCCGCACGCGCCTGGGCCAATACTTGATGCACTGTGAAGACATCAGGGGTAGTCAGCTCAGCCTCGTGCAAGGCCACCTCGCCAAAATGCACACCCAAGGTGCCCATGCTGGCGCAAGGCACTCCCGAACGATTTAGGGCCTCTGCTAACCAGCGGACCGACGAAGTCTTGCCGTTGGTGCCGGTGACTGCAATCACCGTCAATGCTTCTGAGGGACGGCCATACCATTCGTGGGCCAAGGCGCCCAAATGACTGCGCAGATCGGCGAGCCCATAACTGGGCACGCTGATATCAGGCTGTGAATGCTGATTATCATAAATAATGGCAACAGCACCCCGCTTGAGGGCATCACCAATAAAGTCATAGCCATCTTGGCTATGGCCGCTACAAGCAACAAATACATCGCCTGGTTGTACTTGACGAGAATCCAGACGCAAATGGGCTTCAGGCTTTGCCTGTGCCCGAAGCCAGGAAATTAGTTGTTCTATTATTGTCGTTGTCATTATTGTATTCCCCCTGCATGGGCATCCAGCGCCACCAATGACTCTAAGGGAGCATCAGGTTGAACGCCTAAACGACGCATACTACCCGCGACGATGTCCGAAAATACAGGTGCTGCTACTAAACCACCAAAATAACCTTCGCGGCGGGGCTCATCTATAGACACCGCCACAACAACCCGCGGATCAGAAACCGGGGCAAAACCAACAAAGGAGCTGCGATAACGCTCTTTGCTATAGGCGCCATCAACAATTTTGCGCGCTGTGCCGCTCTTGCCTGCTACCCGATAGCCAGTCACTGCAGCGCGACGCGTCCCATCGGGCCCGGCGGCAGCCTCTAGCATGCTGCGCACGGCACGAGCTACCTCTGGGCTAAAAACCGGCGTACTGGATGGCAAGGTATCGCGCTTGAGCAGGCTCAGGGAAACCATATCGCCATCTCGCGCAAACACAGAAAAGGCCTGGGCAATTTGCATTAGGGACACAGAAAGACCGTAGCCATAAGCCATGGTGGCCCGCTCGATGGGGCGCCAGCTATTCCACGCCCGCAGCCGCCCGGCCGCAGCGCCGGGAAAACCAAGCTGAGGCGCCTTGCCAAAGCCCAAGCGATCGAAGGTTTGCCACATTTGCTCAGAAGTCATTCGCTCGGAGAGCATCGTCATGCCGATGTTGCTGGAGCGGCGCAAGATACCCGCCACATCCAGCACGCCATTGCGACTGACATCAGAGATGACCGAGCCCTCGTAGCGATAACGCCCCTGCCCGGTATCAAAGGTTGTGTTGAGATCAACCACCCCAGCCTCCAGGGCCGCTGCAACAGTAAAAGGCTTGAGCGTGGAGCCAGGCTCGAAAGTATCCGTGAGCACCCGGTTACGTAATGCATCGCCGGTGCGATCATTGCGATCATTGGGGTTATAGGTGGGCAGATTGACCAGCGCCATGATCTCGCCCGTGCGTACATCTAGCACCACGGCTGATCCAGCGACGGCATCATGATATTCCAAGGCTTTTTTAAGCGCCCGGTACGCATCATACTGCACCCCAACATCAATGGAAAGGACCAGATCCTGACCATGTTGTGGGGGAAGCACTTCCCGCACGTCGGCCACAATGCGCCCCAAGCGATCGCGAACGACCCGGCGTGAACCTGGTTGACCCGAAAGCACCTCATCAAAGGCAAGCTCGATGCCCTCCAGACCCTGGTCCTCAATATCGGTAAAGCCCAACACATGAGCCAACCCTTCACCCTCAGGGTAAAAACGGCGCATTTCGTCCTGCTGGTGAATTCCAGGCACCTCGAGGGCGGCCACCTGCTCGGCCAGATCCAGATCCACCTGGCGCTTAATATAGACAAAGCCGCGCCCTTCCACCTGCAAACGCTTTTGAATATCTGCCACAGATAAATCGAGCAATTCGGCTAATTGCTGCAGCTGCTCGGAAGTCGCATGGCGCGCATCATCCGGAATGGCCCAAATCGCCCGGACAGGAATACTGGTGGCCAGCACCACCTCGCCGCTGCGATCAAATAACTTGCCCCGGGTAGGTGGCAACACCAGCGTGCGCTCAAAACGACGCACCCCTTGCTCTTGCAAAAACTGGGTAGACAGGCCTTGCAAATAAAGCGCCTTGATGATCAGGGCCCCAAAACCCAGCATAATAAAGAGCATAACGAAGCGAGCCCGCCACAGGGGCATCGCTTCGTTTAACACGGGGTTCTCGTAAAAGCGGAAACGCTTCATGGCTGCCCCTCCGGCTGTGATTGGGAGGGAGCCAGACGCTTGCCAGGCAAATAGATGGTACGCTCGGGGCCCGCCGGCGCCATGGTGAAGGTCTCGCGGGCAATTTGATCGATGCGGGCATTACGGGTTAGCTCGGCACGTTGCAATTGCAAACGGCGCCACTGCACATCAAGCTCGTGCGCCTGATTACGCAACCCTTCGATGTGTACGTAGAGATCGCGGGCATGATAGCGGGTTGAAATCAAGAGAAAACCCGAAAAAAAGATTACCGCTGCCAGAAACACAATGACCCTTATCATCGCCGCCCCCGTCTTCTGGCATAAGGCTGGGCCATCTGCTCATAATAGGCAGCGACCTCTTGCCATTCTTGTTCCCAACCTTCGACAAGCGCTTTGTCTGTGCGCTCTGCAACCCGTAGCACGGCAGAGCGCGAGCGGGGGTTGTCCTCTTTTTCTGCCGCATCAGGCAGGATCCGCCCCAAACTGTGCAACCAGGGCTGAGGCAGCTGTTCTTCGGTTAGGGGCAAATGCGCAAAAGCAGCTTCAGGGCGTGCGCCTGTGGTAATAAATCGTTTGACGATGCGATCTTCCAAAGAATGAAAGCTGATCACTGCCAGGCGCCCCCCTGCCTTCAGCAGCTTCAGGCTTAGCGGCAACGCAGCCTGGAGCGCCTCGAGCTCGCGATTGATGTAAATCCGTATAGCCTGGAAGGTGCGAGTGGCCGGGTGATGTGCTTTCTCGCGCGAGGGCACGATACGGGCGACCAGCTGGGCGAGATCATGCGTTGTCTGCAACGGATGGGATTGGCGGCGAGTTGCAATCGCCTTTGCAATCTGGAAAGCATACCGTTCTTCGCCATAGTGCTCTATAACCTCCTTCATGTCATTGATGCTTGCCTTGGCAAGCCATTGCGCTGCGGTCTGTCCTGTACTGTCATCCATGCGCATATCCAGCGGGCCATCGTACATAAAAGAAAACCCGCGCTCGGCCTCATCGAGCTGTGGCGAGGAAACGCCTAGATCCATCATCAACCCATCGATGGTGTCTACCCCCAGCGCCTGCAGCTCATCAAGCATATGTTCAAAACCGCTGTGCACTGCCTGTACGCGGGAATCTTGTTGTGCCAATTCAAGCGCAACCCGATAAGCGGTGGGATCTTTGTCAAAAACAATCAGGCGGGCATCAGGCGCCAACTGCGACAACAAAGCCTGGCTGTGCCCGCCACGACCAAAAGTGGCATCGACAAAAATGCCTGAGGCGGGCTGCTGCGGCTGCGCGCACTGAGACGCGCACCGCGCTGTAAAATCCGGTGCGACCAACGCCGAAACGGTTTGCTCCAACAAAACGGAACGATGCGTGGCTTTCATTGGCCGACTTTAATTAAAAAGAAAATTGTTCAAAAACCTCTGACATGCTTTGTGCGAGATCCTCTTCCTGTCGTTTCTCAAGCAACTCAGGGTGCCAAATTTCAAAATGCCCGCCCAGGCCCAACAACATGGCTTCACGCTCCAGGTTTGCTGCCTGCCTGAGCTCGGCAGCAATCAGGATGCGCCCGGCAGAGTCCATTTCGACATCGTGCGCATTACCCAGCAACAGTCGCTGAAACCCCCGGGCCGACATGGGCAAAGCCGCGATCTGCTCGCGCTTGAGCTCCCAGACCGAACGTGGGTAAAACAGCAAACAACCATCAGGGTGCCGGGTCAGGGTCAACCGCCCCGCTTCCTTGGAAATGAGCGCATCACGATACCGGGTCGGAATGGACATCCGACCTTTGGCATCGAGGGTTAAGGCGCTACTTCCTTGGAACACGGGCTAACTCCCACTTTTTTACACATTTTCCTACTTTTTCCCACTCTAAGCCAATTAACCCTGCTGGTCAAGAAGCAAATCCTTTTTTTTCAATGACAACAAGCACTTACAGCGGAACAAAAAGATACAAGCAAATAAAAAATCTTGAAAAATCAATCTATTGGGCAACGACCCTAAGGTAAAGTCTGTGATAGGCCATCTTTTTGATGCTTTCTTCGTGTGACCTATCTCACAAAAATTAACAGTTGAATCAGGGGTCAACGGGCCGTCTCAAAGCAAACAAAATGGCGTCAATTTCCCACTTTGGGTATTGGCGCAAGCGCTATTAGGCACAAAAAAAGCACAATCGCTGATAGTTTTGCGATTGTGCCTGGATAAAGCATCAACAAATAAAGACAAGATGCGCCTATAGGCCGGATTTTGTAAACAGGCGCTGCCTGTTGGCAACCATTCATCTAGGCCTGCCATTACTGACAGGCTCGTGCCACCTACCCGCATACTTGGGCGGGCCACCCTACTGGCCGGAAACGGCCATCGTATGCCTATTTGGTGTTGCTCCGGATAGAGGTTACCGCGTTTCACCCTACAATGTGTGCTTGCTGGCAAGCATGCGCTACGGTGATGACCGTAGCGGAGCGGTATGCACCGCCCCCATTGCAGACTCGTCTCTGTGGCCCTATTCCTCGGCTTGCTGCCGCAAGGCGGCTTGCCGGACGGCTGTTAGCCGCTATCCTGCCCTATGGAGTCCGGACCTTCCTCGATAGCCATACCGCGGTTGCCCGGCGCACCTTGTCCGCTACATTATAACGGCTCTGCATGGGCAAAGAAAAATATTTATCCCTGGCTGCGCCGCTTGTTGTTTCAACGCCGTCCTGCTTTTCACAGTTACAATATAGGCAAGCGCAAGAACGATTTACGAATTTTTTCCCTAACCTTATGTCTTCACATCTTTTAACCCTTCAAAACGTTAATCTGTCCATTGGCCAACATGTGCTACTTGAAGATGCCCAACTCATTATCCATGAGGGCGAGCGCTGCGGTTTGATTGGCCGCAACGGCTCCGGCAAGTCGTCATTACTGAAACTGATGGATGAACGCCTGGAACCAGATTCAGGCACCATCCAAAAAAGGGTTGGGCTGCGCATTGCGACGGTTACCCAGGAGCCCGATTTGCCCGCTGGACAAACGGTATTTGATTATTTGTGCGCTGACTATCTGGAACAGGAAGACTGGCAACGGCCAGCCCAGGTGGAACAATACCTGGATGAACTCG
>Ga0079225_10000554_pt1 | contig 20198 bp, 20 predicted proteins | sample Poulit2012_FD_76344 | JGI IMG/M metagenome (GOLD analysis project Ga0079225, IMG submission 76344) | Agricultural soil microbial communities from Georgia to study Nitrogen management - Poultry litter 2012 | ecosystem: Environmental > Terrestrial > Soil > Agricultural land | place: USA: Georgia... | reverse complement strand
GGCAGCGATAGCGGAGAGGTCACACCTGTTCCCATACCGAACACAGAAGTTAAGCTCTCCAGCGCCAATGGTAGTTGAGGCTTTGCCTCTGCGAGAGTAGGACGCTGCCAGGCTGAATAAAAAAACGTGAAGGCTAGAGTTTCTTAAATGATACTCTAGCCTTTTTTATATTAAATATTACTTTAATAAATCCTTCTATTTTAATTGGTGTGATTGAATTCGTATATTCGGAATATTAAATGTTAAAAGTAACTTAAAAGGTTAAGATATAGAAGTTTTGTTAAAGCACTTTTTGTCTAATATATGTAAAGAATAAATTATTTACACATTGCAGTTTTTTTCGTATAATGTAAATAAAGTCAAAGATAGTCAAAGTCAAAGTTAATAATTATAAAATTGAAAGAAAGGAAGCTATAATATAGAGGGGAAGAGCATATGAGTAACATTACAGATGTTATTGAACGTTATTTAAAAGGAATTTTAAAATCAAATGGCAAAAATATGATTGAGATTAAACGAAGTGAAATTGCTGATCGTTTTCAATGTGTACCGTCACAAATTAATTATGTTATTAATACGCGTTTTACAGAAGAAAAAGGTTACATTATTGAAAGCAAACGCGGGGGCGGAGGATATATTCGAATCATACGTATTGAACATCAGGATCAATCGGAACTTATCGATTCGATTATTGAGATGATTAATCCAACTGTAACTCAGCAGTCTGCAGTTGATGTGCTAGAAAGGTTGTTGGAGAAAAAAGTTATTACAAAACGTGAGGCAAAAATGATGTTAAGTGCGATTGACCGAGAAGTATTAGCCTTTAAACTTCCACTACGCGATAAAATACGAGCACGCATTTTAACCGCCATGTTAACTTCCTTGAAGTATCTAAATAAGTGAGGGGGATATATCATGAAATGCCAGGAATGCCAGCAGCGTCCTGCAACGCTTCATTTTACTCAAGTCATCAATAGTAATAAAAGGGAAATACATGTTTGTGAAATTTGCGCGAAAGAAAAGGGATATATGACATACCCCGAAGAAGGTTATACTCTTCATAATTTATTAGCTGGATTATTTAACTTTGACTCATCACAATTGGGTACGCATCAAGGAACATCTTTTCAACAGACGAAAGAGTTACAATGCCCAAAGTGTGAATTAACGTTTTCTGAATTTAAACGTTCTGGAAAGTTCGGTTGCGCTGAGTGTTATCAAACTTTTTCATCATACCTTAATCCAATTTTCCGCCGTGTGCATAGTGGAAATACGAAACATTCTGGAAAAATTCCTAAACGTCAAGGTGGCGATTTGCACGTTAAAAAACAACTCGAGGCATACCAGGAGGAGCTTCAGAAACTTATTGAAACGGAAGCTTTTGAAAAAGCGGCAGTTGTACGCGATAAAATTAAAGAGCTCAAACAGAAACAAAAAGGTTATGCAGAAGGTGATGAGTCATGACTTTGAAGAAATTTATGAATGAAGCGATTAGTCCGTGGATGCGTAAAGATGGCCCAGATAGCGATATCGTTTTAAGCAGCCGTATACGTTTAGCACGCAATTTCGCTGATGTTGCTTTTCCGACAATTGCTGATCAGCAAGAGTTAGAAAGTATTCGATCTTTTTTTAAGCAAGAATACGGTGATCAATCATATAGAGCTTATGACGATCTTGAATTTATATCTATGCGCGATTTAACTGCTATTGAAAAACGCGTCCTAGTAGAAAAACGTTTAATAAGTCCGCATTTAGCGAAATATTCACAAGTCTCCGGTGTGCTTATTTCAGCGAACGAACAGTTGTCAATGATGATTAATGAAGAAGATCATGTGCGTATACAATTATATTTTCCTGGATTCCAACTGACAAAAGCGTTAACAGAAGCCTTTGAAATCGATGATTGGATTGAAGAGAAAGTGAATTACGCTTTCGATGAAACAAAAGGGTATTTAACGAGCTGTCCTACAAATGTTGGAACAGGCATGCGGGCGTCCGTCATGATGCATCTGCCAGCATTAGCTTTAACAAAACAAATTAACCGTATGATTCCGGCGATCAATCAGCTTGGTCTCGTTGTAAGGGGTATCTACGGTGAAGGAAGTGGCGCAATTGGTAATTTATTTCAAATTTCAAATCAAATGACGCTCGGTAAATCAGAAGAAGATATCGTTGAGGATTTACAAAGCATTGTTAGACAGTTGATCGATCATGAAAGAAAAGCGCGTGCTCATATTATTGAACAATCAAAAACGCATATGGAAGATAAAATATATCGCTCTTACGGTGTTTTAGAATATAGTCGCATTATTGAATCTAAAGAAGCGGCAGAATGTTTATCAAACGTTCGACTCGGTATTGATTTAGGTATTATAAAAAATGTTAATCGAAACATATTAAATGAACTTATGATTCTTACACAGCCAGGCTTTTTACAACAATACGCGAATAAAGTATTAACGCCTGATGAACGAGACATTTTACGTGCAGAACTTATTCGCAAGCGTCTACAGTTAGAGAATTAGAAAGTAGGAGGATGTTACGATGTTATTTGGTCGTTTTACGGAGAGAGCACAAAAAGTTTTAGCTTTATCACAAGAAGAAGCAGCGCGCCTTAGTCATAACAACATAGGGACGGAACATATATTGCTTGGTCTGATTCGAGAAGGAGCTGGAATCGCGGCTAAAGCATTACAAGCTTTAGGATTAGAAACGAGCAAGGTTCAACAAGAAGTTGAACAATTAATCGGTGTTGGAAATCAACCAACACAGACGATCCATTACACGCCACGGGCGAAAAAAGTTGTCGAGCTTTCCCAAGATGAAGCGAGAAAATTAGGTCATTCATATGTTGGTACAGAACATATATTGTTAGGATTAATTCGAGAAGGAGAAGGGGTTGCAGCGCGCGTTTTAAGCAATTTAGGGGTTAGTTTAAATAAGGCACGTCAACAAGTTTTACAACTCTTAGGAAGTAGTGAATCACAAGCTGGCAGGCAAAGCCGTGGTCAAGTAGCAAGTGCGAATACACCGACGTTAGATTCATTGGCAAAAGATTTAACGAAAAGTGCTCGTAATGGAAATATTGATCCTGTCATTGGACGCGATCAAGAAATCGAGCGGGTGATTCAAGTTTTAAGTCGCCGGACGAAAAATAACCCTGTTTTAATTGGAGAACCAGGTGTTGGAAAAACAGCTATAGCCGAAGGATTAGCACAAAAAATTATTCAAAATGAAATTCCAGAAATATTGCGCAATAAACGAGTCATGACATTAGATATGGGGACAGTCGTTGCTGGCACAAAGTATCGTGGTGAATTTGAAGATCGACTGAAAAAAGTTATGGAAGAGATTCGCCAAGCAGATAATATTATTTTGTTTATTGATGAATTGCACACATTAATCGGAGCCGGTGGTGCAGAAGGAGCTATAGATGCTTCAAATATTTTAAAGCCATCTCTATCTCGCGGTGAACTGCAGTGTATTGGGGCTACAACGTTAGATGAATACCGTAAATATATTGAGAAAGATGCTGCTTTAGAACGTAGATTTCAACCGATTCAAGTTGATGAGCCGACTTTAGAAGAAACGTATCAAATTTTAAAAGGTTTGCGGGACCGTTATGAGGCACATCACCGTGTAACGATTACTGATGAAGCGATCGAAGCAGCAACACAATTATCTGCCCGTTATATTTCTGATCGTTTCTTGCCGGATAAAGCGATTGATCTCATTGATGAAGCTGGTTCTAAAGTACGGTTACGTTCGTATACCATGCCACCAAACTTGAAGGAATTAGAGCAAAAATTAGAGGAAGTTTGTAAAGAGAAAGATGCTGCTGTTTTAAGTCAAGAATTCGAAAAAGCTGCATCCTTAAGGGATTCTGAGCAAAGGCTTCGGGAAGAGGTAGAAAAGACAAAGAAAGAATGGAAAGAAAAACAAGGTCAAGAAGATTTAGAAGTAACAGTAGAAGATATTGCGAATGTCGTATCAACATGGACGGGTGTACCAGTAGCTAAACTAACGAAGACGGAAACAGAACGTTTATTAAATATGGAAAGTGTTTTACATGAGCACATTATCGGTCAAAAAGAAGCTGTAACGGCTATATCGAGAGCTATTCGAAGAGCGCGGGCTGGATTAAAAGATCCAAAACGTCCGATTGGTTCATTCATTTTCTTAGGTCCAACAGGTGTCGGAAAAACAGAGCTTGCACGAAAGTTAGCAGAAGTAATGTTTTCCGATGAGGAAGCCATGATTCGTATTGATATGTCTGAGTATATGGAAAAGCATGCAACATCTCGTTTAGTCGGTTCACCTCCGGGATATGTCGGTCATGAGGAAGGTGGTCAATTAACAGAGCAAGTGCGAAGAAAGCCATATTCCGTTATTTTATTAGATGAAATAGAAAAAGCACATCCTGAAGTGTTTAATATTTTACTTCAAGTATTAGAAGATGGACGTTTAACAGATTCTAAAGGAAGAGTCGTCGATTTTAGAAATACGATTCTTATTATGACGTCTAATGTTGGTGCAAGTGAACTTAGACGAAATAAATACGTTGGTTTCACTTTACAAGATGAAAGTCAAGACTATCAAGATATGAAGGAAAAGGTAACTGATGAAATGAAGAAAGTCTTTCGTCCAGAGTTTTTAAACCGAATTGATGAGACGATTGTCTTCCATGCACTTGAGAAAAAACATATGAAAGATATTGTACGTTTGATGCTAAAAGAACTTCAAGAGCGTTTAAAAGAGAAAGAGATCGAATTTACCTTAACGGATAAAGCCGTTGAAAAAATTGCAGATGAAGGTTTTGACCCGGAATATGGTGCCCGCCCATTAAGACGATCCATTCAAAAAAATATTGAAGATTTGCTCTCAGAAGCTTTACTAAAAAATGAAATATCCAAAGGCCAGCACGTTAAAATTGGATTAACCACCCAAGGGGATTTTAAAATTCTCTCTTAATCAAGTCTACGTAAGAAAAGCTAGTTGGGAAGAGGCCCCTCTAGCTTTTTCTTTATGATCAAACAGATATTACAAATGTAGAAAAGATTTCACTAAATTGAAAGCTCCTTGTAACTTTTAAACGTTATAATAAGGGTATAATAGAGGATGGGATAAAATTTGGCGAAACAAAAAACAATGTACATATGCCAGGAATGTGGTTATGAATCACTTAGGTGGATGGGTAAATGTCCTGGTTGTCAAGCATGGAATACACTTGTGCAAGAAATTGTAAACGACTCTTCTTCGAGTGATGAAATCATTCAAACGAAAAGTAAACCAGAAAAGATTACAAAGATCGAAACGAAAGAAGAGATACGTTTACGAACAGATATGGAAGAATTTAATCGTGTACTCGGTGGTGGGATTGTCCCGGGGTCACTCGTATTAATTGGAGGAGACCCGGGTATTGGAAAGTCTACATTGCTTTTACAAATTTCAGGACAATTGTCGAAAAAACAGCAAACTATTTTATATATATCAGGTGAAGAGTCTGCCAAACAAACGAAGTTACGAGCAGATCGTTTAAATATTTCAGGTGATTTATTATACGTGTTAGCTGAAACAAATTTATATGCAATTGTTGATCATATGAAACAACTTCAACCCTCATTTGTCGTCGTTGATTCGATTCAAACGATTTTTCGTGAAGATATATCAAGTGCTCCGGGAAGTGTCTCACAAGTTCGTGAATGTACAGGAACGCTTATGCGAATGGCTAAAGTTAACGGTATTCCTATTTTTATTGTCGGACATGTCACGAAGGAAGGGGCGATTGCAGGTCCACGCATGCTTGAGCATATGGTTGATACTGTTTTGTATTTTGAGGGAGACCGTCACCACGCATACCGCATTTTACGTAGTGTCAAAAATCGCTTCGGCAGTACAAATGAAATGGGTATTTTTGAGATGAAAGAAAAAGGTTTGCAAGAAGTACTCAACCCTTCTGAAATGTTTTTAGAAGAACGTTCTCACGGAACAGCCGGATCAACTGTTGTTGCATCTATGGAAGGAACGCGACCGGTATTAGTAGAAATTCAAGCATTAATTTCTCCCTCAAGTTTTGGCCATCCAAGAATGATGGCTACCGGCGTTGACTCTAACCGTGTACCTTTATTAATGGCAGTTTTAGAAAAACGTGTTGGACTCATGTTGCAAAATCAAGATGCATATATAAAGGTAGCAGGTGGTGTAAAACTTGATGAGCCGGCTATCGATTTAGCGATCGCGATCAGTATTGCTTCAAGTTTTCGCGATCAGCCGACAAATCCTAATGATATTTTTATTGGAGAAGTTGGGCTAACTGGTGAGATTAGACGTGTTTCCCGCATTGAACAACGTGTTCAAGAAGCTGCTAAATTAGGTTTTAAGCGTGTTATTTGTTCCTCGCACAATTTGCAAGGCTGGAGGCCTCCTTCATCCATTGAAGTTATAGGTGTTAAAACTGTTCAAGAAGCCCTCCATACAAGTATGGGATAAAACCCTTTAAGACTGCTTTTTTAAGTATGTTATGATTTATTTAATATGTTTGGTTATTTCTTATTTATTTAGGTAATAATAGCTAGTAGGAGGTGACAAGTAGTCATGTTGAAAAAAATAGTTCATTTATTTTTTATCATATTAGGTGGAACGATCGGCTTCTTATATGTACCTCATTTAATGACACTTCTTAATATAGCGGATGTCGGCTTGTTACGATCGCCTTATTTAGGATCCTTAATCGGTGCATTAATTTTATTTTTAATCTCGTATTTTTGTGCAGACTACATCGTCAATTTTCTTCGCTGGATTGAAGATGGACTTATTAAAATTCCTGTAGGAGACTTATTCTTTGGTAGTCTCGGATTAATTATTGGGCTCGTTATCGCTTACTTAATTAATATTAATTTGCAAGATATCAACCTAAAAATCGTTTCACAAATCATTCCGCCATTTTTAACGATTCTATTAGGTTATTTAGGTTTTCAAGTAGGTTTCAGACGTCGTGAGGAGTTTATAAATTTAATTCAATTAAATAGGAAAGACCGAGATAAGGATAAAAAACGTGCGCCTTATGAAGAAGATAGCAAACAAAACAAAAAAGTAAATGCTAAAATTTTAGATACGAGTGTCATTATTGATGGAAGAATTGCTGATATTTGTCAAACGAATTTTTTAGAAGGACCGGTCGTTATACCGCAATTCGTTTTAAGTGAATTACAACAAATTGCTGATTCTTCCGATGTTTTAAAACGAAATCGCGGCCGACGTGGTTTAGATATTTTGAATCGAATTCAAAAGGAATTGCCGATTGAGGTAAAAATATACGAGGGTGATTTTGTAGATATAAATGAAGTTGATCACAAGCTGATTAAATTAGCACAAGCCATTGATGGTGTTGTCGTAACGAACGATTTTAATTTAAATAAAGTATGCGATTTTCAAGGTGTACAAGTTCTTAATATTAATGACTTAGCAAATGCCGTGAAACCTGTTGTTTTACCTGGTGAAGAATTAGAAGTTCACGTGATTAAAGATGGTAAAGAACAAAATCAAGGTGTTGCTTATTTAGATGATGGAACGATGATTGTTGTAGAAGAAGGACGCGATTTTATAGGAAAGCAAATCGAGGTTTTAATTACAAGTGTATTGCAAACATCTGCAGGTCGGATGATTTTTGCAAAACCGAAATCACTTGAAAAAGCGCTATAAAAAAGGTATAACATAATGAGAGACTCTATAAAAGTGATAACAGCTTCTGTTATCGCTTTTTATTGTATGTATATAAGTGATTTTTTCATAAATAAGGAAGGAGAACAGCGATGACAAATGAAGTCCGCGTCCGTTATGCGCCAAGTCCTACAGGAGATTTGCATATAGGAAATGCAAGGACAGCACTATTTAATTATTTATATGCAAGACATTTTGATGGAAAGTTTATTATCCGTATAGAAGATACCGATGCTAAGCGAAATGTTAAAGGTGGGGAAGAAAGCCAGCTTTCGTTTCTAAAATGGCTAGGGATTTCCTGGGATGAAGGACCAGATATTGGCGGAGCGTACGGACCTTATAGGCAAATGGACCGATTAAATATTTATCAAAAATATGCCCATGAGCTTCTAAAGCAAGATTTAGCTTATAAATGTTATATGACTGAAGAGGAGCTTGAAGCGGAACGAGAAGAACAGAGAGCAAGAGGAGAAATCCCGAAGTATTCTGGAGCCCATAGCCAATTAACTGAGGAAGAAATAGCAGCTTTTGAACAGGAAGGTCGAAAACCGAGTATTCGTATTCGTGTACCTTTGAATAAAACGTATACGTTCAATGATATCGTGCGGGGAAACATATCTTTTGACTCAAGCGATTTTGGTGACTGGGTGATTATTAAAAAGGATGGTACACCGACATACAATTTCGCTGTCGTTGTCGATGATTATTTAATGGGTATTACGCACGTTTTACGTGGTGAGGAACATATTTCAAATACACCAAGACAAATGATGGTTTATGATGCGCTTGGTTGGAAGGCGCCAAGGTTCGGACATATGACATTAATTTTAAACGAAGAGCGAAAAAAATTAAGCAAGCGGGATCAACATATTGTACAATTTATTGAACAGTATCGTTATTTAGGATACTTACCAGAAGCGCTGTTTAACTTTATCACGTTACTCGGTTGGTCACCAGTAGGAGAAGAGGAAATTTTTGATCAAGAGACTCTAATTAAAATATTTGACCCAGAACGATTATCAACATCTGCTGCTGTTTTTGATCCGAAAAAATTGCAATGGATGAATGGTGAGTATATTAAAAAAACTGATTTAGATACAGTTATAGACCTTGCTTTACCACATTTAGTTGAAGCTGGAAGAGTGCCTGATGATATGGATGATTCAACGAAAGAATGGGTTAGAAACTTAATTTCTTTATACCAAAGGCAACTTACGTATGGCGCGGAAATTGTATCATTAACGAATGTTTTCTTTAAAGAAAACATTGATTATGATGAAGAAGCGAAAGAGGTTTTAGAAGGTGAGCAAGTAATTGAAGTATTGCAAGTATTTACAGATAAGCTCATTCACTTAGATGATTTTACAAGTGAGCGTATTAAAGATCAATTAAGAGCAACACAAAAAGAGACGAAATATCGTGGACGAAAGCTGTTTATGCCGATTCGTGTCGCAACAACTGGTCAAACGAATGGTCCGGAACTTCCAAAAGCTCTTGAGTTACTAGGAAAAGAAGTCGTCGTGAATCGATTAGATGATGTATTAAAAGAACTTGAAGGCTAATTAAATCACATTTTAAAGATTTAATCATATTGTAAAACGTAATATTGAACGTTGATGAGGAAAAGTAGAAAATGTCTAATGCTTAAGCAGAGAGAACCACCATTGGCTGAAAGTGGTTTTAAGCACCATTTTCAAACATGCCCCTCAGAGTCCGTTATGGAAATATTTAGTATATAACGGCGGAGCCTTACCGTTATAAAGGGTTAAAGTTGGAGGAAATATTATTTTCTTCAAACAGAGTGGGACCGCGCCAATGGAGCGTCTCTGTGTTACCAACACGCAGAGGCGCTTTTTTCTATCTTCAATGTCATAAATATAAAGGAGGTATTGTTGTGGGAATTTTTAAACGGATGAAAGAGGATATGGACGTTGTTTTTGAACAAGATCCAGCAGCGCGCACTTATATTGAAGTATTTTTAACGTATTCTGGCTTACATGCTATTTGGGCACACCGGATTGCCCATGCATTGTTTAAACGTCGGTTATTTTTTCTTGCACGTGTCATTTCTCAGTTAAGCCGCTTTTTAACTGGCATTGAAATTCATCCTGGTGCTAAAATTGGAAGAAGACTTTTTATCGATCATGGTATGGGGATTGTTATTGGTGAGACGACGGAAATTGGTAATGATGTTACAATGTATCAAGGAGTAACTCTCGGAGGTACAGGTCATGAAAAAGGAAAGAGACATCCAACGATTAAAGATCATGCATTAATCGCAACAGGTGCTAAAGTACTTGGCTCAATTACGATCGGTGAGCATTCAAAAGTTGGCGCAGGATCTGTCGTTTTACATGATGTGCCCGATCATTCAACAGTTGTTGGGATTCCTGGAAAAGTCGTCGTACAAAATGGTAAACGTGTTCGAAGAAAATTAGATCACCATAAACTTCCAGATCCTGTTGCTGAGCGTTGTAATGAACTTGAAGCAGAAGTTAAGCTCCTTAGAGAAGAAATAACTAAGTTAAAAGAGGGGATGGAAAAAGATGTCAATTATGATATATAATACATTAACACGTGAAAAAGAGATATTTAAACCAGTTGTTGAAAATGAAGTAAGGATGTATGTCTGTGGTCCAACCGTTTACAATTACATTCATATCGGAAATGCAAGGCCAGCGATCGTATTTGATACCGTTCGCAGATATTTTGAATATAAAGGTTATACAGTTCATTATGTCTTAAACTTTACAGATGTCGATGACAAAATTATCGATGCGGCAAAGGAACGCGGAGAAAATGTTGATCAAGTATCAAATCAGTTTATACAGGCGTATTTAGAAGATGTTGAAGCCCTAGGTGTGAAACGTGCTACACATCATCCCCGAGTAACAGAAACGATGGCTGAGATTATCGAATTCATCCAAGGACTTATTGATAAAGGATATGCTTATGAAGTAGACGGTGACGTTTACTTTAAACCACGGATATTTAATGATTATGGAAAACTTTCTGCCCAATCGATCGATGAGCTTCGGGCAGGTGCAAGAATTCAAGTCGGTGAGAAAAAAGAGGACCCCCTTGACTTTGCATTATGGAAGAAAGCTGAAGATGGTGAAGTTTCGTGGGATTCTCCATGGAGCAAAGGACGCCCTGGTTGGCACATTGAATGCTCAGCTATGGCGAAAAAATATTTAGGGCCAACGATTGATATACACGCCGGTGGGCAAGATTTAGCATTCCCACATCATGAAAATGAGATTGCACAATCCGAGGCATTAAATGAGCAAACATTTGCGAATTATTGGATGCATAACGGGTATATGAATATAGATGATGAAAAAATGTCAAAATCGCTCGGAAACTTCATATTAACACGCGATTTAATCAAGCAACATGATCCGACAATTGTCCGCTTTTTCATGTTAAGTGTTCATTATCGTAGTCCAATTAATTTTACAGATGAGCTATTAAATAGTGCCAAAAATAGTTTTGAACGTATCAAAATAGCTTACGAAAATTTAGAACATCGAAAGCAATCGAGTATGAATTTAACGACAAATAATGAGGAATGGTTAGAGCGTATCCAGCAATTAAAAGAAGCATTTGAAACAGCTATGGATGATGATTTTAATACGGCTAAAGCTATTTCTGTTATATTTGATTTAACGAAGGAAGCGAATGTATATTTACAACAAGATCAAACCTCAACAACCGTTCTTGAAGCTTTTCAGGAGCAAATAATTACTCTGCTTAATGTACTCGGTATTGAATTAAAACAAGAAGAAGAGATGCTTGATGAGGATATTGAGGCACTTATTGAAGAGCGAAATAATGCCCGAAAGAATCGAAACTTTGCTCGGGCTGATGAAATTCGCGATTTATTAAAAGAAAAAAATATTATTTTAGAAGATACACCACAAGGGACACGGTGGAGAAGGGGATCGTATGAACGTTGATTTTAAACAACTAAATGGTTTAACACTCGCTTATGTCGGAGATGCTGTTTTTGAGCTTTATATTCGACGCCATTTAGTGCAATCAGGACAAGTTAAGCCGAATCAGTTGCACCAAAAAGCTGTTATGTTCGTCTCAGGAAAGGCACAGGCAATGATTATATCTCACTGGTTAGAGATGAATTTTTTATCAGAGGAAGAGAAGCGGATCTTTGGACGCGGACGCAATGCTAAGTCCGCTTCGATTCCCAAACATACAAATGTACAAGCTTATCGTTATAGCACTGGATTTGAAGCACTCATAGGTTATCACTACTTATTGAACAATGAAGAACGATTAAATGACTTATTAAAAGCTGCTGTCCGATTTATTGAAAGGAATGATTCCGATGTCTTATGATCTCATTGTTGGAAAAAATCCTGTTATAGAGGCCATACAATCAGGTAGAACGATCAAAGAAATATTAATATCACAACAATTAAATCACAAGACAGAGCAAAAGTTACAGCGAGCAGCTAACAGAATGCATATCAATATGCGTAAAGTGCCGCGACAAACGCTTGATGAATTGACGAATGATCGCCATCAGGGGATTATTGCTTATGTTAAACCTTATGAATATGCATCATTAGAAGATCTTTTCCATCGTGCAAAAGAAAGAAAAGAGGATCCTTTTTTTATTATTTTAGATGAACTCAATGATCCGCACAATTTAGGGTCTATATTACGAACAGCTGATGCAACCGGCGTACATGGCGTTATTATTCCAAAACGACGTGCTGTCGGTTTAACGGCAACCGTTGCTAAAACGTCAGCAGGTGCGATTGAATATGTACCTGTCGTACAAGTGGCGAATATCGTAGATGTCATGAAAGAATTAAAGGAAAGAAATGTTTGGGTCATTGGGACTGATGCCAATGCAACTGAAGATTATCGAACATTGGATGGGTCAACTCCAGTTGCGCTCGTTATAGGTAATGAGGGTAAAGGGATGAGTAGGCTTGTTAAAGAAACGTGTGATTGGACAATTCGCTTGCCAATAAAAGGTCAAGTTGCTTCACTAAATGCATCTGTAGCATGTAGTATATTACTTTATGAAGTCTATCGGAAAAGGCATCCGCTTGGTGAGTAAGATGATTATTTTAGTTGTGGATGGTTACAATATGATTGGCGCATGGGATGAATTAAAACATATTAAGCAAAAAAATATTAGTGAAGCACGGGATCGTTTAGTTGAACTATTGGCTGATTATCAAGCATATACAGGTCAACGTGTCATTGTCGTATTTGACGCCTATTATGTGCCGGGCATTGAGACGAGGACAAAAATACACAATGTAGATATTATTTATACAAAAGAAAACGAGACGGCTGATGAATGTATTGAAAGACTTGTCCCAACATTAACGAACGTGAATACGAAGGTTTATGTGGCAACATCGGATTACACTGAACAGCGGATTATATTTGGAAAAGGCGCTTTACGTAAGTCAGCACAAGAATTATATCTTGATGTAAAAAACATTAAAAAAGAAATTACTGACCATATTAAATTTGATCAACCGATCAAACATCCATCTAAAATAACTTTAAAGCAAGATGTGTTAGATATTTTCGAAAAATGGCGACGTGGTGATGCATAACTTCTCCATCCCTTTCTCATTTATATATGTATCCGTTTACAAAAATGTTATCATAAGGTGTAAATGACAGCGTTAACAAAAAGAGCGCTATATTGTATTGACTATTTCGAAAATTATGTTGTATAATATCTTAAATCATTGCTTTCACACTAGGATCCAGGAGGTCATTCAAAAGTGAATGTCAAACTGTTAGAGAGCCATAAAGATTTTAGTCATTTGCCAGATGAAGAGATTTTAGTTTTGGTACAAAAAGGAAATAGTTTAGCGTTAGAGTACTTGATCCACAAGTACCGTAATTTTGTTTGGGCAAAGGCTCGCGCGTATTTCTTAATTGGTGGTGACCGGGAAGATATTATCCAAGAAGGTATGATCGGTCTTTATAAAGCGATTCGCGATTATGAAGTGGACAAGTTATCATCCTTTAAAGGGTTTGCTGAATTATGTATTACAAGGCAAATTATTACTGCTATTAAAACTGCCACTCGCCAAAAACATATTCCACTGAATTCATATGTCTCTCTTAATAAGCCAGTTTATGATGAGGAATCTGAGCGGACACTTTTAGATGTTATTGCAGGCTCCCGTGCCTTCGATCCCCAGGAATTGCTTATTCATCGAGAAAAATATCTGTATATGAAAATAAAAATGTCGGAATTATTAAGTGATTTAGAAAAGCGGGTACTTTATTTGTATTTAGATGGATGTTCATACCAAGAAATGTCCAAAAAATTAAAACGCCACATTAAATCAATTGATAACGCGCTTCAACGCGTGAAACGCAAGTTAGGACAGCTATTAGAGACGAAAGAGATTATATTATAATATAGACAAGCCTTTTGCCTTAATCCAATTGACATCATTTGTAAGACGTGCTAGATTTGACTGAAGAATACCCTTTAGAGGGGTGTAGTAGATGGGTAAAATAATAACTCTTGCATGTACACAATGTTTGAGTAGAAATTATACGACAACTAAAAATAAAATGGCGAACCCTGACCGCATGCAAATGAGGAAATTTTGTAAAAGATGTGGTAAACATACTTTACATCGTGAGACGAAATAAGACAATCCCCCTATTTAAAGGAGTCGACAGTGACTATGTTTAAGTTTTTAAAAGATGTATCGCGCGAAATGAGAAAGGTGACATGGCCAAAAGGTCCGGAGCTCATTAGATATACAATTACTGTGATCGTAACGGTTGCATTTGTAGCGATATTTTTTGCGATCATTGATATTGGTATTACGCAAATTTTAGAAAGAATGCCATTCTTGAATAATTGAGCAACAAATATATTATAATAAGGATATATGGTTATGCTATAATAAAAGTATAATAATTGATATATTAAAAACCCGAAAATTTTTCCGGGTTTTTTAATATGGCTTTTTTCGCTAGTATTCATAACAACCGTTAGACTTTTACTACATTTTAAGTAAGGGAGGGAAGGGCAACGCATAATTGTCCGCTACTATATGGAAAAAAATTGGTATGTCATTCATACGTATTCAGGCTATGAAAATAAAGTAAAAACAAATTTAGAAAAACGAGTCGAAACAATGGGGATGGAAGATAAGATTTTTCGCGTACTGGTACCAGAAGATGAAGAGACAGAGATTAAAGATGGTAGAAAAAAAGTAAAGAAAAAGAAGTTTTTCCCTGGCTATGTGTTAGCGGAAATGATTATGACAGATGACTCATGGTACGTCGTTCGTAATACACCGGGTGTCACGGGATTTGTAGGTTCTAGCGGTCAAGGTGCAAAACCGACATCACTTTTACCACATGAAGTAGAGGCGATTTTAAAACGAATGGGTGTTAAAGATCAAGCTGTAAATATAGATTTTGAGTTAAAAGAAAATGTTCGTGTTTCTGACGGGCCATTTAAAAACTTTACCGGAACAATTGAACATATCGATGTTGATAAACAAACGGTTAAAGTTCATGTAAATATGTTTGGTAGAGAAACGCCAGTCGAACTAGATTTTTCACAAGTTGAAAAGTTATAAAAACGATAAAGGCCTTGCATTATTCATTAATTCATGCTAATATTCCCTTGTTATTCACATCTTATTGGAGATGTGTTATATGAATAATGAGTGGGAGGGGCTTGTTGTTCTTTTTGTAGATTTAAACAAGGCCCTATATGACCACATCACGGACTTAAGGAGGTGTGTCCCGTGGCTAAAAAAGTAATTGATGTCGTTAAATTGCAAATACCAGCAGGAAAGGCAAACCCTGCACCACCGGTTGGACCAGCATTAGGTCAAGCAGGCATTAACATTATGGGATTTTGTAAAGAATTTAATGCTGAAACTCAAGAACAAGCTGGTATGATTATACCGGTTGAAATTACTGTATACGAGGATCGTTCATTTACATTTATTACAAAAACACCACCAGCTGCTATTCTATTGAAGGAAGCAGCAGGTATTGATACTGCTTCAGGTGAACCGAACCGTAATAAAGCTGGTTCTGTTAAACGTTCAGATGTGCAGGAGATTGCTGAATTAAAAATGAAAGATTTAAATGCTGCTAACATCGAAGCGGCTATGCGAATGGTTGAAGGTACTGCACGCAGTATGGGCATAACGGTCGAAGATTAATGGGATCTAAATAAATAGGTTGCGTACGGAGCGTATGGCTCCATGCAACTTTTTTGTCGTTACCGTTATGTTTTAGAAGTGGGAGGTTTTACCGTTAAAACCACAATTAAGGAGGAAAAGTATGATGGCTAAAAGAAGAGGAAAAAAACATCAAGAAGCCCTTGAGCTTATTGATCGTAAGAAAGTATACCCAATTGCTGATGCGATCGAACTCTTAAAACAAGCTGCTAAAGCAAATTTTGATGAAACAGTTGAAGTTGCTTACCGCTTAGGTGTAGATACAAAGAAGGCCGATGAGCAAATTCGTGGTGCAATGGTGTTGCCGCACGGAACAGGTAAAACACAACGTGTACTCGTTTTTGCAAAAGGTGAAAAGGCACAAGAAGCTGAAGCAGCTGGTGCAGATTACATCGGCGATGAAGAAATGATTGAAAAAATTAACGGGGGTTGGTTTGAATTTGACGTTGTCGTTGCAACCCCAGATATGATGTCAGAGGTCGGTAAGTTAGGTCGTTTGCTTGGACCAAAAGGCTTGATGCCGAACCCGAAAACAGGTACAGTAACCTTTGATGTTGATAAAGCAGTGAAAGATATAAAGGCTGGACAAGTAGAATACCGGGTAGATAATGCTGGTAATTTACACGTACCAATCGGTAAATTGTCCTTTACTGATGAAAAGCTTATTGAAAACTTTGAAGCTCTAACTGAGACGATTGTGCGTGCAAAGCCTGCTGCTGTTAAAGGTATCTACATGCGAAATGCTGTCGTCACTTCAACGATGGGTCCAGGTATTAGAGTTGATATTTCCGAATACGTTAAGCATATTCAATAATCATTGACTTTTTATAAGTGATTATATATACTTTAAGTTGTTATAAAATAAAATTACGTTGTACCGTAGACAGTAGGGGCATAGTGTGCTTAATCATCCTACCGAGGTGTTTAAAAGTAAATGTCATAACTATTGTGACTGTTATTGACTGATTTAAGCTCCCGTATGTCTACGGTGGGAGCTTTTTTTAATATATCCTGTCTTTATAAGGTATAACGACTCGAGCATGGGGGTGGTATGATGTCAAGTAAATTAGAAGCAAAAAAGCAAGTCGTTCAGGAAATTGCGGATAATTTTCGTGAAAGTGAATCAGCCATTTTAGTTGATTACCGCGGTCTTAACGTTGCACAACTTACAGAGCTAAGAGAAAATCTACGCGATGCTAATATCGACTATAAAGTTTATAAAAATACGATGACACGCCGTGCGGTTGCTGAGGTTGAATTGGAAGAATTAAATGACATTCTTGTTGGGCCAACTGCTGTTGCCTTTAGTAAAGATGATGTTGTTGCGCCAGCTAAAATTTTAAACAACTTTGCTAAAGAAAACGAAGATTTAGAAATAAAAGGCGGTGTTATCGAAGGTGAAGTAGCATCGCTCGATCAAATTAAGGAACTTGCAAACTTACCAAATTACGAAGGTTTAATCTCAATGCTGCTCAGCGTATTGCAAGCACCTATGCGCAACTTTGCTTATGCGACAAAAGCGATTGCAGATCAAGAGGAAGAGCAAGCTGACTCTGATGAGTAACGTTTAGATCATATGTTTAATGAGCGTTAAATGTTAAGAAAATAAGGAGGAAGAAAAATGACGAAAGAACAAATTATTGAAGCGATTAAAGAAATGTCGGTTTTAGATTTAAATGAATTAGTTAAAGCGATCGAGGAAGAATTTGGCGTATCAGCGGCAGCTCCAGTAGCAGTTGCAGGAGCAGGTGAGGCAGAAGCCGATGCAGCTGAAGAGCAGTCAGAATTTGACGTTGTATTAGAAGACGCTGGTTCATCTAAGATCCAAGTTATTAAAGTTGTTCGCGAAATTACAGGTCTTGGCCTAAAGGATGCAAAAGATTTAGCAGATTCCGCACCAAAACCTGTAAAAGAAGGCGTTTCAAAAGAAGAAGCAGAAGAAATTAAAGAAAAGCTTGAAGAAGTAGGCGCTACGATCGAACTTAAATAATTTACACTAAAATAGAGCTCGTCATCTTTTGACGGGCTCTTCGTATCAAATCTTTTATCTTTTCATATGATAATTGCAAAAGTAGGTGCCCGAATGTCTGAACATTACTTTTCCCATAATCCTCAAGCAAAAAGCGCCCCGAAAACATGGCGTTCTCAATTGCGAGGACATTTATTTTCCTTTACAAGCGACTATGGTGTATTCTCCAAACAAGACATTGACTTTGGAACACGTTTACTCATTGAAAGTTTTAAAGAACCGGAGATTTCTGGAAAAATTTTAGACCTTGGCTGTGGCTATGGTCCTATCGGCATTGCAATTGCTTATCAATACCAAGACCGACATGTTTTGATGGCTGATATAAATGAACGAGCGGTGTTACTAGCGAAGAAAAATGTCAAGGCAAATGACATTAAAAATGCGACGGTTATCGAAAGTGATCGTTTTTCCCAATTAGATACCCAATTTGCTGCAATCATTACAAATCCACCTATTCGAGCGGGAAAAAAAGTTGTATACAAAATGTTTGAGGAGAGCCATTCATATTTACTCAATAGAGGCGAGTTATGGGTGGTTGTACAAAAAAAGCAAGGGGCTCCATCTACTAAAAAGAAGCTTCAAGAACTTTTCGGAATTGTACAAGTCGTCAGGAGAGAGAAACGCTACTACATTTTTCGAGCGATTAAAACTTGACCTTCTTGATATCATGTGGTAGCATTGTTAAATGCTAACGTAAAATGAGCTTCGTCAAGTATTTTTTCCAAGTAAGTATAATTTTTTGAATATCGGAAACACTATCTAAAATATGTGGAAGGTTTTATTAAAAACCTTTTTTCTTATTTGAAAATATTTTAAAACAATCGTTAAATTTACGAGTGTAGTTAGACCATTTTACATAGCCTATTCATTGATCCTTTAAAAGATAAGACTTCTCCATAACTATTTTATAAGTTTATCCTTAATGGATTTCATTTAACATAAATAAAAGTTGTTAAGGTAACTAAAGTTTACTTAAAATGCTGATTTGAGGGGTGAAGACAGTTGACGACAGGTCAAATGGTTCAATATGGTAGACACCGCCAGCGTAGAAGTTACGCACGCATAAGTGAAGTGCTTGAATTGCCAAATCTTATCGAAATTCAAACGGCTTCCTATGATTGGTTTTTAGAAGAAGGTTTGAAAGAAATGTTTCAAGACATTTCTCCGATTGAAGATTTCTCTGGCAACTTATCATTAGAATTTATTGATTATAGTTTAGATGAGCCAAAGTATTCTGTAGAAGAAGCAAAAGAGCGCGACGTCACATATAATGCGCCACTTCGTGTAAAGGTCCGTTTAATCAATAATAAAACAGGTGAAATAAAAGAGCAAGAAGTATTTATGGGTGATTTTCCACTGATGACAGATACTGGCACGTTTATTATTAATGGCGCTGAGCGTGTCATCGTTTCACAACTCGTTCGTTCACCAAGCGTTTATTATAGTGAAAAAATCAATCCAAACGGTAAAAAAGGCTTAACAGCAACAGTCATTCCTAACCGTGGTGCTTGGTTAGAGATGGAGACAGATGCTAGGGATACCGTTTATGTAAGAATCGATCGCACACGTAAATTACCTATTACTGTACTCCTAAGAGCTTTAGGATTTAGTACAGATGAGGATATTATTAATCTCATAGGGGAAAATGAATATTTGAAAAACACCCTTGAAAAAGATAATACGGAAACGACAGAAAAGGCTTTGCTCGAAATATACGAGCGGTTACGTCCAGGTGAACCACCAACTGTCGAAAATGCTAAAAATTTATTAGTCTCTCGTTTCTTTGACCCTAAACGGTATGATTTAGCGTATGTCGGCCGTTATAAAATTAATAAAAAGCTAAATATTAAAGACCGTCTATTTAACCAAACGTTGGCTGAAACAATCGTTGATCCTGAAACAGGGGAAGTTTTAGCACAAAAAGGTGATAAGCTTGACCGAAAACTTCTCAATAAGCTAACACCTTATTTAGATAGAGATGAGAATAAACTCGGCGAAGAAGTTGTTGAACTTTCAGAAGGAATTATAGAAGAGCCTGTTCGTTATCAAGCAATAAAGATCTTCGATCCAACAGATCCTGAAGGTGAAAGAATTTTAAATGTAATTGGTAATGCTGATGTCGCAGATGATGTCAAAAACATTATGCCTGTTGACATTTTATCTGCCATTAATTATTTCTTCAATTTACTTCACCAAGTTGGATACACCGATGATATCGATCATTTAGG
>Ga0079225_10000553_pt1 | contig 20199 bp, 20 predicted proteins | sample Poulit2012_FD_76344 | JGI IMG/M metagenome (GOLD analysis project Ga0079225, IMG submission 76344) | Agricultural soil microbial communities from Georgia to study Nitrogen management - Poultry litter 2012 | ecosystem: Environmental > Terrestrial > Soil > Agricultural land | place: USA: Georgia... | reverse complement strand
CGGCGTTCATGTCCGCCTGAACATCGAAGGACCAGGCCCCGAGCTCGTCGACAGTCATTTTCACGGTACGCCGAACGTCATCGGGCAGGCCGGCGAGAAAGTCGGCGTTCATGAGGGTCGACGTCACGAGCGCAACCCGCTCGGCGGACTGCCAGCCTGCGGCGAGGCGGTCTCGCCGACTGCCGTCGCGGGTCACAGGACGGCGGCTACCGAGTCGGCCCAGATCTGGGCGGCCTCGTCGACGTCGTCGGGCTTGACGACCAGCGCGGGGATGAAGCGCACCACCTGGCTCCACGCCCCACAGGTGAGCAGCAGGAGGCCACGCCGGGCGGCCTCTTGCTGGACCGCCCCCGCGGTGGCTCCGTCCGGATTGCCCTGCGCGTCGCGGAACTCGTTGCCCACCATCAGTCCGGGTCCGCGGACATCGGTGATCTGTGGGTGGCGCGCGGCCACCTCGGAGAGTGCTCGGGTGAGCTGCGCGCCCCGCTCGGCGGCGTTCTCGACGAGCTTCTCGTCTTTGATGACGTCGAGCGTGGCCAGCGCGGCGGCACACGCCACGGCGTTGGCGCCGTAGGTCCCACCCTGCGAGCCCGGCCACGCTTTGGCCATGAGTTCCGAGGACGCGGCGATACCGGACAACGGGAACCCGGAGGCCAAGCCCTTGGCCGTCAAGAGCACATCGGGCTGGATGCCGTAGTGCTCACTGCCCCAGAACGTCCCGGTTCGCCCCCACCCGGTCTGGATCTCGTCGACGACCAACAGGATACCGTGCCGGTCGGCTCGCTCGCGCAGCCCTGCGAAGAAGCGCGCATTACCGGGCACGTATCCGCCCTCGCCGAGTACCGGCTCGACGACGAAGGCGGCCGTGTCCTGCGGTGGGGTGAGCGTCTGCAAGACGTAGTCGAGCTGGCGCAGGGCGAAGTCGGTGGCGTCCTCGTCCTGCCAGCCCAGCAGCGTCGGATCCGGGAACGGGGAGACGTGCACCCCGGCCATCAGCGGGCTGAACCCGGACCGGAACTTGGTGCCCGAGGTCGTCATCGACGCTGCTGCCACCGTGCGACCGTGGAAGCCGCCGTGGAACACGACGACGTTGGGCCGCGCGGTGGCTTGGCGGCTCAGCCGCAGCGCAGCCTCAACTGCCTCCGAGCCGGAGTTGGCGAAGAACATCCGGTCCAACCCGGCCGGGAGCACGTCGCCCATTCGCTCGACCAGATCCAGCAGCGGACGGTGCATGACCGTGGTGTACTGGCCGTGGATCAGGGTGGCCACCTGGCGCTGGGCCGCCTCGACAACGCGGGGATGGCAGTGTCCGGTGCCGGTCACACCGATGCCGGCGGTGAAATCCAGATAGCGCCGTTCCTGCTCGTCGAACAGATGCACGCCCTCGCCGCGGGCAGCGATGACGCCGGTTGCCTGCTTGAGCTGTTGCGAGAGCTCGGCCATGGGGAACTCCTCTGGTAGATTGTCGACAATCAACGTACAGCAGTGCGTCGTGATGTCCAATGCGGTCCGCCGAAACAGTGAAGGACTCGAGAGCCTCATGGTCAGCCATCAGACCGTCACCGAAACCACGACCTCGGCTGCGGAACGCGCGGTACTCGACCAGGCCAGGACCGGGCTCTATATCGGTGGCAGTTGGGTAGACGCGCGCGACGGGGCGACGTTCGACGTCGTCGATCCCTCGAGGGGGCAACCGCTGTGCGCCGTGGCGGATGCGTCTGTGGCTGATGGGCGGGCGGCGCTGGATGCGGCGGTCGCGGCGCAACCGTCGTTCGCGGCTACCACGCCGCGGGAGCGCTCGGATGTGCTCATGCGTGCCTTCGAGTTGCTGCACGAGCGCATCGACGACCTTGCGCTGCTGATGACGCTGGAGATGGGCAAGCCGTTGGCGGAGTCGCGTGGTGAGATCAGCTACGCGGCCGAGTTCGTGCGGCACTTCGCCGGTGAAGCGGTTCGGATCGATGGTGGCTACCAGCAAGCACCGGGTGGGTCAGGCCGGTTCCTGGTCGCCAAGCAGCCGGTCGGGCCGTGTCTGTTGATCACGCCGTGGAACTTTCCGATGGCGATGGCCACGCGCAAGATCGCGCCGGCTATCGCCGCGGGGTGCACGAGCGTGGTCAAGCCCGCAGCCCAGACACCGCTGTCGACGTTGGCGTTCGTGGGGATCCTCGCCGAGGCCGGTCTTGCTGATGGTGTGGTGAATGTGGTGACCACGACGGCGGCGGGTGGCGTCATGGAGCCACTCATCCGCTCCGGGCTGGCGCGCAAGCTCTCCTTCACCGGCTCGACCAAGGTGGGCAAGGTGCTGTTGGAACAGTGCGCGGAGAATGTGCTGCGCACCTCGATGGAGCTCGGTGGCAACGCGCCGTTCATCGTGTTCGAAGACGCCGACCTCGACGAGGCCGTGGACGGTGCCATCGCGGCCAAGATGCGCAACATGGGCGAGGCGTGCACGGCGGCCAACCGGATCTATGTCCAGTCCGGCATCATCGGCGAGTTCGGGCAGCGGCTGGCGCAGAAGATGTCGGCCATGACCGTCGGCCGGGGCGTCGACGACGGGGTGCGGGTCGGGCCGCTCATCGACGAGGCGGCTCAGCGCAAGGTCGGTGAGTTGGTCGACGACGCGGTGGGCCAAGGGGCGCGGGTGCTCACCGGCGGGCAGACGCCGTCGGGCGAGGGGTACTTCTACCCGCCCACGGTGCTGACCGACGTGCCCCAGTCCGCCCGCATGACCGACGAGGAGATCTTCGGGCCGGTGGCCCCGTTGACACCGTTCGGCGACGAGTCCGAGGTCATCGCGGCGGCCAATGACACCGAGTACGGGCTGGTCTCGTTCGTCTACACCAATGACCTGCGCCGGGCACTACGCGTGGCAGAGACGATCGAGACCGGCATGGTCGGGCTCAACCAGGGTGTGGTCTCCAACGCGGCCGCACCCTTCGGCGGCATCAAGCAGTCCGGTCTGGGCCGCGAAGGCGGCTCGGTGGGGATCGAGGAGTTCCTCGAGACCAAGTACATCGCCATCGCGCTGAGCTGACCCGCGTTACCCGGGATTCCCTAGCCGGGCCCTTCTAGCCGGATGTGGTCTCCTGCGGAGTCTTAGGCGCCAGCCGCTCGACGGCGTCTTCCATGTGCGCCATCAGACGCGCATCGCACAGCCTCGGATCCAGCGCACGGAAGGCCTCCGCAATGCCGCGGTGTTCGGCCACCCGCTCGTCGGAGTGACTGTAGGTCGCCTCGAGAGCGTGGACACACATCCGCGTCTCGGTCAGCAGTGTCGTGTGGAACCGGCCCAGTCGCGGACTCTGCGCCAGGTCCACCAGACGCTGGTGGAACTCGAGGTCGGCCTCACTGACACCACCATCGTCCTTCTGCGCGGCCGCCACAGCCATCTGATCGGTGATCCCCAGCAACTGCTCACCAGCATCGACCGGATCGTGGCGAAAAATCTGCTCCGCCGCGGCCCGTTCGACAGCCGCTCGAGCCACATACATGTCATTGACGTTCTCCGCCGTCATGTCGATGACGAACAGACCCCGATTGCGAACGGAGACCAGCAGACCCTCCTGGGTCAGTCGCTGCATACCCTCGCGTAGCGGTCCACGACTGACGCCGAGCTGCCGGGCCAACTGTGCTTCGCCGAGTTGTTCGCCGGCCTTGAAATGTCCCTGACCGATCGCGGTGCGCAATTTGTCGGCGATGATGCTCGGTGTCGACTCGCGCTCCAGCGGCTCGATGGTGCGCCGTCCCCGACTCACGCTGGGCCTGCCCGAAACAGCGACCCCATAGCGGGTAGGTCGGGCACCGGGCCGAGGAGCCGCAACCCTTCCCACACCGTTACCTGGTTGGCGGTGAGCACCGGTTTGGCAGCCGCCTCCTCGAGCTCGTCCAGCCAGGCCAGCGAGTGCATCGCGGTGTCCGGCACCAGCACCGCGTCGGCCCCGCCGTCGGCCCCATCCCGTGTGACGCCGGCAACCAGGGCCAGCACCGCCTCCTTGTCCAGGGTGCCGACCTCGGCGGCGGTGATGATGTCATTGCTGACCATGGTGGTCACCTCGATCCCACCATGGGTGAGAAAGTCCCGGAAACTCGCGGCGACATCCTCCGGGTACGACGCCGCCACCGCGACGGACTCGAGTTCCAGGGCGCGCACAGCGTTGACAAAGGCGATGGAAGTGGACGACGCCGGCAGGCGGGTGGTCGCGGCGATCTCCTGGACCTGCTCCCGTGCCCCGTCCCACCCGAAGACGAAACTCCCCGAGGTGCAGGCCCACATGATCGAGCCCGGGCGCTCGGTGGCCAGCACTCGAGCACCGTCATGTAGTCGGGTCTGGCTTCCCAGGTCGAGCAGCGCGTCGATGCGGTGCGCGTCCTCACCCACCGAGGTGTGCACCAGGGGCAGCCGAACGGCACCCTCGAGGCGTGCTTCCAAGGCGGGGAAGTCGTCCTCGGCGGCGTAGCCGGGGTAGAGAAGTCCGACGCTGGGCCGCGACTGTGCTGGCGTTTCCGGGCGGGCCATCACTCCTCCGGCGGGGTGCGGTCGGGCTGATTGCGGCCTTGATGGGCCAGATCGTGGACTTGATTGTCGACAATCATACTCGCTCTGGGGTGCTGAGCAGTCGCATCGCCGCGAGCGCGTACGCCCGGGCGGCCGTGTGCAGTTCCTCGATGCCGACGGACTCGTCTGCACTGTGCGCCTGCTCGGCGACCGAACCGGGCCCGAGCACCAACACGGGCACGTCGGCGTCTCGTTGGACGAACCCACCGTCGCAGGCAGCCGTCCATCCACCCAATGGCAGGCGAGGGCCGCCAGCCGCACTGACGGCACCGTCGGTCACGACGACGAAGGGGTGCTCGCGCTCGGTCTCGAACCCGGGCATCTCCATGGTCATGCGCGTCTCGACGGACAGCCCACGCTGCTCCAGACCGAGTCGAGCCACTCGCGCAGACAGCGCGGCACCCACATCGGCACTGGTCTCACCGGGCAGCAGCCGTCGGTCGGCATGGACGACACACTCGGCCGGGACGATCGCGGTGCCGGTACCGCCGTGCACCTGCCCGACGCTCCAGCTTGCCGGGCCGAGCAGTGGGTGCGCGTCCGTGGCCAGCTCGTGGTGCCAGTTCTCCAGTTCGGTGATGACAGCGGCGGCGCCGTAGATCGCGTTGACCCCGTCGCTGGGTCGCCCGGCGTGCGCGGCGCGGCCACGGACCGTGACCTCGGCGTAGGAGTCGCCGCGGGCGGCGATGATGGTCTGCAGGTCGGTGGGCTCGGCGACGATGCAGCCGACGAACCCGGATCGGTCGGCCGCAGCCATGTAGTGCTGGATACCGGCTCCGTCCTCTTCCTCGTCGACCACGGCGGCCAGCTCGACGGGACCGGACAGCGCCACTCCGGCCTTGCGCAAGGCGGACATCGCCACCACGGCGGCGGCCAGTCCACCTTTCATGTCGGTGGCCCCGCGCCCATAGAGCCGACCGGCGCGCACCTGCCCACCCAGCGGGTCGAGGCTCCAGCCGTCCCCGATCGGCACGACGTCGGTGTGCCCGAGCAGCAGCAGACCAGGCCCGGCAGCCCCGTCAGTCCCGGCAGCTCCATCGAGGGTTGCTGACAGGTTCGCACGGTTCGGCTGGACCTCGGTGAGTTCACATCGCAGGTCGTGACTGCGACATGCCTCGGCGAGCACCGCGGTGGTGGCTGACTCGCCGCCGGGTGGGTTCTCGCCCGGGGCGGCGACCAACGCCTGGGTGAGCTCGACGATCTCCTCGACCGAGATCAGGTCGAGGACGGCTTGTTCGCCAGTGCTGACCTGTTGCCCGGCGCTCGACGACTCAGCCACGTCCGGCCTCTCGATGGTCGGTCGAAGAGACCATCGACTCGATCGCGCGGCGAAGCCGGATGATCCCCTCTTTGGTGCGTTCCGGGCTGGTCGAGGCGAAGCACAGCCGGAGCGCGTCGCGGAAGCGGCCGCCAGGAGACAGCGCCGGGCCCGGGATGAACGCGACGCCCTCGATCAGCGCGACCTTGAACAGCTCCTGGGTATCGACGCTGCTGGTTGCCTCGGCGTCCAGGGTCACCCACAGGAAGAAGCCGCCCTCGGGATCGGTCCATCGGGCGATGTCACCGAGGTGTTCCTCGAGCGCCTGCTGCATGGCGACCTTGCGCCGGCGGTACTCCTCACGCTGGGTCGCCAGATGGGCCTGCAAGTGACCACCGGTCAGGAACCCGGCAACGAGGCGCTGGGCCGGCAGGTTCGCACAGGTGTCCATGGTCTGTTTGGCGTTGATCAGCAACTGCTGCAGTTCCGGTGCCGCATCGACCCACCCGACGCGCAAGCCGGGGGCGATGATCTTGGAGAACGTGCGCACCGAGAACACCAGCGGGTCACCGGCACCGATCTCGCGCAGCGTGGGCAAGTTCTCGCCTTCGAACCGCAACAGCCCGTAGGGGTCGTCGTCGATGACCACCGAACCCCAGCGCCGGGCCAGTTCCAGCAACTGGTGCCGCCGGGACAGTGACATCGTCGCGCCCGAGGGGTTCTGGAACGTCGGGATCGCATAGATCACCGTGGGCGTGCGCCCGGTCTGGCCCACCAACTCCGGGAGTTGGTCGACGACCATGCCGTCGTTGTCGACCGGTACCTCGAGCAACTCGGCGCCGTAGGCCAGCGCGGTGGCGCTGCCGTTGGTGTAGGTCGGGGACTCCACGACGACAAGATCACCGGGGTCGACGAACAGCTTGCAGGCCAGATCGAGTCCCTGCATGCCGCCGGAGGTGATGGTCAACCGGTCCGCGCTCGTCTCGTCGCTGGTGCCGGCGAGCATCTCGAGCAGGGCCTCGCGCAGGGGTGGATCGCCTTCGGTGGCGCTGTAGTCGAAGGCATCCGCGGCCGCCGGCCCGAGCGTCGTCTGGCCGAGGCCGGCGAGAATGTCTGCGGGGATCGCCTCGGCCGCCGGGCTGCCCATGGCGAACCGCACAATGTCGTGCGACTGCTCGTTCAGCAGCGAGGTGCTCGAGTCGATGATCGAGCCGACGAGGTCGTCGGCGCGGGCAGCCAGCGGTAGGGAGGAAGTCTGCACGATGTCGCTCACCTTCTGATGGTCAGGTCCTGGGGAAGATCGGTCAGTCGCTCGGTCCCGGACTCGGTGACGACCACGGGCTCGGAGAGCTCATAACCCCATCCGTCCATCCACATGCCGATGATGACGTGAAAGGCCATTCCCGGTGCCATCACGGTCTTCTCGTCCGGCCGTAGGCTCACCGTGCGCTCGCCCCAGTCCGGGGGATAGCCGATGCCGATCGAGTAGCCGATCCGGGAGTCCTTGCCGAGCCCGTGGCGGCCGATCACCGTGTTGAACGCCTGGTGCACCTCGCTTCCGGTCACTCCCGGAACAAGCGCCGCGAGCGTCTCCTGCATGCTCTCGCGCACCGCGGCGGCAGTATCAACCAGCCGGCTCGGAGGTGTGCCCAACATGACGGTCCGGGCCACCGGTGCGTGGTAACGCTGGAACACCCCGGCAAGCTCGATCGTCGTCGCCTCGCCGTCGACGAAGGCGCGATCGGTCCAGGTCAGATGCGGTGTCCCCGCACCTTCCCCACTGGGTAGCAACGGAACGATCGCCGGATAGTCACCACCGTGCTCGGCCGTGCCGGCCACCTGGGTCGCCATGATCTCGGCCACCACATCGCACTGGCGCCGGCCGACGACGATCCCCTCCAACGCCGTCTGCATCACCCGCTGAGCGATCGATCCGGCCACCCGCAGCTGAGCGATCTCGAACTCGGACTTGACCAGCCGGACCCAGTTCACCAACTCCGCGCTGTCCGTGAGATGGCAGCGCGGCAACCCGCCCTGCAAGGACAAGTACGCCCTGGCCGGTAGACAGGGCGAGTCACCTTCGACCGCGACCGTCGACCCGGGATGATCGACCAAGGTGCCCATCTCCACAGCACGGGCGCTCACCCAGTCGAACGGATGCACATCGTCACGATGGACCAACTCCTCCGGATAGCCGTGAATCTGCTCGTCCGGCAGGATCGAGATCGCGCTCGCACCGCCGGCATCCATCGCACGGGTGAAGAACTGCAGGTCCCCCTCGGCCGGCACCACCAGGCACTGCGGGGTATAGAACGACCACGCGTCGTACCCGATGAGGTAGTAGAGATTGGCCGGATCGGTGACCACCAATGCCGACAGCGACCGTTCGGCCATCGCGGCGCGCACAGCGGTCAGTCGCGCCTCATACTCGGTCGCGGCGGCACCCGCTCTGAAGTCACCGGCGCCGTGGTCACCGGCGCCGTGGTCACCGGCACCGTCGCCGGAAGCTATCTGGGGCACTCGGGGCACCTGTCTGCTCGGTATAGCCCGCGACCCGGTGGATCGCAGATTGTCGACAATCGTGAGCCTAGGGGTGAGCACGCAGCGCCCGCAAGCCTGCGAGTCGCCCGACAGGTCACCCGGCGAGCAGCCACTGACCCGGCCCGACGGCAGGACGCCCGATGCTGCGCAGGCTGGCCCACATCGTGGCTTGGTTGGCCGTGACCACGGGTTTGCCGAGCTCGCCCTCGAGTGGCGCGATGATGTCGTAGGTCGGCAGATTGGTGCAGGAGACGAAGACGGCCTCGGCCTCGGGCCGGTCCGCCTTGCGGACGAGCGCGGCGGTGGTCTCGTAGGGCACCTGCCAGATGTGCTTGCGCAACCCGAGGTTCGTGGTCGCGACCAGGGCCTGCCCGTGCTCCACGAGGTAGGTACCCAGCAGCTCGGTGAGCTCGTCGTCGTATGGCGTGGCCACGGCGACCCGGGTGATACCGAGGTGGGAAAGTGCCGCGACCATGGCCCCGCTGGTGGTCACGGCCGTAGGCGCGCCCGCGGCCACCATGGCATCGACCAGCGCCAGCTCACCCGATGCGCCGCGGATGAAACTGCCGGAGGTGCAGGCGTAGGCATATACTGGCGCCTCGGTGGCGAGGAGATCCTTGATCGCGGTGGTCAGCACCTCCGGTGCGCTGATCGAGGCGATCATCCCGCTGTCCACCTCGCCGTCATGATTCGGTGTGCGGGTGAGGTGCAACGAGACGTCCTCCGGGACCCACCGCCACAATTCGCGGTCCAGCGCCATGTCGTGCGGGACCACCATCCCGATACCGACCTGTTCGACGGATCGCATTCGTCAACGGTACCGCACCACCGGTGAGATTGTTGACAATCCTACTGCCCATTTCTAGGCTCGCCGCGTGACCTGCTCGGACGCTCGCCCGGTGATCACAGTGCTGTGCGCACGAGCCGACGATCGACCGCCACACCTCGACGAGGTGGAGGCGCGCGCCGAGGTCCGTTACACCGACGCAGCGGGACTCAGCGAGGCGATCGTCGGCGCGGAGGCGTTGTTCTTGTGGGACTTCTTCTCCACTGCAGTCGAACAGGTGTGGAACCACGCGGATCGGCTCCGGTGGATCCACGTGGCCGCTGCCGGAGTGGACACATTGCTGTTCGACGACCTGGTGGCCTCCGACGTCGTCGTGACCAACGCCCACGGTGTCTTCGACCGCCCGATCGCCGAGTACGTTCTGTCCGCGATCCTGGCCCGAGCCAAGCGCCTGCACGAAAGCCACGACCTGCAGCGCACCAAGACGTGGCGACATCGTGAGACCGAGACCATCCAGGGTGCGAATGCCCTGGTGGTAGGCGCCGGGGGCATCGGCCGGGAGATCGCGCGGCTGCTCAGTGCCGTCGGGATGGAGGTGCGGGGAGCCGGGCGTACGGCACGTTCCGGCGATCCCGACTTCGGCGAGGTCGTCGCCAGCGATGATCTGGGCGCGCACGTCGGGTGGGCCGAGCATGTGGTGCTGGCCGTGCCGCTCACCGACCAGACACGAGGGCTGGTCGACCAGACGGTCCTGGCCGCGATGAGACCCGGCGCGCACCTGGTCAACATTGCCCGCGGCCCAGTCGTCGACGAGGCGGCGCTGATCGCTGCGCTGACCAGCGGGCCGTTGTCGGCGGCCACCCTGGACGTGTTCGTGACCGAGCCGCTGCCGGAGGACAGTCCGCTGTGGTCGACACCGGGTGCTGTCGTCACACCTCACATGTCCGGTGACGTCGTCGGCTGGATGGACACCCTGGCCAAGCAGTTCGTCGACAACGCCCGGCGGTGGCTCGACGGTGCGCACCTAGCCAACGTCGTCGACCTGAAACTCGGGTACGTGCCCTCCTCGGCGTCACCGTCGACGGGGAACCGGGAGTCCGGGTCGTGACCGAAGACCTCGCGCGCATGCCGGTATCGGATCTGGTGGCCGGTTACCGGAACGGCACACTCTCACCGGTCGAGGCCACTCGGGCGGGCCTGGAGGCGATCTCGGCCTACGAGCCGCTGGTCAATGCGTTCGTCCGGGTCGACGAGGACGGCGCCCTCGAGGCGGCGCGATCCGCTGAACAGCGGTGGCGCACCGGCCAGCCGCTCACGGGCGTCGACGGGGTGCCGGCCGCGATCAAAGACCTCCTGCTCACTCGAGGTATGCCCACCCTGCGGGGCAGTCACCTGATCGACGAGGCCGGGCCGTGGTCGGACGACGCGCCGGTGGTGGCACGGATGCGGGAGTCCGGCGCGGTGTTCCTCGGCAAGACCACCACACCGGAGTTCGGCTGGAAGGGGGTCACCGACTCCCGGCGGTTCGGAGCCACGGGCAACCCGTGGGGTGCGCAGCTCACCGCCGGCGGATCCAGCGGAGGGTCGGCCACCGCCGTCGGGCTGGGGATGGGTGCCTGGTCGGTTGGCACCGACGGCGGGGGCTCGGTGCGTATCCCGGCCTCGTTCACCGGCTCGGTCGCGCTGAAGCCGACCTACGGGCTGATCCCGCTGTGGCCGGCGAGTCCGTATGGCACGTTGTCCCACGCGGGGCCGATGACACGATCCGTGCGGGACAGCGCGCTGCTGCTGGACATCATCAGCGGGTTCGACTCGCGGGACTGGTCGGCCTTGGCGACCCCGACGACGTCGTTCCTGGACGACCTCGATGGTGGTGTGGCAGGTCTGCGGATCGCGTTCTCACCAACGCTCGGGTTCGGAACCAACGACCCCGAGGTGGAATCGGTGGTTCGGGCAGCGGTCGAGGAGCTGGCCGCCGCAGGTGCGCAGGTCGAGGAGGTCGACCCCGGATTCACCGACCCGGTCGAGGCGTTTCACGTGCTGTGGTTCGCCGGCGCGGCGAAAGTGCTGGAACAACATGTACAAGCCCACGGACCTGGTGTGCTGGAGCAGGTCGAGCCCGCGTTGCGGGAGATGACCGAGGCAGCAACGGAGTGCACCGCCTCGGAGTACCTGGACGCGACCGCGGTACGGATGGATCTCGGCCAGCGCATGGGTGCCTTTCACCAGGAGCACCAGGTGCTGGTCACGCCCACCATGCCGGTGACGGCGTTCCCGGTGAACCAGCCGGCGCCGGAGGGATGGTCCTCGAATCTGTGGACCAGCTGGACGCCCTACACCTACCCGTTCAACCTGACCCAGCAGCCGGCCATCAGCGTGCCGTGCGGTTTCACCGCCGCGGGCCTTCCGGTGGGGCTACAGATCGTGGGACCCAGACATGCCGACGCCTTGGTACTGCGCGCCGCTCAGGCGTACGAGCAACGGACGCAGTGGGCTGCGGCAGAGCCGCGGCTGGTCCGCGCACAGGATTGATGGAGACAACGGAGGTACCCGTGGCCCGGTTCATCAGCGTGACGCTCGAAGCGCGCAACGTGCGGTGTGTGGCCAGACTGCTCGACGACGAGGCGCCGAGGACGGCTCAGGCGGTCTGGGATGCCCTCCCGCTGGCCAGCCAGGTGTATCACGGCAAGTACGCCCGCAACGAGATCTACCAGTTGGTTCCTGCGTTCGCCCAGGTGCCGCCGGGCAAGGAGAACACCACCATCACGCCCATCCCCGGCGACCTGTGCTATTTCGCCTTCGACTCCGATGACCTGGGTAACCCCGCGTACGGCTACGAAGAGTCGCCGGGAGTTTCGCAGATCGTCGACCTCGCACTGTTCTACGGACGCAATAACCTGCTCATCAACGGCGACCAGGGCTGGGTGCCGGGCAATGTGTTCGGCAGCGTCGTCGAGGGGCTGGAAGAGATGGCCGAGGCGTGCCAGGACGTCTGGATGGGCGGCGCCCGGGGTGAGACGCTCACCTTCGCCCGAGCGGACGAATCGTAGGTCAGCAAAGGGCCACAGCAGCCACGAGCGCAGCGAAACCGGCCGTGCTGGTCAGCGTCCGGATGAGGTTCCACCGGTTCCACCTCGGTTCGAACTGCGAGCGGGCGGCAGCGCGTTCGGTCCCCGTCGCCGTTGGCGCGGCGTCCAGTCGGTTGTTGAGCGGGACGCTGATGCCTCCGGTGACGACCAGGGTGGCAATGTGACATGCCAGCGCCGCAAGAATCCACGGCAGGACAGTGCGGTGGTCGACCGGAAGGTGGAGCGCCGCGGCCACCGTGGTCAGCACCGGAGCGCCGACGAAGGTCATCAGAAACCAGCCGTTCATGATCGCGACGTTGATCGCCCGGAAGACCGTCGTGAAGGTGTGGTTGTCCACCCGGTGCAGACCAGGCGTGACCGCGCAGCTGAACGTGTAGAACAACCCTGCCAATAGGCCGCTGGTCAGGATGGCCGCTATGAGGGCGATGGCCTGAGCCGAGTGCAACATCACAGTTGCCCGCGCTGGGCAGTGGCACCGATGAGCCCGGCGATGGTGGCCTCGAGCTCGGTTGTGGCCCGCACGGTGCGATCCCCACGAGGCACGAGGACCCCTCGTTGATCAGCGTCGTAGAGCTCTGTGAGCACCTCGGCGATATGCGCTGAGAAGCCCGCATCCATGAGTGCACCGGCCCAGGCGGGCCGGGGGAGCGTGACCACCTCGAGTTGACGTCCCAGCGCGGAACCCAGCACGGCCGCGACCTGGCGTTCGGTGTAGGCGGGGCCCTCGACGTCGATGACCTGGTTCGCGCGCGGAGGCGTCAACAGCGTCTGGGCGACGACTTCCCCGAGGTCAGGTGTCGCGACCATCGGGATGGGCTTGTCCGCCGTTTCGGCGAAGACCGGGTAGATGCCACTGTGCCGGGCGCTGTCGAGCAGGTCGCTGACCTTCTCCTGGAAGTGCCCGGAACGCACCGCGGAGATCACTGCGCCCGTGGTCCGCAGCGCCTGTTCGAGTTGGTAGAGACCCACGATCGGTCCGGTCCCTTCCGGTAGGTCAGCGCCCGCGGAGGACAGCATCGCGACATGGGGGACACCGCTGTCGGTGACCGCCTCGGCAATGGTGGCGACGAGGGCTCGTGTGTGGGCATGGAAGTTGGCGGCGGTCAAGTTGAACGGCAGCAGGATGAAGAGTCCATCGCAGTCGATGAGCGCTGCCGTTAGGCCAGCTCCGTCCTCGAGGTCGGTGACGGCGACCTCGGCTCCGCGCTCTGTCCACCTCTGCGCCGCGGCCGGGTTGCGCACCAGCACACGTACCGGTGCGCCGGCAGCGAGCAACTGTTCTGCCGCGACCGAACCGACCCGACCCGTGGCTCCCGCGATGGCGTACATAACAACTCCTGACGTCTGTTCGTGTGATGACACGTCAACGCTAAAGGTGGAGATGTGGACGGAGAATGTCTTATCGTCGTATTCTTGTGCTTGTTCGTCCGAGTTGATGAAACGAGTGAACATGACCGTTGCCGACCGGGTGGTGACCGAACAGCCGCCGTGGACTCCCAGCGACCCGTTGGGCGAGGCGCTTCATCGGTTGCGCATGCGAGGAACCTTCTACTGCCGCGCCGAGGTGAGTGAGCCATGGGCGCTGGAGATGCCCGCCATCACCGATTCGGTGAGCTTTCACGTGATCACCGAAGGTGCGTGCTGGCTCCAGGTTCCCCACGCGGAGCCGCTCGAGTTGCGTACCGGTGATCTCGCCCTGGTCCCACACGGTCGTGGGCACACACTGGTCAGCCGGCCCGGTGCAGGACCGGCCGGACGGGTCGACCAACTCCCACAGCGCTACCTCAGCGAGCACTATTCAGTGCTGACCTACGGCGGCGGTGGACGCACGTCGCGGATGATCTGCGGGGTGGTCGGGTTCGACGAGCCCGCAGCCCGCGCGCTCCTACAGATGCTGCCCGCGACGGTCCACGTCGACTCCACGACCGGGCCCGGACCCACGTCGGTTCACGACACCTTGCGGCTCATGTCGGCTGAACTCGTCGATCTGCGCCCTGGCGGAGAGACCGTGACGACCCGCCTCGCCGACATCCTCGTCGTCCAGGCGATCCGCGCCTGGCTCGAGTTCGATCCGAGGGCACGCACCGGATGGTTGGGCGCACTCCACGACGAACGCATCGGCCGCGCGCTCACCGCCATGCACCGCGACCCCGGCTACGCCTGGACCCTCGAGCGCCTGGCCCGAGAGGCAGCCATGTCCCGGTCGATGTTCGCTGTGCGGTTCGCCGAGCTCGTCGGACAACCTGCCATGTCGTATCTCACCCAGTGGCGGATGAACCTGGCCTACACCCGCCTCGGGGACGGCAGCACGGTCAGCCGGGTCGCCGCAGATCTGGGCTACAACTCCGACGCCGCCTTCACCCGGGCCTTCGTCCGCACGATCGGGACGACGCCAGGCGCCGTCCGGCGTGGTGCCGGGTCGTGACGGCTATCTCGTGGCGTTAGGCTGAGCGCTTCCCCGCCTTTGAGGCCAGACCGTCGATCAGCAGGCTCAGGCCCACCCCGACCATCCAGACGTCCTTGGCCAGCGCGGTGCCCTCCTCGCTGGGCTTGACGCTCGAGCCTTCGGCCGTCATGCCTGGGGTTTTCAGGTACATACGGACCAGGGCAGAGCTGAACGCCGTCAGCGCGCCGCCGGCGACCCAGGACGGCACCACCGGGGTCAGCAGCATGACGCCGAGCGCGATCTCACCGGTGGAGAGCGCCTTGCCGAAGTCGGCGGGCTCGAGATTCTTGACCTGTGGGACGGCGTTCGCGGCCATGCTCTGCATGCCTTCGGCGCCCTCGGCGGGCAACTGGCGCTTGCTCAGCCCGCTGTTGAGAATGAACGCACCGGTCGCAAGACGTAGCGGGACGTGGCTTAACTTCATGGCACCTTCCTTGGTCGTTGCCGTCTCAATGATGACTCTACCGTCAGCACTACGCACTGCTCACACGTTCCCGCCGGGGCCGTGGCAGCACGGTGATCCTGGTAGACGTTGTTGCGGCTGCATGTACATGCGCTGTGGACAGCATCAATAAGCTAGCGTTGCCGCATGCGTACCACGGTTGCATTGGATCCCGACGTCGCCGCGGAGGTGGAACGACTGCGACGGGAGCGATCCGCTGGAGTCAGCCTAATCGTCAACGAGTTGATTCGCCGTGGAATGTCGGCGCAACCCTCGCGTGAACCCTTTGTCCAGACGGTCTCCTCCATGGGAGCGAGGATGGATGTAAGCAATGTGACCGAGGTTCTGGAAACGATCGCAGGGCCGTCGGCACGGTGATCCTCGTTGACGCGAACCTGCTGTGTGCGTCCGCGATAGCAGTAGTACCCACCACAGCATCGCCCGAGAGTGGCTGGCCGACGAGTCGAACGGTGAAACGCGGGTCGGCTTCCCATGGCCGAGTTTGCATGCCTTCGTCCGCATCGAGACTCATCCTCGCGTATACGAGCGACCCCCTACTACCGAAGAGGCGTGGAGCCAAGTCGAGGAATGGTTGGCTGCGGCGCCCGCATGGGTCCCACTTCCTACGGACCGACACGGATCGGGACTCGGCGACCTGATCCGTCGATACGACATCCGGGGCAATCTCGTTGCCGATGCCGCATTGGCCGCGCTAGCGATCGAGCACGGGTTGGAACTCTGCTCAGCCGACACCGACTTTGCCCGCTTCCACGAACTGCGATGGCGCAACCCGCTCACCTCGTGAGGCAGCCGGTTGGCGTCGAACAGCTCTCGCACTGGAGACCGCGTCGCGGAGGGCGTCCGACGTGGGGTTTGTGCGCCATCAAGGACTCGAACCTTGAACCCACTGATTAAGAGTCAGTTGCTCTGCCACTTGAGCTAATGGCGCCAGCCGAGCGGTAACCCTAACACCGCCGCAGGACCAGATGTGAACCTGCTGCTCCAACCCCGGCATGAGGACTACGTGGGGTGACCGACGGGACTCGAACCCGCGAATGCCAGGATCACAACCTGGTGCGTTAACCTACTTCGCCACGGTCACCATGCGCGCGACCACCCTACTGGCACCTTGCTGGCACCTTGGTGGAAGCGGCCGCGTCGAGTATACGGGCTGACCAGGTGATACGCGAAACGGCCTGTGGGTCACGACTCCGACGGGTCGTCGGCTGAGCCGTAGCTCACCTGGCGGGCGTCGGTATCCCCGTCGCCCGCGCCCGCGGCGGCCCTCGCGGAGTCGGTGTCCGGACCCGGCAGCGGCACGAACACCGAGCGCCGGTAGTACTTCAGTTCCGCGATGGAGTCTTGGATGTCACCAAGTGCGCGATGGTTGCCGGTCTTCTCCGGGCTGGCGAAGTAGACCCGTGGGTACCAGCGGCGGACCAACTCCTTGATGGAGGAGACGTCGACGTTGCGGTAGTGCAGGTATCCCTCGAGATCGGGCATGTCGCGAGCCAGGAACAACCGGTCCATGTGCACGGTGTTGCCGGCCAGCGGGGTCTGTCCGGGCTCGGGTACGTGCTCTTTGATGTAGGTCAAGGCGACCTGGCTGGCCTCGGCCAGCGAGATGCCGTCGTCGAACTCGTTGATCAGCCCGCTGTTGACGTGCATCTCCCGCACCACGTCGTTCATCTGATCCAGCGCGGCCTGCGACGGCTTGATCACGACGTCGACACCGTCACCCAGCACGTTGAGATCGGCATCGGTGACCAACACCGCCAGCTCGACCAACGCATCGCGTTGCAGGTCGAGCCCGGTCATCTCGCAGTCGATCCACACGAGTCGGTTCTTGCTCACGCCATCACCCTACGGATTCACGGCTTGCGCCGCTTGCCCTGGTAGCCGCGCCCAGCGGGAGCATCCGCCGACTCCCGCCGAGACCGCCCGTGCAGGGACAACACCACCGTGACGAGGACGACGAGCGCAAGCCCCGCGCCGCTGACAAGCGCGGCAATGCTCCACGGGCGATCCAGCAGCACCAGCGTCGTTCCCGCGACCACACTCGCCAGCACGCCATACAGGGCGACCTCGACGAGTGAGATGCGGGCATCCACGCTGGTCGGGTCCGGACGGCGGGCACGGCGACCGGGGTGGTCTCCGTCGCTTCGCATCGCCGCTCCGTACGCTCCTGGGTATCACGGTGACCGGCGTAGCCGATCGGGATCAGAGTATCGGTTAGGGTCACCCTGTGCGGATCACGACATTGTCGGTCACACCGGTCAAGGGCTTCGGGCTGCACCACCCTGAGCGGATCCAGGTCGGGCCACGCGGCGTCGTCGGCGACCGGCGGTTCTTCATGGTCGACGACGACGACCGGTTGCTCTCGGTCAAGCGCAACGGGGCCTTCGCCGGTGCCCGGGCCGAGTACGACGACGACCAGCGAACGCTCTCGCTGCGCGGTGACGGCCTGGACCTCTCCGGCGCGGTCGAAGTCGACCGCCATGTGGACGCGGACTTCTTCGGCAAGCGTGTCGTCTCCGCACGCGCGGTGCTCGGCCCGTGGTCGGAGGCACTGTCTGACCATGCTGGCGAGCGGGTACGCCTAGTGGAGGCCCAGGAGGAGAACGCCGCCTGCGATCTCGAACCGATGACGCTGCTCGGGCGCGGCTCGCTGGACAGACTCACCGAACAGGCCGGCGTCGCGCTCGACCCACGGCGGTTCCGGATGAACGTGGAGTTCACCGGCGCCGACGCGCACGCTGAGGACGAGTGGGAGGGCCAGACGATCCACGTCGGTACCGCCGTGCTGCGCGTTGGCGGACCGGTCAAGCGGTGCGCGACCATTACCCGCAACCCGGACACCGGGGTGGCGGACCATCCCACCCTGCGCGATATCAAGGACTACCGCGGTGTTCAGCAGGCCGAACGCGGGAATGGCATCTATTTCGGTGTGTACGCGAGAGTGCTGAGACCCGGGGTGATCGAGGTCGGCGACACGGTGCAACTCGCGGCATTCGACGAGGCTCAGGTCTGAGGCCACAGCCCGGAGCAGCCGCGTCGGTGGCACCCGAGCAGATGCGTGTCGACCATGCCGACGGTCTCCATCAGCGCATGCATGGTGGTCGGACCGACGAAGGCGAAACCACGCCGACGTAACTCGGCGGACAGCGCGCGCGACCCCGCCGTGATGGTGGGCACCTCGGTCGCGGAGCGCGGTTTCGGCGTGCGCACCGGGCGGAATGACCAGACCAGCGCGTCGAGATCCTCCCGATCGCGTAGCGCCACCGTCGCTCGACGTCGTCGTCGCTGAACTCCGCGACCGCTTCGGGGTCGAAATCCGCGAACGTTTCCCGGAACGCGGGGCGTTTGTTCAGGATGGTCAACCAGGACAGTCCCGACTGGAAGGCCTCCAGCGTGATCCGCTCAAACAGCGCGTGCTCGCCGCGGACGGGCATGCCCCACTCGGTGTCGTGGTAGTGCTGGTTGACCGGGTGGGTCACGGCCCAGGGGCAGCGGGCGAGCCCGTCGGCGCCGAAGACGACGTCATCCGGAGCGCCAGCAGGCGCACCCGTGGGGACGTCGACGCCTGAAGTGCAGGTGGTGGACAGCAACTGTGCGGGAGACGCCCACGTCGGCGTGTTCGCGGCTGCACTGCTCGCCGGTGCATCGCCACGGTCGGCCGTGCTTCGGGCGAATGCCGCCGCTGCGCTAGCCGTGACCAAGACAGGGCCAGCGACCGCGCCCGCGGCAGACGAGATCGACCGGTTCTGCCGGAGGTGAACCATCAACTCGCCACAGCCGTCCCGGAGATGTCTACGGCCAATGCGTTGGATAACGAGCAGGTTGACTCTGACGAACGATGATGGAAATGGGGCATCTGCGACTCGTCGGTGTGGCGTCGATAGGGTATCCGCGACCCGGCAGGTGAGCGTCAAGGGGTGTCATGATCCGCACGAGGGATCTCACGGTCGTCGTTGCCATCGGATTGCTGGTCACAGCATGCGGTGGTGATGACGGCGCGTTACAGGCGGGCGAGGACTATTCGGTCGCCGACGCGTTGGGTGAACTCCCGGCCGATCTCGGCGCCGACGTGTACATCAGCACGGCCGACCTCGACGCTGTCTGCGAGGCCAACGGATGCGAACGGCCAGACGGTGTGGACGACGAGGAGGGCGCGCAGACCTGGGCCCGGGAGATGGCCGGCGCGACAGACGACCCCGGCACCCTCGTCTACGCCCCGATCCCATGGGCTCTCCTCGCCCGATCGAGCTCGTTCGGTGAGTTCCAGGACCAACTCGGATGGTCGTTGGTCGACGTCGACTCGTACATCTCGTTCGAAATGCCGCCGGAAGCCTTCACCGTCGTGTCCGGCGACGCCACGCTCAGCGACGACCTCATCGATCTGGACGACGGCATCGTCACGACCAGCGAGGCCAACGATCTGGCGCCAAATCCGTCGGAGATCTCCCCAGCGGATGAGATGGGCCGTCCGGTTCGGCTGGCCGAAGACGACAGCCGGATTGCGATGTCGGTGACCACACCCCCGGTTGAGGCATGGACGGGTGGCCCGGACGAGGCCCTCGCCTCGGACGAAGGGCTGAACGCCGTCGCTACCGCACTGGACGACGCGGACGTTGTATCGGCGGTGATCCAACGCGGCGATCCCGGCGGCACGGTCAACGGGGAGGGCATCGAGGCTGTGCTGGCTCCGTTCGAGTCCGTCGGGATCGGTTGGTCCGCCGATGACGACGAGGCAACGGCCACCGTCGTCTACCAGCACGCCTCCACCGACGCGGCCGACGCCAACGCCGATGCCATTCAGAGCATGTTCGACGAATCCGCGCCGACGGCAACTGGGCAGCCGGTGAGCGACCTCTTTACGCTCGAGGGCGCCAGCACCGACGACTCGGTACTCACGGTGATGTTGCAATTCACCGACGGGGCGCACCCGCAGAACGTCCTTGACATGCTGCAGAACCAGGACGTTCTCTTCGCTCACTCGTAGCGCGCCCGGCAGGATTCGAACCTGCGACCAAGTGCTTAGAAGGCACCTGCTCTATCCACTGAGCTACGGGCGCTGG
>Ga0079225_10000552_pt1 | contig 20210 bp, 17 predicted proteins | sample Poulit2012_FD_76344 | JGI IMG/M metagenome (GOLD analysis project Ga0079225, IMG submission 76344) | Agricultural soil microbial communities from Georgia to study Nitrogen management - Poultry litter 2012 | ecosystem: Environmental > Terrestrial > Soil > Agricultural land | place: USA: Georgia... | reverse complement strand
GTGGTTCATCTCGCTCGTCCGCAATCAGATGGCGCCGATCCTGGCGGTGACGCTGGCTATCGCTGTATCGTTCGCGCTGGCTATTGCGATTTATCAGTTTGTGGAAAAGCCGCTGGGGCCGCGTATGCGCGCGTGGCTGGGCGGGAAGAAGCCGCAAATGAAGGGCGCCGGCGTGCGGTAGGGAGATGATTTTGGACGGCGGGGCTAATTGTTTCGCCATTCGCTCACCTGGCAGGGGGGTGCGTGTCGATGAGGCGGCGGGTTTCGCGGACGTGGTCGACAGTCAGGGCGTCGACTCCTTGATCGAGGAGGCGGGGAACATCGTCTGGTTTGGCTCCCCAAACCATGACATCTAGGTTGTTTTCCTGGCAGGTATTAAGGGAGCGAGCAATCTCTTGGCGCTTCATGTCAGAAGAATTAGGTGTACCCAGACTGGAGACGTGGACGCACACCGCGTCGGCGTTCATTACAGCGGCCGCTATGACTGCGAATTCGAGAGGATAGCGCGCCCAGGTTACGAACCCGATCGCAGCTTGGGGGGAGGCGAGCGCGCACGTTGCGCAGCGAACCGGTGTCGAATGACGGGAAAATGGGATTATTGGGCACTTGGGCTTTTAGTGCCTCAGTCATGAGGTCTACCGTCGGTTGTGGTTTCACGGCTTCCGGCTAGGTCGGGGCTTGATTTCGATGTCGAGCCCCATATGAGTGGGAACGCCAGCGGGAACTCCTAAAACGTGTCCAGGCGCTGCAGAGCGGGAGAATCACCGTTGAGTTCGGCGACGACTTGACCGGTCATCATGCTGTCGTGATGGAGCACCCACCACTTGACCGAAGCTTTTGCGCTTTCCTTCGCTCCGCTGCCAGAGCCAGAAATCTTTTATGCGCTTGACCAAGAATTGACAAAGTAGACGTAGACATAGACGGTCGGTGCTCGATGAGGCTCGAGGTCTTTGGACTTAAGAACTCTCTGCGGAAGGAGGCTAAGCGAGCGGGATGGATCAAGACAACCCGAGTTTAGGCGCCTCGATTGCTGGACAGGCGTTCATGACAACGTCAAGGCCAGCCGTTTCGGCGCGCTCTGCTGCAGGTTCGCACACCACGTCAAGTGGCAGCCATACCGCTTTGGCTCCGACCGCAATAGCTTCGTCGACCATTGCGTCAGCCAGGTCAGGGCGCAAGAAGATGTCTACAACATCAATGCTGCCCGGTACTTCAGCCAGCGTTGCGTAACCGGTTTCGCCATGAACAACCTCGGATTTAGGGTGAACGGGGACAATTTCCTTGTCCAACACCCGCTGGAGAAACGCTGAGATCGTATGAGCGGCACGCTCACGGTTTGATGACAACCCGACGATTGCCCAGCGCTTCGTTTCGGTGAGAAGACGGCGGATGACCTCTGGATCCTGATAACTCATAGGTCCAGCGAACCACATGTACTGCATGGCAAACACGTAGACCCGGCTCGGTAGCCGAAATCGAATATGTCAATAGTGGTCCTCACAGAAGCGGTACGGTGACCCGTCGACATCGTATAGAATCACCGGGCGAGTCTTATTGCCTTTGCCTAGCTTCCCATAAGGAAATCTCTGCGCATGTCCGCTATTTCTCTTTCCTCTACTGTGGCGTCTCAGCGGAAAGCTTTCCGTCCCGACATTGAGGGTCTGCGGGCCGTTGCTATCGGACTGGTGCTTGTATTCCACGCGGGTGTCAGGTTTGTTCCGGGAGGATTTGTCGGCGTTGACGTCTTCTTCGTAATCTCAGGATTTTTGATTACGGGTCTGCTCGTTCGCGAGGTGCAACGAGATGGGCGAGTATCGTTGGCGCGCTTTTATGCGCGGCGCGCGAAACGTCTGTTGCCTGCTGCTGGCCTTGTTCTGGCGGTTACATCAGTTTTGACGTGGCTCACAGTTTCCGTGGTGGAGTGGAAAACGTTTGGCTGGGACATCATTGGTTCGGCTTTGTATGTGGTGAACTGGGTCCTCGCGGGGCGATCAGTTGACTATTTGGCCGAGGACGTCGGTGTTTCTCCGGTTCAGCATTTTTGGTCTTTGGCTGTTGAAGAGCAGTTCTACATTGTTTGGCCCCTATTAATTGTTTTCTTGGCGTGGTGGCTGCGTCGTCATGCCGCCGCCCGAACTCGCGTGGTGCTCGGCATCGGTATCTTCTTCCTAATCGTGCCGTCATTCGTGTGGTCGCTGTACTTGACCGACGCGAACCCGGAGCGTGCGTTCTTCGTGACAACGACCCGACTTTGGGAGATGGGCATTGGATCGTTCGTTGCGATCGGTGTTCCGTTGTGGAAGAAGTTTTCCCCGAAATTTTCGACCATATTCGGATGGCTGGGCCTCGGTGCCGTTGTCTTAAGCGGATTCGTGATCACGGCCGAGACTGCCTGGCCAGGTTATGCGGCGCTTTTGCCCACGCTCGGAACGGCAGCGGTCATCATCGCTGGCTTTACCGCGACAAAGTATGGCCCGGGCCTTCTTTTGAGTTGGCGGCCAGCCGTGTGGGTTGGTGGATTGTCGTATTCCCTTTATCTGTGGCATTGGCCGCTATTAGTCGCTGCAACCGCATACTGGGGCGAGCTTGGCGCGAAGAAGGGGCTTTTGATCACGGCCCTGGCATTCATTCCCGCTTATGTGGGGCACAAACTGGTTGAGAACCCCTTCCGCTTCGCGCCGCCCATTGCCAAGTCGAACCGCTTGGCATTGTCGTTAGGCGCTAACTTCTCATTGATTGGTGTTATTGCTGGCTTAGGCCTCATCGTTGCTGTCCCCAATACCAATGGCACTGGACCGAGCGGCGACGGCGGCTCGCAGTCTGAAGCTCTGGGAGCGGCAATATTCAATGAAAAGGGCGAAGATTTTGATCCAGTAGAAGACCTTCAAAATATTGACTGGTTCGTCCCCAGCGCTGTCGATGCAACAGCCGATGTTCCTCCAGCATATTCAAATGGATGCCATGCCGATCAGCTCGAGGCAAACCCAATTCGATGTGAGTGGGGAGACACAACTGGAGCGGTTAAGATCGTCGTGGTCGGTGACTCCAAGATCGAACAATGGGAACCGGCCCTGGATACTATTGCAAAGAAGCATGGCTGGCATATGTTCGCGTTCACCAAGTCGGCTTGCGCGTTTGGCACAGCCGTACAAAGTAACAAGGGCAATCCTTACACCAGTTGCGCCGACTGGAATAAGAATGTCCTGAACGAAATAGATGAAATAGCTCCCGACGTAGTTATTACATCGAGCCGAGCGCGCGAGGCTTTAATAAGCCCCGGTGAGTCTACGGAGACGTCTGGCGACGTAATGGTCAATGGAATGATAGATGCGCGGGAGATTATTACCGATGCAGGAATCGGCTTGATTACGATTATGGACAACCCATCGCCGGGAGAAAACATTTACGAATGTGTTGCGGATAATTTTCCTAACCTGGCCGCTTGCACTTTCATGCGGTCCGACGGAGAAAAAGCAAGTGGTAAACGCGTGCTCACTCTCGCTAGTGAGGCTGTGGATGGCACTATGATTGACCTGAACAAGTACGTGTGTCCAACGGAGGTATGCGCTCCAGTTGTGGGTAACGTGCTGGTCTATCGTCAAGCTTCCCACCTAACAGATACATATATTCGATCATTGAGGCCTGCTCTAGAACGAGAATTAGTTCCTGCCGTAAAAAAAATACGGCAAGCTGGTCAGGCTGACGACGTATAAATTTTAATTACCATGTTCGCGTCGTTAGGTCAGTTTGATGCCGATTCAATATTAATCAATGCGTTCCAGTTTTAGATATTTACATGATATGCCAAGTAATACTTGCACCCTCGTAGCCATGCCTCTCAGGTCGCGCACCGAACTTCTTACGCTAGCTTGATGGGGCAGCAGATGCTGCCGGTGAAGCTCGCAAACAAAGCCAAGACTTTATATAAGTCGGCACTCGCCATGTGCACTTGTAACGGTTTCATGCTGTTACTATAAGTGGACTATTCGTGTCTTGTGGCGTCCCGCCAAAGGTTGAAACGGAGCGGCTATGAATCAGCCAGAACGCCTCGATAATCGTCTCGGGTCCGAACGGATACACCTAGACGTCAGTGATCTAGAGCGCCGTGTCGAAAAGCTAAAACTCGAGCGCAAGAAACTTCAAGAAGTAATCGCACATAATGCAGGCCGAAAAAAAATCTCCCGTGACAAGATCGAGAAACTGCAGGGTGAGCCCTCTTTGTACATCGGCCAGCGGCTCTTTGAACGAGCACTGAATGCAGCCGCCCCGTGCGGTATCGGTACTTACGTGCGGAAACTTTCTGAAGACGAAGAATATTTCAGCCGCTTTTTGCAGTCGCATGGAGTTCCAACTGCAAGGCAGTTGTCCGGTTCTCGAGACGACATTGAGTCGGTCATACTTCACAGTTTCAAAGGCCAATCTGCTCTGATCGAGTTACAAACCGGAAAAAGATCACTATATTTCGATGCGTTAACAGATTTCAGCCCAATATCAGTCAATGGAGACATACAAAGCCCGCCAATTGGTATTTCTGTAGAACTACTCCAGCACTTAACCGTGGATGCCAACACGATCTCATTGAATGTACCGCGGCCCTACGTAACCGTGATTTGGAAGTATCGTAGGCAAGAATTAATTTTAGTTCGCATAAACCCGGAGCCTCGTGATATTCCGATTCTGTCAGATGAATGGAATGCGCGACTGGGACAGATATTTCAAGTTGGATACGCTAAGACTATTTTTCCGGCGTATGTTGATGGAGCGTTAAACAATATCTGGGGAAAGTTGTCAAACTCGCGTACGAATACGCTACCGAAAGAGTAGGGGTAACGGTGCAACAAAACAGCGAAAAGGATGCCGGTCTTGAAGCGATCCGTGAAGCGCAGCAACGGAAAAAGACGTTAACCCGCGTACACAAGAAACTATCAAAGCAGGTAGAGGTCCTCACTAGGGAGTCCCTGCCCCCTCATTTACGCGCTGCTAATGATCCATCTTCTAAAGGAGAAGATCATGGACGGCCCACGTTCGTTGAAGCGGCGCGCTTCATTAAACGTCTGAACCTCAGTACATATAAGCGAGAGGGAATTATCGAACCGATCCTAGAGCTATACCCCAAGCCAGCCGCGAGGGAATTCGCGAAATCTCATGGCGTCCGGGTGCCCCATATATTTGGCTCATGGGACACGATCGGGGACATTCCTTGGGATTCACTCCCTACGCGATGCGTAATCAAAAGTAGCCATGGGGGTGGCGGGATTTCAGTGTTTCCGCTTGAACGGCGTGGAGAACATTATCATGATTTCATCACCGGAAAGCAAATAACTAAAACCGATGTTATAGATAAACTGCACGCGAAACAGCGACCCGGTGCCGTCTACTTTGCGGAAGAATTTCTTTCGCGGCCTGACGGCGACCCAAACAAGTTGCCTGATGATGTAAAAGTATTCTGCTTTTACGGTGAAGTCGGCTTCCTTGAAACACGTGCGGATGATGGCTCTCGCAACCCCGAATCGAAGCCCCGTGCCCGATTCTATCTGCCTGATGGCTCAGAAGTGAAGTCCCAAGCGCGGCCATTCATGCCTCAAGGTCGTGACCTAGCTGATTTGACTGATCTTGAGTACATTCTTGAAGCCGCCGCGACAATATCTAGTTCTATTCGGCGTCCGTTTGTTCGAATAGACTTTTTCTCAACGGCAGAGGGGCCAGTTTTCGGCGAGATCACCCAGAATCCGGGACACACACCGCTTTTATTGACGAACTGGGATATAAGAATGGGTAAAGTATTTGATCGTGCGCTCGGGCGTATTCTAGGAGAGCTGCATGAGGCTGGACACTTAGAGGTTACATTCGGCGATACTGCTGGCTAATCGCTCATTTTAGCTAGCTTGTCTTCTATTGATCTCGCTATGCGTGAGCAGTTTTGTGTATCCGTGAATCGAAAGAGATCCTTTACTCTCATCTCGTATTTTTTTGAGCGTGAAGTACCTGTGGCTATCAGGCGCTCTAATTCACTATATATATCGGTTAACGTATAGCACACCTCGCCGAACCCATCCGTCTCGAAACTGAACCATGATTGAGAGGCGTGTTTGCTCATGAACTCGGCCGCATCGAATTGATAGTAGATCAGCGGGGTGCCGATGTATGCGACATCGAAATGAACCGATGAATAATCGGTGACGAATATTGAGCAGCTCTTGATCTCCGTTTGAAAATCAATATCTTTATCATCGAGGACTTCGATATAGGGATTGGCGAATGATAGGCTTAAGAAATGAGCTTTCGCGTTATAATGGGGCAAAAATCTTAGGCGATAGCCATTGGACTCGAGAATCCCCTGAAGGCGCGGGCTTTCCAGGAATTCTAAAAGGCCCTTTTCGTATTGAGAGCCAGCAAGTTCAGCGTGTGTGGCCTCGCCATTACCAAATAACTTCGGAACAAGGTAGCGACGCCATGTCGGCATGAAAAGAATTGTTTTTTCTTTTGGATGAGGCACAGCGAGGTTGTCGTAACGCGCAAGCCCGGTCTCAGCAACCTCATCGTTGTATCCGGAGCTTTCGAGTACAGCTGCGGTCTCTTTACTACTAGCGGTGATATAGAGGTCATAGCCGTTCGTGCCGCGCTGTAGTGCGTTAACGCCTGTGTTAATTCCGTGCTTGAGATAGACGCGTAACGCTTTCGTTCGCCACGACAGATGGAGAAAATACCTTCTGGCCCGCCATTGTGACGGTACCATGTGAGCTAACGAGTAAGCGTTAGCAAGAACGGAGGCATGCAATGTGAGTAGCTTATGGCGAAACGACGAGTGGCGGATCACGTTGCCAAGCTCTTTCATTTGCGAAAAATGGGAACTGTCGCGATCTAAGACGTAATATACTTCTCGGTGGGGCTCGGTAGCCCGCATGTGTGTAAAAAGATGCATGCCATTATCTTGCGCGGTATCGGCTCGCTCGCCAATGATCCATACTTCGCGATTTCTAAAAAATGGCTTTGTCAAACGGTAGATAATCAGCGCGATAGTGATTGTTAGACCACCGTCTCGACGAATGACCGCACGCATGTCTTTTTTGAAAAGCCGCTTGCGCCATATTTTATGAGTTGTTTCGGCGTCTCCTGTTTGTTTCGATAGCCAGGTGGAGTTCGCCTGTCCGGTCGTGTGTACCAGATAACGATGGATGCCTGTTTTTCCGGTCGGACCAACACTGGGCACTGTTCTCGCAGGGGTAGTTGCCCCAGGTCTCGGTCGCAGACTCTTCAGAGGCGTTCTGCCTTCGAGATATGAGCTATTTGGTGTCAGCGCAAATTCAAAATCACCGTTGGGAATATCGTCAAGCGGCACTTCACCTTCGTATCCTTCCCAGCGTGTCTCCCCGTTGCTGTCGATCCACATTTTTGGATTTAAGGGGACGCGGCAGATTATAGTTCGGTTTTTTCCTACTAGGACAAGGTCGTATGACCATTCAGGGTAATCAGTGTTGTTAAAGCGTCCGTTGTAAAGGCGGAGATGAACTCGTACGGTTCGGGTTTCCTTCACGGGATCAGTTGCTTCGATGGTGCCAGACGTCGTAAGAAAGCTAATGTAGCCGAGGTATTGCACCCAATGAACAGGCAATTCCGGTTTCTGCGAGCGTGCATAATTCACGTAGGCTCTCGCAGCGGTTCTATTCATTTGAGTTGTGGGAAGGAGAATGGGGGCTACCGAGTCGTTGATATCGGGGAGTGGAAATTTAGTGGCTATCAGTCGGTTCAGGAGCGCCTCGGGCTGATCCCGCCTTTTCTTTGATAGGCGCTGAATAATGAAGTAAGGCGTAACTAATGACTCATAGACTCGAGCGTAAGCCTGTGCCAAAATTCTTTTCGCACGAGTCTCATCCGCAGGCATCTCGCATAGAGAAATATTATCGCCTTTCGGCAGCTGCTGTCGGATCATGTCGGCGTCGTCAGCTTCGGTGATAATCTTTACCGGCATTTCCCGCAGAGCTTCAAGAGCTTTCTTATGATGCAACCATTCTATGAGGATATCTATCTGTGAACTCTTGCAGATCAAGAGAATTGTGGTGTCCTCATGGGATTGATCCGGCAGTGCCATGTCGACAGTCATTTGTGCGTCCCTAACTCTTCGTGCATGTATAACCCGACCCACTGCTCACTGGCGTTACGTAAAAATGTTGCAGCGTTCGTCGTCCATGTGTGCCCCCCGTCAGCGGAGCGAACATAGACGTACCCGATGTCATGAGGCTGGTATATATTTCCTCCATGTTCGAGAATCCTTGAGATCAGTGCGGTGTCGACGGCCCTCGGCACGGAAGGCCAACCGCCTAGTTCGCGAAGATCATCCAGGCTTAGGAGCATAGTTCCTCCCGCTACGCGGTGTGTATATGCTTCTCTCACGCCGTAGTTGCGTCGTACCGTCGCGTCTAACTCTTCGACATAGATGGTGGTCGTGCTTTTTCCAACGAGGCACGCACCGGAATATTGGTGAGCCGCGACGAGGTCCCAGATATGATCCTGGCTGTAGTAATCGTCATCATCGATTTTTGTTACTAATTCGCCTGATGCCAGATTAAACGTTTGGTTGACCACGTCTCCAAATATGTCATCCTTCGGAAAGCTCTTTACCGTGAGCGGTACGTCAATTTCGAGCGAACCGATAGCATTAGAATCTGCAATTCCATGCAGTCCGACAACTATTTCGAGATTGGGATAGTTTGTTTCAGCAAGTTTCTCAATCATTGGTGCCACGAGATCTGCCCGTCGCGATACAAGAACCAAGCTTACTGGCGGTAACTTAGGAATAATTGGACCGAGTGCAACCCGGCGTTGGGTAACGGCAGCAATGTCCCAAAGAAGTTGACCAGGCTGGCCGACAAAGGGCGTTCCAACCGTCGGCGCGAGCTCGGAAGGAAGCGCTGAAGTTACTTCTTGTGGAGCTGAAGTGAGCGCGGTTCCTCGGCAGATGGCGCGCGTCAGAAATTTCGCGGTTGTAACTGCATTTTCCGCGGGCGGTACGCCCGTGACGTCAATTGAGTGAAAGGTGTCGAGGCGCGAAAGAAGAGTTTCAAGTGGCGTCGACCATGACCGATGGGTATGTCCCAATGCCCATCCCTGTTGGTCGAGGCGTAACTGGATCGTCCGAGGGGCTGCTCCGTTCGGTACACGCCCTACTGGATTATCAACACTTAGGTCCACTTGGAAAACTATACGCGTTCTTAATCGGCGATCGGTGATGCGTACTATGGAGATCATGAAGAGACTGCAGATTGTGATTAATGCGCATGCTCGTGAGGTGCAAGAGATAGAGCGCACAGTCCAGTCTTTAGTTCGCCGTAACAGGCGTATTTGGTGCTTGGGTGCTGAAGAGGCCCAGATGGAGCGTCTTCGGCGCTTCCACGTAAAGGAGATAGACGGTGCGGCGTTACCAGATCGTGAAACTGATGTGGTGATTGTCAGCCCACCGGTGGTTCTTGACTACGACACTCTTAACAGGATGGCTCTTCGATCGCGCGGTTTGCTGCTTATGCGAGTCCTCATTCCTGGCCAGCGCCGGAACGAAGGAGTGAGTTACTGGACAAAAGAATTTTTACGCCGAAACCAGGTTACAATTTCGGATTTAGCAAAGGCGGATATCGACTTCGATTCTAAGTATCTGTCTCATGACATATCCACGGCACGCCACTGGGTGCGAGGTTCAGAAGTGGGAGCCGATATAAATAAGTATTCGGGCGTCGCTTTGGTCTTGTGGGGTTTTTCCTCGGCATACCGAAGAAAATGGGCGGGAGTGTCGGGTTTATTTCGAAAGAGATTGGGTATGGTGAAGCGGAAAATCGCATCTTTCCGTCATCGGCGGCTCGCCAGTCAGCTGTCAAAGGAGTACAGCCAGTCAGCAATACGCTGACGTTCTTTCCGGTAGCTTGTTGACGAATTGCTTATAATATGTTCAACGGGTATGGGTTCATTTAAAAAGTTTTCAGGAACGTTTTCTGTAAAGAGCACATCGGAAATGTCGCCTCTCTTGATCGAAGCGCGTGTCTCAATAATCGGTCTTTTCGGCGCTCTGGGCCGGCGACCTTTGGAATAGTCGCAGGCGTTTCGCGCTTGTTCATAGATCAATTCGGCAGCCTCGCGTCCGCCTGACGCTGATGGAAGGCGCGCACATGCCGTTCTCAACTCGAAGCGGACTGTGTCTGACAGGAGATCGGCGGTTTCAGTTTCCAGGTTGCCCCGACTTATGAGTGCTGCTCCAAGGGCAGCGACTCCTTCTGCGCGAGCTCGTTGATCATCTGTGGCGTGATTCAGCGACGGTACGAGCAGTGTCGGCACTCTAGCACTGAGAAGTTCGTGTACGGAGTTATACCCTGCGGCACCTATAGCGGCGTCGAAAGCTTTTAGGTATCTCGCAAGCGGATAAACGTCTTCCAATACGTAGAGATTTCGTCCGGGTTTTATATCGTGCCTAGCAATCGCCTGTCGGGTGAGCGCGATACACCAACTCGAATGATGCGTCTCAACTAATTCGCGAATTGCATCGATTGTGTTCTTGACTGAGCCAAGTGCGCCAGAGCCGGGAGCTAGTAGCAGGATCCGACCTGTCGTCGGCAATCCCAGTGACGCGCGTGCATCGTTCTTTGTCGATGCGATGAGCACGTCGGTCAGGCTTATAGGAGCGATTTTAGCGGCATCATTTCGCTGTTGGGTTGGGCCTTCGTCATAGGCCGCAGCAAAGTCGCCCGGTTCAATGGTTAGATCAAAATTTTTAGAAAGGTTGAGGCGATGTTCGGGCGTAGCTTTCTGCCACATCCCGCGGCGCACCCAGATAAAATGAACGCCGGGAAGTCTCTTGCGCGCTTTGAGAAGTCCTGAGTAGGGGACCACCCCGTCGAAAACAACTGCTCGTGCTCCTACTTCTTCTACAAGAGCCACAAGTCGGTCGCGCAGATAGGGGTGCCATCGGTAGGAGCGATAAAAAACTCTGAACTTCCGCCGCCATCCCTTTGCGGGTAAATGAAGTGATTCACGACTAGGGCAATATTCATAACGTATGCCACTTCCATGTAGTTCGGGCAGCTCGCCTGCCGAGTGTGAACGTGCAATCCTCGGCAGGGCGCCCGACAGGGAGAACAAGACTGGTTTTATGCGGTGTTCGTCACTAATAATTGTCGTCAGTTGTCTGGAAAGATGCCCCATGCCTACCCCGTTGCTGGTCATGAATATTACGACTGGACGTGTGGGCATGGCATCATCGTACCGGCAGGGTAGTCCTTATTGACCCCGTCGGTCTAGAGTGTGATCGCTATGGCCATACACCCAATATGCGAATATGTTGACTGCAACGGTGATGCGCTTCTGGTTAGAGTGCGGCTACGAGGTGCCGACTTACCAGCAGGGACGCGTTACTACCTCGTCCTCCGATCACGGGCTGGCCAAAAGATCGCTTTTTCTGTTGCATCAGCTACTTTGAGAGTTAGTACAACAGGCGAGTGGTCGCGTTCGGCCTTCGACTTTGCATTTCCGCTCAATGTGATTCCTAACGGAGAGTTCAACTTACAACTTGCTTGTGAAGGTGTTGGCTCGTTTGCTCTCGATCCGTCGGCTGGCGTGCTCGCGGAGGCTCGTCCGCGACAGCTGGCGGACAGTCGCCTCTGTCAGGTTTTCCCTGCGGCCGGTAAGCCAGCGACCCGCATACGAGTTTCTCCAAACACTCGCCTGTCCCGAGCGCGGTGGAGGGCTCGAAATGTATTGCGTGACGTTGCCTTTAGCTTGCGACTAAGACGATTCAGTTGGATTAGAACCGCTCGAATGGTCACGCGCCCTTTCGTGCCGAGCGCCGGCATTTGGCTGATCGGTGAGCGACCAGAAACTGCGCGAGACAATGGAGCTGCTCTTTTTGAATATCTGCGTAAAAATCGACCTGATGACCCTATTTATTACATAATAAACAGAGATAGTATTATGAGAAATAGCGTCGAACAATTGGGAAACGTCGTTTTACATTCCAGCTTTCACCACAAGGTTTTGATGCTGCACGCTGAAGTCTTAGCGAATGCGTACTCAATTAAGCACATGCTTCCAAGGACGTGGCATCCTGGCGCGTATATGAAGCAAGCAACATGGAGGCTCGGTGCCCGGCGGGTTTATTTAAAGCACGGTATTCATCTGAGCCCCTACGCCGTCAAACGCGCTAACGGAGGTTATGACCTTTTCTTAACCGCCGGTGAGCCAGAGCATGCAGCGCTCGCGGAGACGTCGGGCTACTCCCATCAACTAGCGCAGACTGGCTTAGCGAGGTTTGACCGCCTGCTTATGAATGGTACGCCAGCTAGCAGGCAGATCCTTTTCATGCCCACATGGCGACGATATTTGGTTCCTCCACTATTTCGGGGAGCTGTTGGCGCCCAAGTTCCGTACGAAGGATCCGCTTATGAGCGGTTCATGAATGACTTCTTAAACAGTGATGAGTTAGAGAAAGTTCTTGCGGATTACGATCTTAACTTGATCATGGTGCCGCACTATAATCTAGCCGCGAATTTTGAGCCAGGTAAGTTCGCCGGCCGGCGTGTGGAAGTGCGCGATGCTAAAACCGCTGATATTCCCGCTTTGCTGCGAGAATCGGATGCTTTGATCACTGACTATTCGTCAGTTCACTTTGACGTGGCATATGTCGGCTCACCGATCATTTATGCACAGTTTGACCGTGACGACTATGGGAGTATGCACGGAGCGTCCTCTTGGTTTGACTTTGAAGCCGACGGCTTCGGGCCCGTGGTTACGGATGTTCGGGGAGTCATTGATGCGCTCCGGCGTTACGCGCAACAGAACTTTGTTCGAGAAGACTTTTATACTGAGCGCCTGGAACGCGTCTTCGCATATCGAGACACCGAAAACCGAGCACGCATCGCCCAAGCGATCGACGCTCTGCTCGAAATCTAGCGAGGGCTTGACTCTTTTCAACCGACGAAGAGCAAGTAGGCTAGTGCAGGTTGCAAGGTAGTACCGGTCCATCGATTCATCAGCGAAGCAGCACGAGCTGTCAGCAGTGCGAGAAAGAGGAACGAGCATGGCTTTGGACGTAGTGGTTGTTGGTTTGGGCTACGTGGGGTTGCCGTTGGCTCAGGAGGCTACAAAGGCTGGCCTTGCTGTGTTGGGTTTTGATGCCAGTGCGGCGGTTGTTGATGGTTTGAATTCGGGTAAGTCGCACGTTGATGATTTGTCGGATGCAGATATTTCCCAGATGCTTGAGGGTGGTTTCGAGGCCACTACGGAGCCGGGGCGGATTGCGGATGCGAAGGTTGCGGTGATTTGTGTTCCGACGCCGCTTTCTTCTGATGGTTTGCCTGATCTTGCTTATGTGCAGAGTGCGGGGCAGACGATTGCCGATAATTTACATCCGGGCATGTTGGTTATTTTGGAGTCAACTACTTACCCGGGGACGACGGATGAGGTCTTGCGTCCGATTCTTGAGAGCACCGGCTTGAAGGCGGGGGAAGATTTTCATTTGGTGTTCTCTCCGGAGCGTATTGATCCGGGTAATGAAAAGTTCGGGGCGAAGAACACGCCCAAGGTTGTGGGCGGGCACACACCGGCCTGCGCCGACGCGGCAGTGGAGTTTTACGGGAAGTTTATTGACACGGTTGTGAAGACTTCCGGTACGCGGGAGGCAGAAACTGCGAAGCTTCTTGAGAATACTTACCGTCATATCAATATCGCGCTAGTCAATGAGATGGCGCAGTTCTGCCACGAGTTGGGGATCGACTTGTGGGATGTTATTGATGCGGCGAAGACCAAGCCATTTGGATTCCAAGCGTTTTACCCCGGCCCCGGTGTTGGTGGACACTGCATCCCGATTGACCCGAACTATCTTTCACATAACGTGCGGGCCAAGCTGGGTTACCCGTTCCGGTTTGTTGAGCTGGCGCAAGAGATTAACGCCACGATGCCGCAGTATGTGGTGCGACGGGCACAAGATATTTTGAATGACGACTCGAAGTCGCTGCGCGGCTCGACGGTGTTGTTGTTGGGCGTTACCTATAAGCCCAATATCGCAGACCAGCGGGAATCACCTGCCGTCCCGATTGCGAAGTTGTTGCTCAATGCCGGCGCCAACGTTCAATTCCACGACCCGTTCATCAACGAATGGGACGCCATGAAGGGACGCGTCTCGCGCGCAGGTGACGTTGCTGATGCCGTGCAAAGCGCTGATCTGACAATCTTGCTTCAAGACCACTCCGACTACGACATCAACGCTCTGGCAGCCGCCTCGCAAGAGTTCTTTGATACGCGCGGCAAGACGCCACGAGGGGACAAGGTACACAGGCTGTGACCCAAAATCGGGATGATTCAAACGAATCGCTCCGCAGCATTTCAGCAGAAGAAGCAGAACGACTCGCGGACCAGTACTCACTAACGCGGGTCGGCGTTCGCCCCCCATTTGGACGCTACCTGAAGCAGACTTGGGAGAAGCGTAGGTTCCTTTGGACTCTCGCTTCATCACAAGCGGTCGCGCGAAACCAGAATAACTATTTGGGGCAAATTTGGGCTGTACTCAACCCGATTTTGCTGGCTTTTGCTTATTGGCTCGTATTCGGGCTGCTTCTGGGAACACGTGAAGGCACGACCAACTATGTTGCTTTTCTAACGAGCGGGATTTTCACGTTCGTATTCATTTCGAGCACCCTGACAGCAGGTTCAAAGTCGATTGTGCGAAACACCGGGCTTATTAGGGCGCTTCGCTTCCCGCGATGCCTCATGCCCTTGTCGGTTGCGCTGGCCGAATTGGTCGCAGTTATTCCAGCTTTTGTAGTCCTGCTTTTGATTGTCGTAGTGACGGGTGAATCACCCTCATGGACTTGGCTGCTCCTGCCACTTGCGCTGATAAATATTTTCCTCATTAACAGTGGCCTGGCAATGATCGCGGCGCGAATTCTGGAGACATCTCGAGACCTCGGCAATCTCATCCCAGTGACAATTCGCCTGCTTCGATACATTTCCGGCGTATTCTTTAGCATCGAAGCCTATGCAGGGACCGGTATCCTCGGAAATATCATGTATTACCAGCCGATTGCCGCGTCTTTGACTATGGTGCGCCAAAGCCTTTTAGGTGAATTCGCGCCGGCACTGTCTCTATGGTTAGTGGCCGCCGGTTGGGCAGTGGGGCTGTTCGTCGTCGGATATATCGTGTTCTGGCAGGCGGAGGCGAAATATGGTCGAGGATAGGCTGCAAGGAACGCCGTCGATCATTGTCTCGGAATTAGATATCGTTTACCGAGTTTATGGCGCGAAGGCGGGCCGCCCGGACCCAAAGGCTAAGCGGACGCTCCTCCAAAAGGTAATACACCGCCGTCCTGCCACGGGTGTCCGCGAAGTACACGCGGTAAAAAATGTTTCATTCGTCGCTAATCACGGCGAAACAATCGGTATTATTGGCCGGAACGGCTCGGGGAAAAGTACTTTGCTGCGCGCAGTGGCCGGTTTAATTCCTCCGACCCGCGGTCGCGTTTATATCTCAGGTGAAGCCTCCCTGCTGGGCGTTAATGCCGTACTCATGAGGCAGCTTTCGGGTTATCGCAACATCATGATCGGTGCGCAAGCGCTCGGGATGACGCCGAAAGAAGCGGCTGAAAAAGTTGACGAAATCGTAGAATTCGCCGGTATTGGTGACTTCATTGATTTGCCCATGAGTGCGTATTCATCAGGCATGGCAGCGCGCCTGCGCTTTGCGATCTCCACCGCAGCGGTCCCCGACGTTTTGATGATCGATGAGGCGTTGGCGACCGGAGACGCGGCTTTTAAGGAACGAAGCCACGAGCGAATCACTGAGATCCGCGAACGAGCGGGGACGGTATTCCTAGTAAGCCACTCTGCTTCGACGATCAAGAGCGTGTGTGATCGAGCGCTTTGGATGGACAAAGGCGAGCTCATCATGGATGGGCCAGCAAAAGAAGTCGTATCTGCGTACACAAAACGATACGCCAAAGCTCAAGCCAAAAAAGCGGCTAAAAAATCTAAAAAAGAAAAGCTCGAGCAAATCGATGCCACAGCGCCTGTTCGCAAAGCAACGGACGACAAAACTGGTTGATGAACCCAATGGATTCTCCAATGTGCGTGCTGGTCGTGACTATCGTCCATAATCCGGATGATGCTCGAATCAGATATCGCCAAATCGAGGCTTTATTGGACCGAGGAATCACCGTTACGTACGCCGCGCCGTTCGATGCTTTCGGTATAACCGGCACGGCACGTGCAGGACTCACTACGATCAATTTGCCGCGCGCAACGGGGAGGCGTCGGCTCGGGGCAATACGAGGGGCTCGCAAGCTGATAAAACGCCTAGCTAGCGCACACGATGTCGTGCTGATTCATGATCCGGAACTACTATTCGCGCTCCCGGGTACCGGAGTACGTAACGTTGTATGGGACGTACACGAGGACACCGCTGCAGCTATCGAAGCTAAGGGATGGATTCCGAAGCTGCTCCGAGCGCCGATTGCAGGGGCCGTGCGGAGCATTGAACGGCGAGCAGAGAAGAAGTTTCCGCTCTTATTAGCTGAATACGAGTACCAAGAGCGTTTCAAAGTTGAGCACGCAGTTATTCCAAACACCATCATGCCGGTAGATGTCCCAGTTCCTCCCGAACGTGAAAAGGTCGTTTACTTGGGGAGCATTACGCGAGCGCGCGGTGCCGACGTTTTATGCGAATTGGGACAACTGCTAACACAACGTGCGGATATGACTGTGTCTTTGCACGTGATTGGGCCCGCGTGGGATTCAGAATCTCAAGCGCTCATGGAGTCCGCGCACGCGCGTGGGAATTTAGTTTGGCATGGTTTTCAGCCTCAAACGGTCGCTCTTGAGTCTTTAAACGGAGCTTTAGCCGGCTTATCTTTCCTACAAGACCTTCCGAACTATCGACACTCGATGCCCACAAAAGTTCTGGAGTACATGGGCCACGGCGTGCCAGTTATCAGCACTCCGCTGCCACTGCCCGCGAAGTTAATATCTGAAACAGAATGCGGCTTTACTACCGGCTTCGGCGACGCGCATGAGGCTCTTGCCCACATTGAAACGCTTTTTACGGACCTCGAATTAGCTGCAAAAATGGGAAGACGCGGTTGGCAGGCCGTGAAGGCCTCTTACGATTGGAAAGACGGAGCTGAGGTGCTTGTCCGGAGTCTGGAAGAAGCGCGCGAGAGGTTCGCTTCCGGCCCACGTTCTCAGTAACTTCTAGTTTTTGGCTGCGTTGTCCTCTGCGGGTGGGTTTCCTGCAGCGACGTCGCGGAAAAAGCCAGGGAGCGCCTCGCTGTCCAATTGCACGGCGGAACCAACGCCACCGGGCCGGAAATTGAGCGAGGTGATCGGCGGGGTGCCGCTCCACCCGTCCGAACCAGTGGCTTTCCGGAAGGCCAACGCTAGTTTCCCCAAGTTCAAAACGTTCGTGTCGTCGTCCACTACCAGCGACCCGGTAGCGGCCTTAATCAATCCGACCTGACTGCCGGGATTGAAAATAACTCCCGGGCTTATAGCTGACGAAGTAATTGCGGCGATGAGCTGGCGTTGCCGGTTTGTGCGGCCGATATCGCCTTCCTTATCCGCATAGCGCATGCGCGCGAATGCCAGAGCCGTCTTGCCGTCGGCGGTGTGGCAGCCGGCTTTCCATTTCAGCTTGCTCCGCTTGTCGTTTACATCGTTGTCATAACAGAGTTCGACCCCGTCTAACTCGTCGACAACGTTGGTTATTCCTGCGAAGCCAACCTCGACGTAGTGATCAACGGTCAAGCCGCTTAGGTTTTCTACCGTCTCGACGAGTAGCTTAGGCCCGCCCCAAGAATAAGCAGCGTTCAACTTTGAAGAGCCATGCCCAGGGATTTCTACATAGCTGTCCCGAGGCAGAGAAATCAGTGACGTGGTGCCGTCTTTCGGCACGTGAAGCAGCAAAATCGTGTCTGTGCGCGCGCCTTCAGTGCGGTCAAAACCGGCGTCCCCCTCTTCCAAGTCGGCGCGAGAATCTGACCCGGCAAGTAAGTAGGTTGTGCCAGGGCTGTCAGCGGCACCAGAAAGTGCCTCGACGTGATTCAGTTTTCCATTCGCCCAGAAAGCGAGGCCAATGGGCCACGCGAGTAGTAGAACCATAATAAAAGCGAATATGAGGCCAACTTTTCGGCCGCGGCGGGGGCGCTTAGGGCGAGCCGATGGGCTTGGAGGCGGCGGGCTCGGTGGCTCATATTCAGGTCCAGGAGCCGAAACTGCATATTCCGGCGGGGTGGGCGTGGGGTCGACCGGGCGACGCCCGCTTCCGGGGGCGTATGAGGGTGGTTCTCCCGCAGGCATGACGCGGGTACGGGGAGGCTGTTCACCAACCGGACGAGCAGTCGAACCATCTGGTCGAGGGCGGGGAGCCCCTTGCGGTCGATAACTCGGCGGGTCAGCCGACATCAAGGCCTCCCAAAGCCACGGTAGGTCCAGCCAGCTTCTCGCCACTGGTCGGGAACGAGTACGTTTCGTCCATCAAAGACATAGGGATCCGACACCTGCTTGATCGCGTGCGATGGGTCCATCTTTTTATACTCCGGCCATTCGGTCAGGAGCGCAACGGCTTCGGCTCCCTGTAATGCTTCATCAACGTCCGCGACCGCTTGCAACTCTGGGTGCAACGCCCGAACGTTATCGAGAGCAAATGGATCGGTGATAATCACCTGCGCTCCAAGGCCGCTCAAGCGGGTAGCCACTTCAAGTGCGGGCGAATCTCGCACATCATCGGTACCGGGTTTAAAGGCAGCACCAAGGATCGTAATGCGTCGTCCTGAGAGTTGACCGCCGAATTTCCGGCTCAAAATCTGCACCACGGCGTCGCGACGTCGGGAGTTGATTGCGTCCACTTCACGCAAGAACGTCAGAGCCTGATCGGCGCCCAGTTCACCAGCACGAGCCATGAACGCGCGAATGTCCTTCGGCAGGCACCCGCCGCCGAAACCGAGACCGGCTCGCAAGAATTTCGGGCCAATGCGTTCATCGAGGCCAATAGCCTCGGCCAATTTCGTGACATCAGCGCCCGACGCATCACACAACTCTGCCATGGCATTAATGAAACTGATCTTGGTAGCGAGAAAAGAGTTTGCCGCCACTTTTACAAGTTCCGCTGTCGCGAAGTCCGCTTTCAAGCGCGGAATCCCGAGGCGTAACGCCTCAGCATAAACCTCATCAAGAGTGTTGGCGGCAGCATCTGCGTGAGGAGAAGAAGGGAGCCCGTACACGATGCGATCAGGTGTGAGGGTGTCGACCACACCGAAGCCTTCGCGTAAAAATTCGGGGTTCCATAGCAAAGTCGTGCTTGCCGCTGGATCGGTGTCACGATCGAGCCAATCCTGCAAGCGCTGCGCGGTTCCTACCGGGACGGTGGATTTACCAACGACGACAACGGGGCCGTCTGGATGCTGAGAAATGTGCGGAATGATTGCCGTCACAGCCGCATCTACCTGGGATACATCGGCGGCGTAGCCATCATCCAGTTGTGGCGTTCCAACACAAATGAAATGAACGCGAGCGCCTGCTACCTGCGAAAAATCAGTGGTGAACCTAAGGCGCCCAGCGGCGAGGCCAGCTTCAAGTAATTCTGGAAAATCCGGCTCAAAGAAGGGTGGTTCTCCAGCCGCTAACTTTGCGATGCGCTCTTCGTCAATATCGATCGCGACAACATCGTGCCCGAGGCTGGCCATCGCGGCCGCGTGGACTGCGCCTAGGTAGCCGCACCCAATAACCGAAATTTTCATATGCTCACTTTAGACGACAGATCTTGTTCTAGCGTGGGGCCTAGGGGCTAAATGCTCGAGCCATTAACCATTAGCTGTCATGGCGCGGATATGCTCGATTCGATGAAGACCAATTCCGTTGAGGGCGCGGCTGAGCCAGTCGCTTCTGTGCCCGGCGTTTCGGTGATCCTGCCGATATTAAATGAGGAAAAGGATCTCGAACTCGCGGTCAACCGGATTCTGGCGCAGGAATACTCTGGGCCCTTCGAGGTCGTTCTCGCGGTGGGGCCCTCGAACGATCGCACGATGGAGATCGCCGAAGAGCTTTCCGAGCGAGATAGCCGCATAACGGTGGTTGAAAACCCGACCGGAGCGACACCCGCTGGACTAAACATTGCAATAAAAGCTGCTCGCCACGACATCCTGGTCCGCGTTGACGGCCACAGCATCATTCCCGATGGTTATGTTGCC
>Ga0079225_10000551_pt1 | contig 20217 bp, 17 predicted proteins | sample Poulit2012_FD_76344 | JGI IMG/M metagenome (GOLD analysis project Ga0079225, IMG submission 76344) | Agricultural soil microbial communities from Georgia to study Nitrogen management - Poultry litter 2012 | ecosystem: Environmental > Terrestrial > Soil > Agricultural land | place: USA: Georgia... | reverse complement strand
GGCCAAGACCTACACCGCGGCGAGCAAGGTCGTCGCGCTGCCGGTGGTGGCCGAGGTGGTGGTGTTCTTCGATGTGGTGGCCTTCGGGCTGGCGCTGGCCTGGCTGGTGACGCTGTGGGCGTCGGCCGGGCTGGCGGGCCGCCGGGTGTGGGACGCGCTGCTGATCGGCGCCTCGCCGCTGGTGATCTTCCAGATCTTCACCAACTTCGACGCGCTGGCGACCGCGTTCGCGATGGGCGGGCTGCTGGCCTGGGCGCGGCGGCGCCCCACCCTGGCCGGGGTGCTGCTGGGGCTGGGGGTGGCGGCCAAGCTGTATCCGGTGCTGCTGTGCGGTCCGCTGGTGGTGCTGGCGCTGCGCACCGGACGCGGCCGGGAGGTGGTCCAGACGATCACCGCGGCGGTGGCCGCCTGGCTGGCGGTGAACCTGCCGGTGATGGTGCTGTTCCCGCGCGGCTGGTCGGAGTTCTTCCGGCTGAACTCCCGACGCGACGCCGACCTGGATTCGGTGTACAACGTGATCGGGTCGTTCACCGGGTGGTCGGGTTTCGATCCCGGGTTGGGCTTCTGGGAGCCGCCGGCGGTGCTCAACGGCGTCGTCGCCGCCGCGTTCGCGTTGTGCTGCGCGGCGATCGGCTACGTCGCGCTGACCGCCCCGGTCCGCCCCCGCGTCGCCCAGCTGGCGTTTCTGCTGGTGGCGGCGTTTCTGCTCACCAACAAGGTGTGGAGCCCGCAGTTCTCGCTGTGGCTGGTGCCGCTGGCGGTGCTCGCGTTGCCGCATCGGCGGATCCTGCTGGCCTGGATGACCGTCGACGCGCTGGTCTGGGTGCCGCGGATGTATTACCTGTTCGGTGCGGAGAACCGCGGGCTGCCCGAGCAGTGGTTCACCGCCACCGTGGCGGTCCGCGACCTGGCCGTGGTGGGGCTGTGTGTGCTGGTGCTGCGCCAGATCTACCGCCCGGCCGAGGATCTGGCGCGCTGGGGCGGGCGCCTCGACGATCCGTCCGGGGGCGTGTTCGACACCGCCGCCGACGCCCCGCCGGCCTGGCTGCCGCGCTGGCTGCGCCCGCCGGGGTCGGGGCGGCCCGCCGACGCCGCAAACGACACGAATTGGGGCGGCGGGGCTAAATTGTCGGCGGTGTCACGTTAGGGTGGGCACGCAGGCGCCGACCAGGGCGGTTGCCACGGCTCGGCTGCGGACAAGGCGTTACGAGGGACGGGAGATGAGCGATATGCGCCGTCGAATCACCGCACTGCTCAGTGCGGGGCTCTGCCTGGCGACCGCCGCGTGCGGCGGGGGCGCCGACCCCGACGGCAGTGAGCCGACGACGACCAGCACCACCACCAGCACGGCCCGGCCGCTGGCGGAGGGGGCGTTGGACGACCTGCTGCTCGACACCGAGCAGATCAACGCGATCATGGGCGCCGAGGGCATGGCGGTGACCCGCAACCGGGTCGCGATGTCCGACGACGCCGACACCATGGAGCCGCACGAATGCCTCGCCGTCGACGGCGCGGCACAGGCCCAGGTCTACGCCGACAGCGGGTTCGCCGCGATGCGGGACCTGACGTTCGCCGAGAGCGACGACTTCAAGCACTACGCCCAGGAGGCGGTGGTGATGTTCACCGGCGCCAAGCAGTCCAAGGCGTTCTTCGAGGCCTCGACCAAGCAGTGGCCGCAGTGCCGCGAATACATCCACACCCAGAGCGGAACCGAGTGGACCCCGGGGCCGATCAGCACCGACAACGGGGTGATGAGCCTGATCACCACCCAGCAGAACGGACCCCCCGAGGGCTGGGCCTGCGGGCGGGCGCTGGCGGTGCGCAACAACATCGTCATCGACGTCAACACCTGCAGCGCCAAGCCGGGGGAGTCCGCCACGACGATCGCCACCCAGATCGCCGACAAGGTGCGGGTCACCTAGCCGGACGGCGATTTCGCTGGTCGCCGTGGGCTGCGGTAGCCTGAGCGACGTTGCCGACGCAGGCGACCCTCCTGCCGCGGGGACTCCCGTGGCCGCACACGACCAGAGGAGGTGATGAGGTTCCCATGCGTCCGTACGAAATCATGGTCATCCTGGACCCCACCCTTGACGAGCGCACCGTCGCCCCGTCGCTGGAGACGTTCCTCAACGTCATCCGCAAAGACGGCGGCACCGTGGAGAAGGTCGACATCTGGGGCCGGCGCCGGCTGGCCTACGAGATCGCCAAGCACGCCGAGGGCATCTACGCCGTCATCGACGTCACCGCGCAGCCGACCACCGTCTCCGAGCTGGACCGTCAGCTGGGGTTGAACGAATCGGTGCTGCGCACCAAGGTGATGCGCACCGACAAGCACTAGAAACGGCGGAACGGCGTGGCCCCGTCGGTGCCGGTGCCTATCCTGGGCAGATCCTGGTCGCCGTCCCGCCGGATCCGGTCGGACCCGGGCCGGGGCCCGCTCGGTGCTCGCACAACCCGCCTATTCCAGGAGGATTCTCATGGCAGCCGGTGACACCAACCTCACCATCGTCGGCAACCTGACCGCCGACCCCGACCTGCGGTTCACCCCGTCGGGCGCGGCGGTGGCGAACTTCACCGTCGCCTCCACCCCGCGCATCTACGACCGGCAGACCGGGGAGTGGAAGGACGGCGAGGCGCTGTTCATGCGGTGCAGCATCTGGCGGGAGGCCGCCGAGAACGTGGCCGAGACCCTCACCCGGGGCGCCCGGGTGGTCGTCACCGGCCGGCTCAAGCAGCGGTCGTTCGAGACCCGCGAAGGCGAGAAGCGCACCGTCATCGAACTCGACGTCGACGAGATCGGCCCGTCGCTGCGCTACGCCACCGCCAAGGTCACCAAGATCAGCCGCGGCGGCGGCGCCCGCGGCGGTGGTGCCGCGTCGGCCCCGGCGGCCGCGGCGCCGGCCGAGGACCCGTGGGGCAGTGCCCCCGCGTCGGGATCCTTCGGCGGCGGCGACGACGAACCCCCCTTCTGATACCTCGAGAACGAAAGAGATTGATCCATGGCTAAGTCCAACAAGCGGCGGCCCGCCCCCGAGAAGCCGGTCAAGACCCGCAAGTGCGCCTTCTGCGCCAAGAAGGGCCAGGAGATCGACTACAAGGACACCGCCCTGCTGCGCACGTTCATCAGTGAGCGCGGCAAGATCCGCGCCCGCCGGGTGACCGGCAACTGTGTCCAGCACCAGCGCGACATCGCGATCGCGGTGAAGAACGCCCGCGAGGTGGCGCTGCTGCCGTTCACCTCCTCGACGCGGTAGAACCCGCGCCACCGGAACCGAAAGTACAGATCATGAAGCTGATTTTGACCGCCGAAGTGGACCACCTCGGGGTGGCCGGCGACACCGTCGAGGTCAAGGACGGGTACGGCCGCAACTTCCTGCTGCCGCGCGGGCTGGCGATCCCGGCCACCCGGGGTGCGCAGAAGCAGGCCGACGAGATCCGGCGGGCCCGCGACGCCAAGCAGGTCCGCGACCGCGAGCACGCCGACGAGCTCAAGACCGCCCTGACCGGGCTGGGCACGATCGCGCTGCCGGCCAAGACCACCGCCGGCTCCGGCAAGCTGTTCGGCTCGGTGACCGCCGCCGACATCGTCCAGGCGATCAAGAAGGCCGGCGGCCCGCACCTGGAGAAGCGGATTCTGCGGATGCCCAAGGGTCACATCAAATCCGTCGGTCAGCACGTCGTCGGGGTGGTGCTGCACCCGGAGGTCGACGTCGACGTCACCCTCGACGTCGTGGGCCAGGACTGAGCCCCGACCGGCCGGTCGGCTGACCGCGCACGGTTAGCCCGCACCGCTTCGCCGGCAGGCCACGCCCCGGTGGGACGCCTGCGCGTCGGCGCCGCGGCGTTGCCGCCGCGGGGCCCGCTGCCGGCGCGCCCCGGCCCGCCGGCGGCCCCGGGGCGGCGGTTATCAGCAAACGCGCCCGCCGGGCCGCAAGCTCAGCTAACCTAATTGGCTGTTTACCCAACGCTTTCCCGCCGGCCACGCAACACGCCCGAAACGGCCATCTCCGCGACACGCCGACGTGATTGTCATCCACAGCGATCGACCCGTCAATAACCGCTGTGAGCTGCGATGATACCGATGCGCTCCACGGTCTTACACAGGTTATCCCCAACCGGTTAACACCCTGGGGCCGCTCTATCCACAGACCGTCCACAGCTCCATCAACAGCCCCGTTTGGGGACCGCGCCAGCAACCTCTACCCTCAAGGCGGCGCACGACGCACCGGCTCGGAGACCGGGGGGTGTCGGGGGTCTGCCGTAGCGTGCGGACCACCGGAACGAGGGGAAGGGAGTGTGGCGGTCGATGGCCGTTGTCGATGACCTCGGGGCGTCGGAGGGCCCGGCGCAGGGCCCGCCGCCCAACGAGGATTTCGGGCGCCAACCGCCGCAGGATCTCACCGCCGAACAGTCGGTGCTCGGCGGGATGCTGCTGTCCAAGGACGCGGTCGCCGACGTGCTCGAGCGCCTGCGCCCCGGCGACTTCTACCGCCCGGCCCACCAGAACATCTACGACGCGGTCCTGGATCTCTACGGCCGCGGGGAGCCGGCCGACGCGGTCACCGTCGCCGCCGAACTGGACCGCCGCGGCCTGCTGCGCCGGGTCGGCGGCGCGCCGTATCTGCACACGTTGATCTCCACGGTGCCCACCGCGGCCAACGCCGGCTACTACGCCGGGATCGTCGCGGAGAAGGCGCTGCTGCGCCGGCTGGTGGAGGCCGGCACCCGGGTGGTGCAGTACGGCTACGCCGGCGCCGACGGGGCCGACGTCGCCGAGGTGGTCGACCGGGCGCAGGCCGAGATCTACGACGTCACCGAGCAGCGCTCCGCGGAGGACTTCGTCCCGCTGGAGGAGCTGCTGCAGCCCACCATGGACGAGATCGACGCGATCGCCTCCAGCGGCGGGCTGGCCCGCGGGGTGCCCACCGGCTTCACCGACTTCGACGACGTCACCAACGGGCTGCACGCCGGGCAGATGGTCATCATCGCCGCGCGTCCGGGGATGGGCAAGGCCCTGGCGCTCGATACCCCGCTGCCCACCCCGACCGGCTGGACCACGATGGGCGAGGTCGCCGTCGGGGAGCACCTGCTCGATGCTGATGGCCGCCCGACGCGGGTAGTGGCCGCGACCGAGGTGATGGTCGGCCGGCCCTGCTTCGAAGTCGAGTTCTCCGACGGCTCGGTGATCGTCGCCGACGCCGAGCACCAGTGGCCCACGGCGCGCGGGGTGGTGACCACCGCCGAGCTGCGGGCCGGTGCCGACCACCTGACCCCGCCGCGACGTCCCGGGGACACCGGCGTATCGGCGGTCAAGGTCGATGCGGCTCGCCGCATGCAGACCGTTCCGGTGCGCTGCGTTCAGGTCGACAACGCCGCCCGGCTCTACCTGGCCGGCCCCGGTATGGTGCCCACCCACAACTCCACGCTCGGTCTGGATTTCATGCGGTCGTGTTCGATCAAGAACCGGATGGCCAGCGTCATCTTCTCGCTGGAGATGAGCAAATCCGAGATCGTGATGCGGCTGCTGTCCGCCGAGGCCAAGATTAAGCTGGCCGACATGCGCTCCGGGCGGATGAGCGACGACGACTGGACCCGGTTGGCGCGGCGCATGAGCGAGATCAGCGAGGCGCCGCTGTACATCGACGACTCGCCGAACCTGACCATGATGGAGATCCGCGCCAAGGCGCGCCGGCTGAGCCAGAAGTCCGACCTGCGGCTGGTGGTCGTGGACTACCTGCAGCTGATGACCTCGGGCAAGAAGTTCGAATCCCGTCAGGTGGAGGTCTCGGAGTTCTCCCGCAACCTCAAGCTGTTGGCCAAGGAGCTGGAGATCCCGGTGATCGCGATCAGCCAGCTCAACCGCGGCCCCGAGCAGCGTACCGACAAGAAGCCGATGCTGGCCGACCTGCGTGAGTCCGGTTGCCTGACCGCATCCACCCGGATTCTGCGCGCAGACACCGGCGCCGAGGTGACGCTGGGGGAGCTGATGGCGACCGGGGAGCGGCCGCTGGTGTGGTCGCTGGACGAGCAGCGGCGCATGGTGGCCCGGCCGATGACCAACGTGTTCCCCAGCGGGCACCGCGAGGTGTTCAAGCTGCGGCTGGCCTCGGGCCGGGAGGTGGAGGCCACCGCCAACCATCCGTTTTTGACCCTGGACGGCTGGACGCCGCTGGGGGCGTTGACGGTCGGCGATCGGCTGGCCGTGCCGCGGCGGGTGCCCGAACCGGTGCAGACCCACCGGCTGCCCGATGACGAAGTCATCCTGCTGGCGCACATGATCGGCGACGGCTCATGCGTGAAGAAGCAGCCGATCCGCTACGCCAGCATCGACGAGGCGAACCTGGCGGCGGTGACCACCGCCGCCACCCACTTCGGGGTGACCGCGGTGCGCGACGACTACCCCGCCGCCCGGGTGAGCACGCTGCGCCCGCCCGCGCCGTATCACCTGACTCATGGTCGGCGTAACCCGATCGCCGCCTGGCTGGATGGGCTGGGGTTGTTCGGGACGCGGAGCCACGAGAAGTTCGTGCCGGCCGAGATTTTCTCCGCGCCGAATGACCAGGTGGCGTTGTTCCTGCGGCACTTGTGGGCGACCGATGGGTCGGTGCGCTGGGATGCCGAGGTTGGCCGGAGTCGGATCTACTACGCGTCCACAAGCCGGCGCCTGGTCGACGATGTGGCGGGCCTGCTGCTCCGAGTAGGAGTCTTCGGACGGATCAAACAGGTGCACAAGGCCGGCTATCGGGATTGTTGGCATCTATACGTTCACGGAGCAGAGAATCAGGTCCGATTCCTGTCCACAGTCGGGGCGCAGGGCGCGAAGGCTGTTGCCGCTCAAGAGGTGCTGCATAACCTGGAGGGAATGGTCCGCAACCCCAACCTGGACACCGTCCCGAAGGAAGTGTTGACACAGGTTCGCGAACTGCTGACTGCTCGAGGCGTGACACAACGCGAGTTCGCCATCGCGATGAATATCGAGTACTGCGGGTCAACGATGTGGAAGCACGGACCGAGCCGTACGAGGCTGCACCGAGTGGCAGCACTTCTGGAGGATCCGCAGATTCATGCGCTTGCGAGCAGCGACGTATTCTGGGATTCGGTCGTTGAGATCACCAGCATCGGTGAGCATGACGTGTACGACGGAACCGTCCCTGACACGAATAATTTTGTGGCACAAGGGATTTCAGTCCATAACTCTCTGGAACAAGATGCTGATATGGTGGTTCTGCTGCACCGTCCGGACGCCTTCGATCGCGACGATCCGCGCATGGGCGAGGCCGATCTGATTCTGGCCAAGCACCGCAACGGCCCGACATCGACGATTTCGGTGGCCCACCAACTGCATCTGTCGCGGTTCACCAATATGGCGCGGTAGGTGCACCCAGTTTGTAAGGTCTCACGGATCGTGTCATTTTCTCAGCGGTGCACACCGACCCCACCGAGGTCGGCGAGCAATGGGATCAGGTCGCCGCTTCGCCCGAGTCGGCGTTTCCGAAGGTGGCCGCCATGATGGGCGAGGCCAAAACCGACGTCCTGGCGTTCACCGCATTCCCCAAGACGCACTAGCAAAAGATCTGGTCGAACAACCCGATCGAACGGCTCAACAAGGAGATCAAGCGCCGCGCCGACGTCGTGGAGATCTTCCCCAATCCAGCCGCGTTCCTACGCTTGGCCACCGCCGTGGTCATCGAAACCCACGACGAATGGCAAGTCACCCGCCGCTACCTCTCCGAGGTCTCCATGGCCGAGCTGCGCAAAGTCATCGCCGCCAAACAATCCGCCGCCGCACCGCTAGCCGAACAACGCCAGATCGCCTAACATCCACCACGACTCGTTGATCACCACGCGTGAGCCCACGCCGATCCAAAGTCCACCACGCCACGGGGCACTACTGGTCACGATCCGGTTGACCGCCGGACAGGCCGGCGACAACCCGCAGTTGATCCCGCTGCTCGATGAGTACGCCGTGACCTTCCTCGGGTGGCGTACTGCTGGCCTGCATCGCCATCCCTTCCCGCGTGGGACCTGCCGATTCCGATTCGGGAGACACGCCCTAAACCGTAGCGCCGCTACGCGGGGGCGCCGGTCGAAGGCAGGATCCCATGCAGACAGCTGGAGATCACGTATCTGAAGTAATCCTCGGTCTCCATGTTCGGAAATTCACGGTGCGCCTCCGCGAGGGTCTCCGTTTCGAACAGCGCCTCCGCCGCCTGTTGTTGGTGTTCAAATCCCGGCACCATGGCCGCGCGGTTACGCCGGTTCTCTTCCGCCGACGTCAGGGCGATGGCGAGGAGCGCGACGGTGGTGCACACCAGGTTCGCAGCACGGGGGGTATAGCCCCGTCGGACCAACGCCTCGATCTCAGCCTCCAGTAACGCGGCCCCGGACCGGCCCCGGGGGAACAACACCTGCACGTAGGCCGAGAGGCCGGGGTTGGCCAATAGGAATTCGCGTAGTTGTTCGGCGAAGCTCAACAAGTGTTCGGCCGTGTCGTGTTCGGACGAGTCCACCAGGTGCAGGTCCGCCAGAATGCGCTCGCCGACCACGTTTTCCAGCCCGAACTTGCTGTCGATATGCCGATACAGGGCCGTTGACGTCACGCCCAGCGCACCGGCCACCCGCTGCACGGTCAGGTCAGCGAGCCCGATCTCCACGCCAACCCGCTCGATATCGCTCAGCGAGATCCGCGGCGGTCTGCCCACCGCTCGACGTCGGGTCACCGCGCATCTCCTTCGACCACAAGCTAGTATTTGTTACATGCATAACTAATTCGCCTGCAGGACTCGATCACCGATCGACGCCCTGCCCCACGACTGTAGACAAGGGGGTCCCCATGACTGCGCCGATCTGGATTGCGTCCCCGCCGGAGGTGCATTCGGCCATGCTGTCCAGCGGCCCCGGGCCTGGACCGATGCTGGCGGCTTCGGGCGCGTGGGGCAAGCTCAGCGCCAAGTATTCGGCCGCCGCGGCTGAGTTGACCGCGTTGCTCGGTCAGGTGCAGGCCGGAGCCTGGCAGGGGCCCAGCGCCCAGCAATACGTGGCCGCCCACGGGCCGTATCTGACCTGGCTGATGCAGGTCAGCGCCAACAGCGCCATCGCGGCCGCCCAGCACCAGGCAGCCGCGGCGTCCTACACCACCGCGTTGGCGACCATGCCGACGCTGGCGGAGTTGGCCGCCAACCACGCCATGCGCGCGGCGCTGGTCGCCACGAACTTCTTCGGCATCAACACCATTCCGATCGCGGTAACCGAGGCCGACTACGCCCGGATGTGGGTGCAGGCTGCGACCACCATGGCGACCTACCAGGCGGTGAGCACCACCGCGCTGGCCTCGACCCCGCGCACCACACCGGCCCCATTCATCCTGACGCCCGGCGTCGGCGAGGCCGGCACGGCCACAGCGAATATGATGCAGACCGCCAACCAGGCCCAGGCCGCGGACTCCGGTTCGGCGACGTCGAATTCGAACATCATCTCGGATCTGCTGGGTGGCTACGGCGACCTACTGGATCAGTTGTTCGGGCCGATCATCGACTTCCTGCAGGATCCGCTGGGCAACCTGCAGCAGCTGATCACCGACTTCCTGACCAACCCAGCGCAGGCGTTGGTGACCTGGTGGCCGCTGCTGTTCGCGGTCGGCTACCAGGTGATCTTCCAACCCGTGGGATGGACCGGGTGGTCGTTGATACTCTCCTCGCCCGCATTGATCCCGATCTTCGTCGCGCTCGGCGTGGTCGGCCTCAATGAACTGATGCAGCGGATGGAGCTGCCGGTGGAGGCGGACCCCGGGCAGGAACCCGCCGCCGCAACGGCTCCGAACCGTCCCGACAACATGCCGTTGGCCAGCCTGGCGCCGGCATCGCCGGCACCGGCACCGGCCCCCGCGCCCGCACCGGCGCCCGCACCGGCACCCGCTGCGGGCACACCCGCACCTCCGCCGCCGGCGGGCGTCGAGGTGGTCGCCTACGCCGTGCACGGTGGCAATCCCGAAGAAGGCGTCGGGCCCACGCTCAACGAGGGTACCGGCGCCAAGGCGCCGGCGGCCGCCGCCGCGGTCGGCGCGCCGACCTCCAGCCGAAAGAAGAGCCGGGTGCGTCGGCGCCGGGGCGCAGCGGTCAAGGACCGCGGCCACCGCGACGAGTACATGACCATGGACAACGAGCCCGGCCTGCCGCCGGAACAGACCCCGGAGCCCGCCAGCCGGCCCCAACCCACCACCAAGGCCTCCGAGCAGGGCGGCGGGCAGTTGGGGGCAACCGGAGGCTTCAGTGGTACCGGAGCCAAGGAGGACGTGGGTCAGGTGAGCGGGTTGGCCACGTTCGACGACGACACGTTCGGCAACGGGCCCACCATGCCTGTGCTGCCCAGCAGCTGGGACACACCAGACGAATCACCCTGATATACAAGGCTTCATATTGAGCGATGACGATCAACCCGGCCACACCTACGGTGCGGCACGGTACGCGGCCCTGGACGACGGCCGCCGACTGCACTATTGGGTTCGTGGGACGGGTTCGCCCACCGTCGTTTTCGAATCGGGTGCCGGTATGTCCGGCGCCACCTGGGGCCTGGTGCAGCCCGCCGTCGCCGCCCATACCACCACCGTCGTCTACGACCGCGCGGGCGCTGGCGACAGCGACGACGACAACCGCCCTCGCAGCATGCAACGCATGGTCGACGACCTCGCCCAACTGCTGCGCCACCTGGAGGGCCCCTTTGTCCTGGTCGGCGCGAGCCTCGGCGGCCCTCTTATCCGCTCGGTGGCGGCCACCGGAGAATTCGCGATCCGTGGATTGGTCCTGGTGGACCAAGCCGACGAGCACGGAACGGAGATCTTCTCCCGGTCCGGCGAGAATCACACCGCGAGGACGGTGCGGTTGACCGCTGCCCTGGCGCGGCTCGGCTTGTATCGATTGTTTGCCTGGCCCGGCCGCCACCACCCCGCCGATGTCCAGGCCGATCTGCGCCGCCATCTGGCCACGCGGGGCGCACGTCAGATGGCCGCCGAGCTTGTCGACTTCCTGCCGGCGTTGTACGCGCTACATGAGAATCCGCCGCGGCTCGACGACATCGAGGTAGCGGTGATCAGCGGAACCAAGAACAACTTCCTCGAGCGCAAAACCCGCCCGGCCATCAACAGAGCGCATACCGCCACCGCGGCGGCGCTGGCGATGGGCCGACTCGTCGAAGCCCGCAGCTCCGGACACTACATCGCGTTCAGTGAGCCGGAAATCGTTGTAGGCCAGATCCTCTCGATGCTCGGAACTTAGCTACAGCTTGCTGACCGGGGCGTGGTTGTGCATCAACGTCACCCGCCCGGCGCTGCCGAAGTCGAAGGTGAGAACCGAATCGAAGGATGCACCCGATCCCGCCTTGCACCCCGCGACTGGATGTGGTCGATCGTTGTGGACCGCCGGCGAAGCCACCCATGTGGGGAATGCCGATGAGCGGGCAGTCGGCAGGCCCAGCGAGCGCGAGCGCGGTCAGAATCCCTGCGACGACCGCCGACCACGGTCTTGCCTCACGGGGCACTATCCACGTTGGCTGCTGATCGAGTGCCTCACCAGCGCCCAGTCCGCGGTCGCGTGTTCCGGTGGCGCGTTCCAGCGGAATGGAAACCTATACGCTCGGCCCGACGGACAAACCGAGATCCTTCCGGACGGCATCCTTGTAGGCCGTCTCCGCACGATTGACCGCATCCATGGCGTCGCCCCAGTCCCGTCCAGGACTCCTCGCAGCGATAATCCAGCTTGAGAGTTGCGGCACAAGGCTATCTGCGGCCGCGACCACCTCCGCGCTACCGATCAACTTGACCTGGGGATGCAGTACGTGGAAAAAGGTATCCGCCTCGTCGTCGGCTGGAGCGGCTTCCGCAGGAGCGCCCGGGTTGTGGTCGAAACACCATGTGTAAAGGCGGCGCTCCGCGGCGAAGAAGTCTGCGTACGCCTTCCTTTTGTGATCGAACAGACGAGCCTCACGTTCCCGCTGCACTGTGCGCTGTGATTCTTCGCGTTGCCACTGGCGCTGACGGTTGGTAGCGCAAACCTGTGCCACCGCCGCAATCACGCTGCCGATGATTACGCCCAGAATGCCAACCCACGCCTCACCCATAGCCAGAAATTAGACGATTCACGCAGAGGCCACTGCCTTCTTGCCGAGAAACGTACCCGGTTCCCGCACTGGCCGACGCCGGCATCCCGGACGAACAAAGGAGCACCACACCGCCGCGCTGGTCGCCGCAGAGCCCGACCGCTTCGGGTTCTTCGCCACCGCACCGATGCCGCATGTGGAGGAGTCGGTCGCCGAGGTCATCCGGGCGCTCGACGACCTCAACGTCGACGGCGTTGTGCTGCTCGCCAACAACTCCGGCACCTACCTCGGCCAGGACGGACAAGACGACCTGTGGGCCGCCTTGGACGCGCGTTCGGCGGTGGTGTTCATCCACCCCGCCCAGCGGCCCGGTTCCTCAGAGCCGACTGGAGTGCGTGCGCGGCGCCGCGGCCCGCACCGTCATGCGGGGCGTCGCCAAGTTGATCAGCACCGCGACATGACCGCGACCGGCGACCCGAATCGCCGCCAGACACGCCGCCAGACACGCCGCCACACCGCCCTGCGACACCGCCGCGCTATCCGGTCTCGATCCGGGGATGTAGTCGGGCGATCGTCCAAATCCGTTGCCTCCGGAGCATGAGCGTGGTGGCGCCGAGGAACACGACGAGGAATCCGGTGAGTACCAGGATGTCCCGGATCAGGTTGCCGGTGAGCCCGCCAGACACCGCCACCCGCAGCCCGTCAACCACATACGTCATCGGGATGAGAGGATGAATCACCCGAAACGGCGCGGGCATCGTCTCGATGGGATAAAGCCCGCCGCAGGAAGTCAGCTGAATGATCAGCAACGCCAGCGACAGGCCTCCGCCGATGACACCGAAAGTCACCCGCAAGAAGTGATCGATGGCCATGTACGATCCCGCCGCGAGAACCAGCAGCCCCGCCAACCACAGTGGGTGATCCGGCTTCAGGCCGAGCCCCGCGGCGACGACCCCGTAGAGCACCAGACCACCGACGGCGGTGACGACGGCGGCCGGCAGCCATCCGCCGACGGCGACCGTCAGTGCGCTGACCCGACCGGCCCAGGCGCGCAAATTCGCCGGCCTGAAGAACAGATAGGCCAGCACGCCGACGACCCACAACGCGATCGCGAAGAAGAAGGGTGTGAAGCCCCGTCCGTACACACCGGCCGGATTCAGGTTCTCGGTGCTGATCTCGACCGGGGAACTCAGCACATCGGACGCCGCAGCGGTCTGCTGTGGACTGGTGTCCGGAATCTTGTGCAGTGCACCATCGATCACATCCGACAGCTCCGTTGCGCCGCTGTTCGTCTGGTCGGCGCCGGACTGCAACGTCATGCTGCCGCTCTTCAGCGGCCCCAGCGCGGTCGAGATCTGCGTCGCCCCGGCGGTGACCCTCTGTGCCCCGGTGGTCAGCGCCTGCAACAGATTCTCTGCGGCGCGCAAGGCCTGTTTGAGCCCGTCGAGGTGTGGCTCATCCTCGGGGATCAGTGCCACCACGGCATCGATGACTTGTGTGATGGCCGCGTCGGCGGCAGCGCTGGTGGTCGACACCTGAGCGACCCCGTCGCCGATGGCCGCCGAACCGGCCTGCACAGCATCGATCCCTTCGGTCAAGGCGGCACTGCCTTGCTGGGCGAGCACCGTGCCGTCGACCAACCGGTGGGCGCCTTCTGCTGCGATCTTGAGCTGCTGTTTGACCTGTGTCAGCTCTCCGTAGACGGCGCGGGCATAGGCGCCATGGGCCGCGCTGTTGATTTGTTCTTCCAGTTCGGATCTCGCGGTCTGCGCGATGATGCCGACCAGGTAGTTGTTCGCGTCATTCAGCGTGATGTCCAGACTCGCGCGTTGCGGTGTGGGATTCTCTGCGCTGGCGAGCTTCGCGCTGAAGTCGGGCGGGACGGTGATCGTGAAGTAGTAACGCCCGTGCCGCAGTCCCTCATCCGCGTCGTCGGCGTCGGTGAAGTGCCATTGAAATTTCCCCGACGCCCGCAGCTGCTCGGCGAACTGCCCGCCCGCATCGATCAGCTGGCCGTTGGCGACCGCCGGTTCATCTTGAACGACCACGGCGACGGGGATCTCGGCGGTCTTGCCGTACGGGTCCCAGTTCGACCAGAGATACAGCGACCCGTACAACAGCGGGATCAGCGCCAGCGCCACCGGGACTATCCAGCGCTGCGGCCGCCGGAAACGGCGAAACTCCAAAAGTGCCAAACGTAGAGCAGTCATCGTTTCTCCTCCGGCGCGACGGGAGTCGCGTCGCGTTCGAACGGGTGTGGCAGCGCCGTGGTGGCCATATCCGTTTCGTCGAGCATGTCGGGGATGTGGGTGCTGCTGGCCACCACCGTGCAGCCGAGTCGGGTCAACGCGTGCAAGCCGCTCCACACCCGCCGGCGCTCGGCTGGACCGCAGCCGCTGTCTGCGTCGTCGACGACCACGGCGCACGGTCGCTCGGCGGCCGCCAGTCCGGTGGCCAGCATGGTGCGCTCGCCTCGGGGGAGTTGACCGATGGTCGACCTGCGCGGCAGACGCAGACCGAGGACGTCGAACACCTCTGCTATCGCCGGCGGTGTCGGGCGGGACCGGCTGATCATCGCCCGCTCGGCGATGAGTTCCCCCACCCGCAGGTCATCATCGAGATCCACCGCCGGGGCCGCTTGGGCAACCGAAACCGCACGTTGTACCCGCCGCTCACCCCCGGGCAGGCGATGACCGCCGACCGCGATTGTTCCGGTTACCAACCGCATCCGTGCAGCCAACGCCAAGAGCAGCGCTGTGCGCCCGGAACCCGCCGGCGCAACGATCACCCCCAATTGGCCGGCGGCGATGTCGAGCGAAACGTTGGCGAACGCACACCCTGTCGGCCCGCGAACAGAGATTCCGCGCGCCGCGAACGCTATGCCCGTGAACTCCAACGCCGCCGTCGACTCCAGTGGGATCACCCCCGTCGGTTCCTGGCAAGCTACCCGGCCGATGTGTCGGCTAAACGCGGGTTTACGCGCCGCTGGATGGTGTCGGGGCTGTTGCAGTGACCGGGGTGAGTCCGGCTCGAAGGTGGCTTCGCGCCGCCACGCGGCGGCAGGGCCCCACACCGATCAGGGCGCCCCGGCGGTGGCGAGGGACGCGCCCATGATCGCCCCATAGGCCACGTGGGCGGCGCCGCCGATGAGCGGGGTTGTCCATCCGTAGTTGAGCAGTAAGAAGCCGGGTGGTTCGAGCAACGCCACGTCGGGTGCGCTCGTGGTCGTTGTGCCCATCCGGGGGTGGATCATCGGGAGCACGATGTTCACCAAAACGGTGCCGGCAAACAGACCGTGCACCAAGCCCAGCAGGGCGCCCAGCCACACGTCGGCGTGGTGGACGGCCGCAAAGACGGCGTAGTAGAGCAGCCCGATGACTTGTCCGATGGTGAACTGGGTCAGGTAGCCGATCACCTTGGCTTTGCCGCGGTCGGTGGTGAACACGGTGCCCAGCAGGAACGGCAGGTCCATGCGGGTCAGCTTGGCCTCGCTCGCGGCGCTCAACACGGTGGTGAGCACCAGGGTGCCGACGAACGCTGCGGCCAAAGCCGTCCAGATGCTCACCGGTGCGCCTGCCCGAGTCGCGCGCTGATGGTGCATGCGGCGTTGATCAGCGCCAGATGGGTCAGGCCCTGGGGCAGGTTACCCAGGAACGCGCCGGTGGCCGGGTCGATTTCTTCGCTGTAGAGGCCGACGTCGTTGGCCAACCCCACCAGTTCGTCCATGAGGTCGGCGGCCTCGTGGAGTCGTCCGGTGTGGGCCAGAGCTTCGGCGAGCCAAAACGAGCACGGCAAAAACGCCCCCTCGGTGCCCTCCAGCCCGTCGGCGGACCGGTAGCGGTGCACGTGGGGGCCGTGGCGCAGGTCAGCGTTGACGGCCTCGATGGTGGCCCGCATGACGGGATCAGCGCCGTCGGTGTATCCGTGCAGCAGCCCGAGCAACACGGCGGCATCCACGTCGTCGCTGTCGGCGCAGCGAGCGTAGCCGCCGTGCCGTGTGGAGACGCAACGAGTTTGGATGAATTCGTGGATCTGTGCCCGGACGGAACGCCAACGCGCCAGGTTGCGGTCGGGGATCAGGTCGTGGTCGGCGAGTTCGGCCGCGCGGTCGAGGGCGATCCAGCACATCATCTTCGACTGGGTGTGGTGCAGGGGTTGCCCGCGGACCTCCCAAATCCCGGCGTCGGATCGCTGCCAGGTGGCGCACACCAAATCGGCCAGTGCGGCCAGCCTGCGCGCCGCATCCGAATCCAGCCGGCCACCGGCCTCAACATATCTGCGGCTGGTCTGCAGGCCTTCGCCGTAGATATCGAGCTGCAGCTGCCCGGAGGCGGCGTTGCCGATCCGCACCGGCGCGGAATGGCGGTAGCCGGCCAGCGGCAGGGTCCTTTCTCGTCCGGGTGGTCGGCCGGACAGTCGGTAGAAAACCCGAAGCCGCGGGTGGGTGAGCTGGCTGGCGTGCATCAACCACCAGTAGTAGCTGCGTGCTTCGGCGATGCAGCCGATATTCAAAAACGCATTGAGCACCAACGCCGAGTCACGGACCCACGAGTAACGGTAATCCCAGTTACGCGGCCCGCCAATTGTTTCCGGAAGCGACGTCGTCGCCGCCGCGGCGATCGCACCCGACGGCGCGAACAGCAGCAGTTTCATCGCCAGGGCGCTGCGCACCACCGCGTCGCGCCACCGATCCGGATACCGGCGTTGGCGCGCCCAGTCAGCCCAGGCCTTCTGCGTGCGGGCCAGTCGGGCGGAGCACTCGGCCCGTCCGGGCAGCACCAGCGGCTCCTGGTCGGCGAAGGTCATCGCCAGCAGTGCGCTGTCACCTTTGCGCACACTGAATTCGCTGACGATGGCCCCGCTTTCGCACGCCGGTGTTCCCGCCGCCCAGGAGGACACCGCCACCGCGGCCGACCTGTGAGACGCGACCGGCACCCCGGACCGCCACGACAGCCGCGGCCGGTGGGCACCGTAGCCGAACCGAGGCCGCACGCTCCAGTTCACCCGCACACAGCCGCTCAGACCGTCGACCCGTCGTTGCAGCTCCCGCACCGGGGTGAGAGCCGCGTCATCGGACACGGTGAGCGCGTCGGTCACCGTCAGCGTCCCGGAATCCGTGACGAACGTCGTCTCGAGCACATTGGTGTTCGGCAGATAGCGTCGTGTCACACGAAACGGCACCGCGGGCACCAGCTCAAACCGGCCACCACGATCGGCGTCAAGGACGGCCGCAAACACGGTCGGCGAATCCATGTCCGGCAAGGCCAACCAGTCAATCGACCCGTCGCGGCCCACCAAAGCGGTGGTCCGACCATCACCGATCACCGCATAACCGCGCAACGGCAGATACCCGTCGGTCCGCACCGGCGCGGCCGGCACGCTCGCCCCCTGCCGGCGGGCCCCACCGCCCATGTTCCTCACGGGTTTGGCCTCGACCTTCCGCCGCAAGACCGGACCGGCGCCCGGTGACACCGCGGTCCTCCCGTTGGGCCAAGCCGGGAGCCGGGATGTGAAGCACGCCGGATCGGGCGCCCCTGCAAGGCCCAGCGGGGCTGGTGGTTGTTTGGCCGGGACCCGCCAAAAGCCATGGAAATCCATGGTAGTGAAACACGCATCGTCGCGCTATGGCGCGCCGCGCACACACGGTGAGCGATGCCACCGGCCCGGCCGCGGGCGCACACGGGTCAATCGTCGAGCTCGGTACCCCGCCCGAGGCCGGTCAGCACGGTGCGTACGTCGTGGGCGAAGCCCTCGGTGTCGTCGAGGCCGAACGCTGTGCGCTGCAGGATGAATCCGTGCACCAGTGCCATGACGACCCGGGTGGCGCGCTCGGGGTCCAGATTCGCGGGCACGGTGCCGGCCTGCTGTCCTCGACGCAGAGCCGCGGCCATCTGAGCGCGGACGCGATCGCTTCCGGCCACCGCGCGTCGGCGCAGCTCCTCGTGGCGCAACAGCTCCGCCCACGCCTGGACCGCGCAGCGCAGCAGCTCGTCGACCGAAACGGGGTGGCCCGCGGCGTCGCGGGTGGTCTCGCCGCCGACGGGACCGATCGCGCCGACGACCAGGTCGGCGACCGTGGGGGCGCGACCGCGCTCGACGAGGTGCTCGTCGAGTGGTGCGAACATCGTCGCGAACGCGTCGCCGGCGATCTCGATGATGATGTCCTCCTTGCTGGAGAAGTAGCGGTAGGACGCCCCCGCCGACAGGCCCGCCTCGGCGGCGATGTCGGGCATCGACGTCTGATGAAAGCCGTCGCGAGAAAAACAACGCCGGGCGGCGGCGACGATCGCGGCGCGGCGCGCTTCGCGTCGCTCCGGGGTGAGGCGGGGCATCGCAGGACCTCCTTGCGGGCGGCGACCCGTCGACTTCGGTGAATGATCATTCATCTTGACACGGCACGCGACCGCGGCGCACCATCGTAAATGAGCATTCACGGAAAGGAGGCGGTCATGGCCGGCACCCCGCACCTGCGTATCGGTCTCGGGGACTACGAGAACACCCGGGCGCTTATCGACGGCACCGTCACCATCGACGGCGTCGAGGCCACCTTCGCCACCGCACCGGTGATCTCGGAGATCTTCGAGCGCATGGTGGCCGCGCGGGCGTTCGACGTCGCCGAACTGGGGTTGACGTTCTATCTGCGCACCCTCGATTGCGACGACCCGCCGTTCATCGCGATCCCGGTGTTCCCGGCGCGTCACTTCCGCCACTCCTGCGTGTTCGTCAACACCGCCAGCGGTATCGCCGCCCCGCCGGACCTCGCCGGCAAGACCATCGGCGAGTTCGGCATGTATGGAACCGATGTCGGCGTATGGGTCAAGGGCATCTTCGCCGACGACTACGGCCTCAGACCGGAGCAGTCGCGGTGGATCGTCGGCGGGACCAACCGCCCCCTCGCGCCGTTCGATTTCGTTCACCGGCCCCATCCCGGCGACGTCGATGTCACGTCGGCGGCAGCCGGCGAGGCGTTGGGGCCGATGCTGGAAGCCGGCGAGATCGACGCCCTGGTCTCCGTCGACGTCCCCGAGGGGATCCTGCGGGATTCACCGCGGGTCGCGCCGCTGTTCGCCGACGCCGAATCGGTCGAACGCGACTACTTCCGGCGCACCGGGATCTTTCCGATCATGCACACCGTCGTCGTGCGCCGAGAGCTCCTCGAGCGACACCCCGGCCTGGCCACCGCGCTCTACCGCGGCTTCCGCGACGCGAAAGACGTGGCGATGGCGCATTATCGCGACGGGATGACCAAGCAACACATGAGCGTCATGACCCCGTGGTTCAGCGCGCTGGTCGACAAGAACCGCCGCCTGCTCGGTGAGCACTGGTGGCCCTCCGGTGTCGACGCCAACCGCGAGGCGATCGACACCTTCTTGCGCTACCACTTCGAACAGGGGCTGTCGCGTCGCCGTTTGGTCTGCGAGGACATCTTCGCACCGGAGTTGCTCGGGTCATGAACACCATCGGCGTCGAGGAGCATTTCGTCACCGCGGAGGTGTTGCGGGCGTGGCGCGCGCTCGACCCGCAACACCGGGATCCGGTGCTGGGCTATTACACGGCCGACGAACAGGGTGGGCGCCTCGCCGACCTGACCGGCGAGCGGTTCAGTGCGATGGCCGAGACCGGACTCGACGCCGCGGTGCTGTCCCTGACCGCGCCCGGCGTGCAGAATCTGGCGCCCGACGACGCCGTGGCACTCCAGATCGCGGCCAACGACCTGCTCGCCGCGACGGTGCGGGCACACCCCGACCGCCTGCACGGCTTCGCGACACTGTCGACCCCGGCGCCGGTCGCAGCGGCGCGCGAACTGGAACGGGCCGTGTCCACGCTGGGGCTGCACGGCGCGATGCTGTTCGGTCGGACCGGCCAACGCCACCTCGATCACCGCGACTTCTGGCCGATCTTCGACGCGGCGCAGGCACTCGGCGCGCCGCTGTACCTGCACCCGCAGTCACCGCCGCCGACGGTGCGAGCCGCCTATTACCAGGGCTTCGACCCGGCGCTCGACGACGCGTTCGCCACCCACGGCGTCGGCTGGCACTACGAGACCGGAGTTGAGCTGCTGCGCCTGATCCTCGGCGGGGTCTTCGACCGCTTTCCCGACCTGCAGGTCATCGTGGGCCACTGGGG
>Ga0079225_10000550_pt1 | contig 20238 bp, 16 predicted proteins | sample Poulit2012_FD_76344 | JGI IMG/M metagenome (GOLD analysis project Ga0079225, IMG submission 76344) | Agricultural soil microbial communities from Georgia to study Nitrogen management - Poultry litter 2012 | ecosystem: Environmental > Terrestrial > Soil > Agricultural land | place: USA: Georgia... | reverse complement strand
GGGCTGTCGACCGAACTCACCGATGTGAGCGAGGTCGAGTACCGCCAACTGCGGCTGGAACAGGTCGTTCTCGTCGGATTGGCCACCGGGCCCGTCGCCGAAGCCGAAGTGTCTCTCCAGGAACTCGCTGCGCTGGCACGGACCGCCGGATCCGAGGTCCTCGACGCGATCATCCAACGCCGCCCGGCGCCCGATCCGGTGAGCTTTCTCGGCCGCGGCAAGGCCCACGAACTCGCCGAACTGGTCGCCGCCGTGGGGGCCGACACGGTCATCGTCGACTCCGAACTCTCGCCGTCGCAACGGCGCGCGCTGGAGGACATCGTCGGAGTCAAGGTGGTCGACCGCACGGCGGTCATTCTCGACATCTTCGCGCAGCACGCGAAATCGCGCGAAGGTAAGGCCCAGGTCGAGCTGGCCCAGCTCGAATACCTGCTGCCCCGCCTGCGCGGGTGGGGTGAATCGATGTCCCGGCAAGCCGGTGGTCGTGTCGCCGGCGGCGCGGGCATCGGCTCGCGCGGCCCGGGTGAGACGCGCATCGAGCTCGATCGCCGTCGGATCCGCACCCGCATGGCCAAGCTCCGTCGCCAGATTGCGGCCATGGCGCCCGCCCGCGAAACCAAGCGATCGGCGCGGCGCCGATCCGGCGTGCCCAGCGTGGCGATCGTCGGCTACACGAACGCCGGCAAGTCCTCCCTGCTCAACCAGCTGACGGGTGCCGGCGTCCTCGTCGAGGACGCCCTGTTCGCCACCCTCGACCCGACGGTGCGACGGGCGCAAACGCCGGACGGACGCGCCTACACCCTCAGCGACACGGTCGGCTTTGTCCGCTACCTGCCGCACGAACTCGTCGAGGCCTTTCGTTCCACGTTGGAGGAGGTGGGCCAGGCCGATGTGCTCCTGCACGTCGTCGCCGCCTCCCACCCGCAGCCCCAAACGCAGGTCGCCGCCGTTCGCGACGTCCTCAGCGGGATCCCCGGGGCCGGCGAGGTCACCGAGATCATGGTGCTGAACAAGGCCGATCTCGTCGCCGAAGAAGACCTCGCCGCGCTGCGCACGACCTACCCGGATGCCGTGTTCGTCTCCGCCCGCACCGGGCGAGGTCTTGAGGAGCTCACCGAGCGGATCGCGACTGCCCTGCCGCGTCCCTCCACCCACATCGACGTCGTCGTCCCATACTCCCGAGGTGACCTTGTCTCTCGGGCCTACGCCACCGGTGAGATCCTCGCCGAGGAGCACACGACGGCGGGAACCCGGCTCGAAGCGATGGTCGACGAAGGCCTCGCGGCGGAGCTCAGCGCCGCGCAGCACCCCGCGTGAGCACGGCCGAGACCGTCCTACGCGGATGCATCACCCAGCTCGGGGGGCAGCACCGCGACGGACAACACGAGATGGCCCAGGCCGTCGCGACGGCGCTGGAGGGGCAGGGCGTCCTGCTCGTCCAAGCGGGCACCGGCACGGGCAAGTCGCTGGGCTACCTCGCCCCCGCCATGTCCCACGCCCTCGCCAGCGGGCAGCGCGTGGTCGTCGCCACCGCCACGCTCGCCCTGCAGCGCCAGCTCATGAACGTTGATGCCCCGTTGGTGAGCAAGGTGGTGGCCGAGCACAACGACGGCGCCGCAGCACACGTATCGCTCCTCAAGGGCTGGCACAACTACCTGTGCAAGCACAAGCTGGGAGGCGGGTACCCCAGCGACGACGAGGGACTTTTCCCGGCTCCCGAGGCCGCGGGGGAGGGCAGCGCGAGCGGGGAGGCGACCTCCGAACTCGGCGGCGCCATCCTGCACCTGCGCGAGTGGGCCGAGCGCACCGACACCGGCGATCGCGACGACCTCACCCCGGGCGTCCCCGATCGCGCCTGGCGCCAAGTGTCTGTCACCAAGCGCGAATGCGTGGGTTCGCGCTGCCCCATGCTCGAGGAGTGCTTCGCCGAGAACGCGCGGCGCGCCGCCCACGACGCCCATGTGGTGATCACCAACCACGCGATGCTGGGGATCGCTGCCACCGGTTCGCGCGTCTTGCCGGAGCACGACGTGCTCGTCGTCGATGAAGCACACGAACTCGTCGACCGTGTGACCGCGCAGCGCACCTTGGAACTGTCGGGCGCCGTCGTCCAGCGCGCCACCCGGCTGCTGCGCAGGCAGGGGGTGCTCATCCCCGCGTTGGAGCAGGCAGCCGACGTATTCGACCAAGCACTGGCGGATGTGCCCGGCGGGCGGCTGCGGCGATTGCCGCCGGAGATCCACGATGCCCTTACCGCCCTGGAGGAGGCCTGCAGGGAAGCGACCACCGCCCTTCGAGGCCAGTCGGATGCGGGGGAGACGGCCCCGGTCGGGGGCAAGGAAATGGCTCTTGCGGCAGTGCAGGAACTCCACGAGTCGGCCCAGCGATTCACCGACGGCGGCCTTGCCCAGCGCCGCGACGTGCTGTGGTGCGATCGGGGGGCCGAGGGGACGTTCCCGGCCCGACTCAACCTCGCGCCACTCGATGTGGCCGGGAGTATCGCCGACCATCTGCTGACCGACCGCAGCGTCGTCCTCACGTCGGCGACCTTGGCGCTGGGCGGCAGTTTCGACCCCGTCGCCCGCGCTACGGGCGCCACGTTGCTCGATGGTGGGGATGCGAAGCCCTGGCGGGGCCTCGACGTCGGCTCGCCATTCGCCTACGACCGCCAGGGCATCCTCTATGTCGCCAAGCACCTCCCGGCCCCGGGCCGCGACGGCCCCGGCGAGGAGGCGCAACGCGAGCTGGTCGATCTGGTTCGGGCTGCCGGTGGTGCGACGCTCGGACTGTTCACCTCCCACCGCGCCGCTCAGCAGGCCGCAGAGCTGCTTCGCCGGGAGCTCGATACGCCTGTGCTGTGCCAGGGGGAGGGGCATCTGCCTGGGTTGGTGGCCAGATTCATGGCCGAGGAGGAAACGACACTGCTGGGAACCTTGTCGTTGTGGCAAGGAATCGACGTTCCGGGCCGGGCATGTCGCCTCGTGCTCATTGATCGCATCCCGTTCCCGCGCCCCGACGACCCGTTGCAGCAGGCTCGCAGCGAGAATGTGAGTGCGGCCGGTGGCAACGGTTTCATGCAGGTCTCGGCCACGCATGCAGCCCTAAGGCTCGCGCAGGGGGCCGGCCGACTCATCCGCACCATGGCGGATCGCGGGGTCGTGGCGGTGCTGGACTCCCGCCTCGCCACTGCCCGATACCGCGCCTTCCTGCTCAACTCGATGCCGCCACTGTGGCCGACCACCGATGGCGACGTCGCCCGGGGCGCCTTGCGCCGCCTGGCCGACGAACGCTGAGACGGCGCGGTTACAGGCTGCGTAAGACGCTGACGACACGCCCCAAGATCTGGGAGTCATCGCCGTCGATGACCGGATAGGAGGGGTTTGCCGGCTTGAGGAGTACGTGCCCGTTGCGCCGCTGCAGCGTCTTCACGGTCGCCTCGCCGTCGATCATCGCGGCAACGATCTCTCCGTTCTCCGCAACCGGCTGGCGGCGAACAACGACCCAATCGCCGTCGCAAATGGCGGCCTCGATCATGGAGTCGCCCGTCACCCGAAGGAGGAAGAGCTCGCCGTCGCCGACGAGCTGGCGTGGCAACGGGAAGACGTCCTCGACAGCCTGTTCCGCGAGGATCGGCCCACCGGCGGCGATCCGCCCCACGACGGGCACCATCGTCGCCGGGGACGGGTCAGTTCCGTCGCCGACGTCTCCCATGCGCGGGGCGCTGACCTCGGTGCCGACGATCTCCATCGCCCTGGGGCGGTTCGGGTCGCGCCGGATGAAGCCCTTGCGTTCCAGCGTCGTCAGCTGGTGTTTGACCGAGGAGGGGCTGGTGAGCCCCACGCTCTGGCCGATCTCGCGCATTGTCGGCGGATAGCCCCGCTCGACGATAGAGCTCTCGATCGTCGCGAGGATGAGGCGCTGACGCTCGGTGAGGCCGCCACGCTCCTGACCATCCGATAACTCCCGCACGTGGGCCTCCGAAACGTTGGGCTCGCTCTGGCTTGCGTTCACTGTTTTCCTCCCTGGCCGACAATGCCGCAGCCGAGGCGGGAGCGCTCCGTTGCCGGTGATGTCAGTGGCTCCTGCTGGGCTATGGCCATGAGTTTAGAAGCCATCGCCCCGCGGATCAAACATGTGTTCGACGGCGTGTCGACAATGTCGCCCGCTGGCGCTACGGTGTTCGTACGAACGTTCGACGTACAGTTGTTCGAATCTAGTCGAGGAGTCTGAGATGTCCGCACCCGCACTCGCGCCATCGGTGAGCACCGGGCCTCGTCGTGGCCATCTCGTGCTTGTCGTGTCCAACCCTGAGGGCGAGGGCTCCGGCGCCGGCGCGGCGGTGAGGCCCGGGCGCCCGAGCTCGAGCGTTTCGAACTCGCCCGCCACGCGGCTGACGGCGCGGGGGCGACTCGTGCGTGGCGTCATCGTCCTCGCCAGCGCCCTTGCCGTTGCAGTCGGCGCCGGCAGCTGGTTCGGCTCCCAGCACCGACAGTCGCCGGTGGCGACCGACACGGTCGCCGTGGCGCCGGGGGATACGTTGTGGGGCATCGCCAGCGGCGTCGCGACGCCGGGCAGGGACGTGCGCGAGGTCGTTTACGACATCCAGCAGCTCAACGGGCTGGGCTCCAGCGAGATCGCCGCGGGCCAGACGCTGCTGGTACCCGGCCCCGTCTCGCCGGGAAACTAGCCCGGTCCCGCCGGGCGAACGAGCCTGGCCTTGCGGGGAACTGGGCCGGCCGGGCGACGGGATCGAGGATGAGCCCGCGCCCGCAGCGCGGGCGGTGTTGCACCGAGGGGAGGTGGCCGCATAACGTGCTCTCCAGCCGGGTCGATCGCGTCGACCCTTCCGAAGGCGAGGAGGCGTCAGGCATGCACTGCCCGTTTTGCCGCCACGAGGATTCACGCGTCGTCGACTCGCGAACAGCCGAAGACGGCTCCTCGATCCGCCGGCGGCGCGAGTGCCCGAACTGCCAGCGCCGGTTTACCACCCTGGAAACCACAAGCCTGTCGGTCGTCAAGCGCTCGGGCGTCATCGAACCGTTCAGTCGCGCGAAGATCGTCGCCGGCGTTCGCAAGGCCTGCCAGGGTCGGCCCGTTTCGGAAGACGATCTGGCGCTGCTTGCCCAGCGAGTCGAAGAAACGGTCCGAGCCTCGGGGGCTGCCCAGATCGAGGCCAACGAGGTGGGGCTGGCAATTCTGCAGCCGCTGCGCGAACTCGACGAGATCGCCTACCTGCGGTTCGCGTCGGTGTATTCCGCGTTCGCGTCGTTGGAAGACTTCGAGGAGGCGATCGCCGCGCTGCGGCAGGATCGCGTCACCGAGGCCCCTCGTTCTGCCAAACAAATGTCGGATTCCGGTACGCTGACCTCCAGCGCCGGCGGCCGCGCGGATTCGGCGAGCGAGGCGCACTGAGTCCACCGGTGGTGGTGACGGAGGGGAAGCCGTCACCACCACCGGTTTTTTCACCTCACCCGGGGCCCTAGCGACGGGCCCAAATGTTGATGCCGGCGTCCACCGCGTGGTCGTCGATTCGGGAGAGTTCATCGTCGCTGAAGTCCAGGTTGGCGAGCGCCCCGAGGGAATCATCGAGCTGGGCGGTGCTCGAGGCGCCGACCAGCGCCGTGGTCACTCGCTCGTCGCGCAACACCCATGCGATCGCCATCTGTGCCAGTGACTGGCCCCGGGTCTCCGCGATCTGCGCCAAGGCGCGAATATGGGCGAGGTTGGTGTCGGACAGAAACTCCGTGGGCAGCGTCGGGCTCGTCGCCGCCCGCGAGCCGGGAGGAATGCCCCCGAGGTACTTGTCGGTGAGCATGCCTTGGGCCAAGGGGGAGAACGCAACGGTGCCCATGCCCGCATCGGCGGCGGCCCCCAACGCCGACGGCTCGCCGTCTTCGACCCACCGGTTGAGCAGAGAATAGGAGGGCTGGTGCACGAGGAGGGGCAAGCCCGCGTCGCGCGCGACCTCGGCCGCCGCCACGACCCGCGAGGCCTGATAGGAGGAGATCCCGGCGTACAGCGCGCGCCCCGAATCCACCGCCGTCTTGAGCGCCCCGATCGTCTCTTCCAGCGGAGTATGTGGATCGTCGCGATGGCAGTAGAAGATGTCGACGTAGTCGGTATTGAGTCGACGCAGCGAGGCGTCGAGGGAAGACAACAGGTGTTTGCGCGACCCCCACTCGCCGTAGGGGCCGGGCCACATGCGATAACCGGCCTTGGACGTGACGATGAGTTCGTCACGGTAGGGCGCGAGGTCGGCGGCCAGGAGCCGGCCGAAGAACTCCTCGGTCGCCCCCACGGGAGGCCCGTATCTATTGGCGAGATCGAAGTGCGTGATGCCGCGATCGAACGCGTGCAGCACCAATTCGCGCTGGCCGGCCGCGGCGCTCGTTGCCCCGAAGTTCTGCCACAGGCCAAAGGAGACTGCCGGCAGCAGCAGACCGCTGGCCCCGCAGCGGCGATACGGCATGGTGTCGTAGCGGCGTGAGTCGGCGATGTGGGTCATGCCACTACGCTACGCGGCCGACACCGCCGTGGCCGAGGCTTCGCCGGGAGCGCGGAGGCTCAGCCGGCGTGGGTCGGCAGGATGCGCAGCCGGATCGAACCGGGAAGCGAACTCAGCGTCGACTGGGCCGCGGGCGTCAGCTCGCCGTCGATATCGACGATGACGTACCCGATGTTGCCGAGGTTGCCGAGGATCTGGCCCTCGATGTTCACCCCGGAATCCGCGCACGCCTGGTTCACCTGGGCCATCATTCCCGGCATATTGCGGTGGAGATAGGTCACCCGCCAGCGTGCGGTGGCGGACTGGTCGAGCTGGAGCGGCGGCACGTTCACGCTCATCGTCGTGGTGCCGGTGGCCAGGTATCGCACGAGCTTGTTGGAGACGAAGGAGCCGATGCCCTCCTGGGCCTCCATCGTCGAGCCCCCGATGTGGGGGGTGAGGATGACGTTCGGCAAGCCGCGAAGCTGCGATTCGAACGGGTCGCCGCTGGACTTGGGCTCGTGCGGGAAGACGTCGACGCCGGCGCCGGCGATCTTGCCCGACAGGATGTGCTCGCGCAGGCTGTCGTAGTCGACCAGGAAGCCGCGGGAGAGATTGAGGAAGATGGAGCCCGCGCGCATGCGAGCAAACTCGGCGGCCCCGAACATCCCGGCGTTCCCGGCCCGGCCGTCGACGTGCAGGGTGACGATGTCTGCCTCGTCCAGAAGTTCCTCGAGGCTGTGCATGCGCCGGGCGTTGCCCAGGGCGAGGCGTTCGGCGGTGTCGTAGAAGATGACCCGCAACCCCATCGCCTCGGCGAGCACCGACAGCTGCGTGCCGATGTTGCCGTAGCCGACGATGCCCAGCGTGCGCCCGCGCACCTCGTGGGAACCTGCGGCCGTCTTCTGCCAGGTGCCCTCGTGCATGGCTCGGTCGCGCTCCGTCAGCCGGCGGCTCAGCGCAATGATTTCGGCCAGGGTGAGCTCGACGACCGACCGGGTGTTCGAGAACGGCGCGTTGAAAACGGTGACGCCGCTCTCCGCTGCGGTGGCGAGGTCGATCTGGTTCGTCCCGATACAGAACGCACCGATGGTGAGCAGGGACGGCGCCGCCTCGAGCACGCGCTTCGTCACATTCGTCTTGGAGCGGATCCCCAGCACCTGGACGCCGTCCAGGGCCTCGATGAGCTCGTCTTCGTCCATGGCGCCGCTGTGGCGCACGATGTCGATTCCCGCCTCGCGCAGGGCGGGATCAGCAGTCGCATGGGGATTTTCCAACAGGAGTGCTCTCACCACTCCATCTTCGCCTACTCGCGGGCGTCTGTGCCAATCTCTCGGCGCGTTCAACTGCGATTGGGCTCGGCGGGGAATCCTGGCGGCAAGGGCGCGCGGTGCACGACGTGGAGGCGTTGCGTCACCCGCGTCATGGCCACATAGAGATCCCCTGGTCCGGTGGCGAGGAGTTCAGCCGGCTCCACAAGAATGACGACGTCGAATTCCAGCCCCTTGGCCTGGCCCGGATCAAGCACGACCGTTTGGGCCGACAGGGGGTCGCCGCCCCGGGTGTCGAGGGTGCGGGGCAGAGCCAGGCGGATCTCCTTCGCCAGGTCACCGATGTGGCGTGGGTCGGCGATGACGGCGAAGCGCCCCACCTGCCGTTCGCGAAGCTCCGTCGCCAGGGCCGTGGTGGCCGAGGCGGCGAGGTCGGTGGGCGCCGCGGTCACTCGCAAGGCGTCGGGCACGTCGCGGGCGGAGCGGGCCGGGGTCGCATGGGCGCCACCGGCGGCCCGCAGGACGGCCGCAGCGGCGGACATGACGGTGCTGGGCGTGCGGTAGTTGATCGTGAGGGATTCGGTGCGCACGTGCTCCTTGGCGGCGCGCCCGAGAAGGCCGTGCCAGGTCGTCGGGCGGCGGTGGCCCGCACGCTGGTCGAGGTCACCGACGAGAGTCATCGACCGCCGCGGGTTGCGGCGCAGCAGCGCGCGCCACGCCATCGGCGACAGCTCTTGTGCTTCGTCGACGACGATGTGGCCGTACGTCCATTCGCGATCGGCGAGCGCCCGCGTCGCAGTGTCGAGACGGGGCGCCTGCGCGGCAAAGCGCTCGGCCAGCATTTCCGCGTCGACGAGGCCGCCCCCGAAGCCGCCGTGGGCGATCGCCTGCTCGGCGAAGTCGACGTCCGCGGCCCGCTCGGCGGCCCGTTGGGCGCGCTGGCGTTCGGCGGCCGGGTCCTCGAGCTCGCCGAGGAGGAAGGCGAGTTCATCCAGCAGGGGAAGGTCCGCGGGCGTCCAGCCCGCGTCGGCGCCGCGGTGCAGCAAGGCCAGGTCCTCGGCCGGCCACGACGGGGCATGCCGGGCCAGGAGCTGGGGATCGCGATAGAGACGGCGCAGGAGCTGCTGGGGGCTGGTCGGCATCCAGCAGAGGTTGATCTCGCGACGCACGTCGCGAGACTCCCGCAAGGATTGCCGGAGGAAGTCCCGTTCGGATTCGTCGTCGAGGCCGAGTTCCTCGGTCATGCGCCGCAAGAGGGTGTCCAGGAGCGCCGTGGCGTAGGTCTTGCGGGCGACGTTGTGGGGACGATTGCTGCGCCGGGCCCGTTGCTGGGCGGCCGCGACATCCTCGGGAGTGAGCTGGAGCCGGTGCCCGTCGACGTTGAGGAGCCGCGGCGCCTCGAGCGGCCGGGGGATGGCCCGCACCGCCCGCCGCAGCACGGTGGCCATCTCCGCTCGCCCCTTGAGGAGTGCGACGTCCTCCGGCTCCGTCGCCGTCGCCTCCTCGGGCGCGAGAAGCTCGCCCAGCGTCGCGGAGACGACTCCGGTCTCTCCGAGGGAGGGGAGCACCTGCTCGATATAGCGCAGGAAGACTCGGCTGGGGCCGAGCACCAGCACGCCCGAGCGGCGCAACTGATCGCGGTGGGTGTACAGGAGGTAGGCGGCACGGTGGAGCGCTACGGCCGTCTTACCGGTGCCCGGCCCGCCTTGGACCACGAGCACGCCCTCGGGAGCCGACCGGATGATGCGATCCTGCTCCGCTTGGATCGTGGCGACGATGTCGCCCATCCGGCCCTTGCGGGCCTCGGCCATCGCGGCGAACAGGGCGCCTTCGCCGGTGAGGTGGTCGAGCTCTGCGCCGGCGCTGGCGTCGAGCAACTCATCCTCCACGCCGGTGACGCGTCGCCCGCGGGTCATGAGGTGGCGCCGCCGCACGACATCGCCGCGGTCGATCGCGGTGGCTTGGTAGAAGGGACGGGCCGCCGGGGCTCGCCAATCGATAAGGAGCGAGTTGTGCTCTGCATCGGATAAGCCGATGCGCCCGATATAGCGGGACGAGGCATCCGCCAGATCCAACCTGCCGAACACCAGGCGGTCCTCCACCTGATCGAGTCGGGCGAGGCTGTCTTCGTAGTGGGTGGCGAAGGCATCACGTTCGGAGCGGTTCTGTGGGGAACCGGCCGGCCCTTCCCGGCGCACGAGGGCGAGCCGTGAGCGGTAATGGTCGCGCAGCTCATCGAGGCGGGTGTAGGCGCGATCCAGGAAGCGCTGGTCCTGCTCCCAGGCACCTTGCCCGTCGGAGGGGTCGAACGAATGCGGCATAACGGGTGGGTCTCCTCGAATGTTCGCTGCCCGGCGCTGCGGGCGACCGTCCATTATGACGCGCCGCCCCCGGCTGCGGCTTCTACCTAGGCCGCAGCCGGTGCTCGTCGGCCGATACGATAGGGGGTGTAGCCGGCGATAACGGCGACGGGCGGCCTCACCGCCCGCGCGCGTGAATCGGCGCGCGGGGCGCTCGCGGGAATGCTCCGGCCCGCCGCATCGTTACTGTGTATAGACGCCCCCGGGGCGGCAAGGGCCGCCGGGGCATGGATGTATCTGGAGGGTTCATGACCGAACGGTTGTACGTCATCGAGCCCGGTGCGGAAGACGTGCGTGCCGGGGTGCTGATCAACGCCCTGACCGGTTCGATGGACGCTGGCCACGTGGCGCAGCTCGTGGCGCGTCATCTGACGACGTCGCTTCCCGTCACACGTGTCGCGACCTTTGACGCCGATGCGCTCATCGACTACCGGGAACGACGCCCCACCATGACGTTCGAGGAGTGGCGGTTCACCGACATGGCCGAGCCCGAGATCGTGCTCGACCAGTTCCGCGACGATGAGGGTGCGCCCGTCCTCCTTCTCCATGGCCCCGAACCCGACCTGCGGTGGCAGGGGTTCACCAACGCGGTCATCGACCTCGTCGAGCGCTTCGGGGTGGAGCGCACCGTGAGCCTTCACGGCATTCCCATGGGTGTGCCACACACCCGGCCCACCACCGTGCTCGCGCATGCCACCGACCTCGAGCTCATCGAAGCCCAGCCGCAGATCGTGGGCACCGTTCAGGTGCCCGGCAGCGTCTCCGCGATGCTCCAGCTACGCCTGGGGCAACGCGGACGTGAGGCGGTCGGCTTCTCCGCCAATATTCCGCACTACCTCGCGCAGAGCGAGTTCCCGCAGGGGGCCGCCGAGTTGGTGCGGCAGATCTCGCGCAATGCCAGCATCGCGTTGCCGGTGGGCGACCTCGAAGCCGCAGCTGCCGAGGCCACCCGGGAGATCGACAAGCAGGTGGCGCAGTCCGGCGAGGTCCAGGCGATCGTGCAGGCACTGGAAAAGCAGTTCGACACTTTCATTTCCGGCACCGGACGGGAGAGCCGCGCCACGCTCATGTCGCAACCCGATGACATCCCCACAGCCGACGAAATCGGCGCCGAACTGGAGGCGTTCCTGGCGGATCAGTTCGTCCAGGGCGGCGACGTGGGACCCGACGGGGACTCCCAGCCGCAAGCCCCCGCCGGGGATGATTCCGCGACCACGGCGCCCCCGACGCAATGGCAGGCGCACGACGCGACCGAGCCACGCGACGAGAGCTGAAAGACTCCTTCGCCCCCGAATGCTGGTCAGGACGCGGACGACGTGCCACACTTGACCCGTTGCAGTTGCAGTTCGCTTACGTAGGACCCTGGCCATGGCTGGGTACAGCAAGACGTGGGACGAGGCATTGCGGCACGACGGGAGCGGCACACGGCCACTCCCACAACGTCCCCGGAAGGACACAGCACAATGGCACAGGGAACCGTCAAGTGGTTCAACGCTGAGAAGGGCTATGGCTTCATCGCCCAGGACGGCGGCGGCGCCGACGTCTTCGTCCACTACTCGGCGATCGATTCGGACGGCTACCGCTCGCTGGAAGAGGCGCAGCGCGTAGAGTTCGAGATCACGCAGGGCCCCAAGGGCCCGCAGGCGGAAAGCGTCCGCGCGATCTGACAACGCAGCTCAACCACCGACACCGTCGGTGCCCATGACTGTGAGCTGAGGCCCGTCCCCGTCTCGGGGGCGGGCCTCAGTGCGTCGCGGGCGAGGCTTCCTCGACGGGGCCGTCGAAGGCGGGAGGGTGGTCGCCCGCAAAGTCGCGTACGTCCTGCCCGGCCATCAGCCGCACCGGCAGCGGAAGCTGGCGTAACCGGCGCGCGAGCAAGGCGATGTCGATGGGGACGAAGCTCGCGACGAGCACGACGTTGCCGTACCTGCGGCCGCGCAGGATCGCGGGGTCGGCGATGAGCGCGACGTGGTCGAACACGGCGGCCAGCGTCGCGACCTCCACGCGCGCCGCACGCAACGGCGGGACATCGGTGAGGTTGACGAGGTAACACCCCGTGGGCGCCAACGCGGCGGCTGCAGCCGCGGCGGCCTCCTTCGTGCGAAGGTGTCCGGGTACGGCGATGCCGTCGAAGACGTCGCGCACGATGACATCCCAGGTGCCTGACGTGAGGGCCTCCAGCTCCCGGCGGGCGTCGCCCACGCGAATGCGCAGTCGGGGGGAGCGCGGCAGATCGAACCACGTGCGCACGAGGCGCGCGAGCTCAGCATCGATCTCCACGACGAGCTGGCGGGAACCCGGCCGGTGCGCCTCCAGCGCTCGCGGCAGCGCGCACCCGGCACCACCAAGGTGTAACGCCCGCAGGGGAGCAGGCCGGGGAACGAGGAGGTCGATCACCTCCACCATCTGTTGCATGTACTCGAATTCCAAGTGAGCCGGATCCGACAGATCGAGATACGAGCTTTCTGCGTCGTTGATGAACAGGGTGACACCCGAGGGCCGGGTGGGATCCGGCAGCAGTTCGACATACCCCGTCGAGGTCCGCACGGGGTGGGTGGGCAGATCGGGACGACGGCGCCGTCCGCGCGCCTGCCGCGGCATGCGACGCGTTGACATATCCCCAGGCTAGCCTTGCCCCATGGCCGAGATGGTGCGCGCTGCCGGCGCCCGGCGCCCGTGGGGCAGCGACGATTCCGAGGCCACCGTGCTCCACGTCGACATGGACGCCTTCTTCGCCGAGGTCGAGCTGCTCAGCCACCCGGAGCTGCGAGGTCGCCCCGTTATCGTCGGCGGCCAGCAGCGCGGCGTCGTCCTATCGGCCACGTACGAAGCCCGCGCATACGGGGTCAGCTCCGCGATGCCCATCGCCCGGGCCCGCCAGCTCTGCCCGCACGCCGTTGTGCTGCCGCCCCACCCCGCCAGCTACGCTTCCGTATCGGCCGAAGTGATGGCGCTGCTCCAGGGGGTGACCCCGCTCGTCGAGAAGGTCAGTATCGACGAAGCGTTTCTCGACATCGCCGGATCCGTGCGCCGCCTCGGCCCGTCGGCGGCCATCGCCCAGCGCATCAGGGAAGACGTACGCTCCCGACTCGGGGTACCCGCCTCGGTGGGAATCGCGGCGACGAAGTTCGTCGCGAAGCTCGCCTCCGGGTTCGCCAAGCCCGACGGCTCCTATCTCGTTCCCAAGGCCGCCACCGTCGCCTTCCTTCACTCGTTGCCCGTAGGCGCGCTGTGGGGAGTGGGCGAGAAAACGCGCGAGCGACTCGAGCGCTACGGCCTCACCACGGTGGCCGACCTCGCGGGATATCCCGTGGCGCGGCTCCAGCGGATCGTCGGTACGGCCGCCGGGCGTCGGCTGCATGAGCTCGCCCACGGGCGCGATCCTCGTGCCGTGGAGCCCGAGCGGATCGAGAAATCGATCGGCGCCGAACGCACCTTCGATCACGACATCAGCGACCGCGACGAACTGAGATCCATCCTGCTGGAATTGAGCCATCGGGTTGCCGCCAGGCTGCGTCGCGCGCGATGCACCACGGCCACCGTGAGCCTGAAGTTGCGCCACGCGGACTTCACGACGATCACCCGGTCGCGCACGATCACCCCCAGCGACGTCGCCCACGATCTCTACACCACGGCCCTCGGGCTCTTCGAAGCCGTGGAGATTCCCCCGAGCGGCGTGCGCCTGCTCGGCGTGCGGGCCGAGCAGCTCGCCCATGGTTCCCACGGGGTGCAGTTGCGCCTCGACGAGGCCGACCACCGCCGGGAGGCCGAGGCAATCATGGACGGTGTGCGCGAGCGTTTCGGGCCGTCCGCCCTTCGCCCGGCCAGCCTGTTGCAACGAGAAACGCGCGGCCGTCACGGCGGCGAATCGACCTCCCGAGACACCTCCGGCCCACCCCGGCCATAGCGGTGGTCCACCGCCCCCCGCTGGCATTAGACTGAGTGGACCGAACTCGTCATGAGTTCTCCCCCCGGCAGGTGAATCGGAGGACCGATGCCACTGTCTGAGTACGAGCAGCGAGTGCTCCAGCAGATGGAGCAGCAGCTCCGATCCGACGACCCGCGGTTCGTGAGCCAACTGGCCGCCGCGCCCAAGTTTGGTGTGCGTCGGATCATTCTCGGCATCCTCGCGCTCATCGCCGGGCTCATCCTGCTGGTCGCAGGAGTCGCGTCGAGCCTCGTGTGGCTCGGCGTTCTGGGATTCATCGCCATGCTGGGGGGCGTCATGCTTGCGATCAGCAAGCCCCGCAAGGGCCCCGAACCAGGCCCGGGTGCTCGCCCGGCCAAGACTCGAGGATCAACGCCCTCGGGCCCCGGTTTCATGGACCGGATGGAAAACCGCTGGGACCAGCGCCGGGACGACCTCGGCCGCTAGCCGAGTTGACGGCGCCGCGAGGGTGCGGCGCCCATGGCCCGCGCCTAGGTCTTACCTTCCCGTCGGGTGCGCGCTCTGGAAGCCGTGAGTTTCGACGGGATCCGGGGATCCAGCGGTAGGAGCCCACTTCGCTCCACCTAGCGCCCCCCATCGCTCCAACTGCATTCCCCACCTCGCTCCACCGGCGTTCCCCACCTCGCTCCACCTCGTTCCGCCACCTCGCTCCACGGGCGCCTCGGCACGCCCTCAAGGCGCTCGCCCCGAGCCTCCATTCCGCCCCACCGCCGGACCCGTGGCCATTGGGCAACCGCCCCGGGTGTGCCGAGAACGTGCCATTCGTCGCTCGACCGCCGTCACGCCGCAAGAGTTGCTCCACTTCACCCCACACGGCTGACCTGCACTTTTGCCGACACACTCTCGAATATTGCCCGTGTCTGCCGTTGACGGGGGAGTGAAGTGGAGTAATGTGGGGCGAACTGGCGGACCGTGGCTGCGATGAGGGGAGGCGACATGTTCCTGGGAACCTACTCGCCGCGCCTCGACGACAAGGCTCGCCTCATCCTTCCCGCCAAGTTCCGTGATCAGCTGGCCGAGGGCCTCGTGCTCACTCGCGGCCAGGAGCGGTGTATCTACGTCTTTCCCATGCAGGAGTTCGAGCGCATGCACGAGCAGCTGCGCCAGGCGCCCGTGACCAGCCGCCGGGCCCGGGATTACCTGCGGGTGTTTCTGTCGGGAGCCAGCGACGAGCAGCCCGACAAGCAGGGCCGTATCACCGTGCCGGCGATGTTGCGCACGTACGCGGGGTTGGAACGCGACCTCGCCGTCATCGGCGCCGGCACGCGCGTCGAAATCTGGGACGCCGAAGCGTGGGAGACCTACCTCACCGCCTCCGAGGAGGCCTTCTCCGAGACCGAGGAGGAGGTGGTCCCCGGGCTGCTGTAGCGAAGCGAACCTCACCCGCTGGGCGAGGTCTCTCACCGCGTTTCTGGCGCACTTCCCCGGCGCCAGAGCAGGCGGGGAGAGTCCTGGCCTCGCGGCCACCGAGGTACTGAGACAACCCGAGGCGGCGCAGCCTCGAGGAGAAAGGTACGACGCAACGGATCGAACGACTCACGGGATGGCGATGACAGGCGAAGTGACGGGCCAGGACACCCCGAGCGGCGGGGCGCGACAGGCGCACGTTCCCGTCCTTGCCGAGCGCTGCCTTGACCTCCTCGCCCCGGCGCTGGAGGCCGCCGAAGCCACCCTGCTCGACGCCACCCTCGGGCTCGGCGGCCACAGCGAACTCGCCCTGCAGCGTTTCCCCGAGCTCCGGGTCGTCGGCATCGACCGTGACCCCGCGGCCATCGCTCACGCGACGCGGCGGCTGGCCCCTTTCGGTGCTCGCTTCACCGCCGTCCACGCCGTCTACGACTCGTTGCCCGACGTGGCGGCCGAGTACGCGGACGGGACGGTCGCCGGGATCCTCATGGACCTGGGCGTCTCCTCGATGCAGCTCGACGAGGCGGACCGGGGTTTCGCCTACTCCCAGGATGCGCCGCTCGACATGCGGATGGACACGACGGCGACGACGACCGCTGCCGACATCCTCAACACGGCCGACGCGGCGCGGCTGCGCTACATCCTGCGTACCTACGGCGAGGAACGATTCGCCTCTCGGATCGTCCAGCGCATCATCGCGCATCGTCAACGCGAACCCCTGACACGTACAACGCAATTGGCCGACCTCGTACGCGAAGCCATCCCGGCTGCCACCCGACGCACCGGGGGACACCCCGCGAAGCGCACGTTCCAGGCCCTGCGAATCGCCGTCAACGCCGAGCTCGACGTGCTGGCCGACGCGCTGCCCCGGGCGGTGGAGACCCTCGCGGTCGGTGGCCGCCTCGTCGTCATGGCCTACCACTCGCTGGAGGACCGCATGGTAAAACGCGAGCTCGCGCGCGGCGCCACCAGCTCCGCTCCGCAAGGTCTGCCCGTCGAGCTGGAGCAGCACCGCCCCTACCTGCGCCTCCTCACCAGGGGAGCGGAGCAGGCCGACGCCGCCGAGATCGACGTCAACCCCCGAGCGGCCTCGGTGCGGCTACGCGCCGCGGAACGTCTTCGACCCACACCCGAACACATGCGTCAACCAACAGGGAGGGTGGCATGAGCGCACTTCCGGCCCGACTGCCCCGCGCCACAACCGCACCCACTCAGCCGCGCGGGCACACGCGCGGGCTTCCTCGGCTGCGTGCCGTGCGTTCGACCATGCCCCCGCGCTCGCTGGCGCCCTACCTGTTGCTGTGCGCGACCATCCTGCTGGGGTCACTCGTCGCCGCCCTCGTGCTCAACACCCACATGGCTGTCGCGGCCCACGAGATTCACGACACCCAGCGCAGTCTCAACCTCCTGCTCGAAGCCGAAACCAGCCTGCGCCAGGAGGTGGAGCAGCTCAGCTCTCCGACCGAGCTCGAGCGCCGGGCGACCGATCTGGGCATGGAGCGGGCCACCCACATCGGCTACATCGATCTCGAGCGTGGCCAGCTCATCGGCTCGCAGTCGGCGGGGGAGCAATGAGCGGCACCACGGCGTTGCGGCGCACCCGCATCATCCTGCTCACCGTTCTCGCCTTCGTGCTGCTGTTCGCCGGACGGCTCGTGTACGTGCAGGCCATCGAGGGCCCCGACCTCGCCCAGGCCGCGCTCAACGACCGCCTGACTCACGCGACGATCCAGGCGCCGCGCGGGGAGATCCTCGATGCCAGTGGCGAACTGCTGGCCACCTCGGTCACCCGCTACAACGTTGGGGTCAATCAGCAGCTCATCGCCCAGTACCGCACCGAGATCGACGGCGAGACGAAGACCGGCGCCGTCGCCGCCGCCGCGAAGCTTGCGCCCGTGTTGGGGGAGGACCCAGCGGAGCTGGGCGCCAAGCTCGTGGGCACCTCGACCTTCGTGTACATCGCGCGCGACCTCACTCCCCAGCAGTGGCGCAGCATCCGCGAACTCGGCATCCACGGTATCGAGCCCGAGGTCATCTCCCAGCGGATCTATCCCAACGGTCGGACCGCGGGAAACCTCATCGGCGTCGTGGGCCGCGACGGCGAGGGGCTCATGGGTCTTGAGCTGGCGCTGGACGACGAACTCCAGGGGATCCCGGGATCGAGCACGGTGGAGATCGGCCGGCACGGCCAGCGCATCCCCGCCGGGGTGAGTGAGACGATCGCCGCCCAGCCCGGCGCCACCGTCCTCACCTCGATCGACCGTGACATGCAGTTCCGCACCGAACAGGTCATCGCGGACTACACCGCCCGGTTCGGCGCCGCATGGGGGGCCGCCGTCGTGCAGGAGGTCGACACCGGCCGGATCGTCGCGATGGCCCAATCGGACACGATCGACCCCAACAACCTCGCCGGCTCATCGCAGTCCTCCCACGGCGTGCGAGCCATCCAGGCGGCTTTCGAGCCCGGCTCCACCGGCAAGATCGCCACCTTCGCCGCGGCAATCGACGCGGGGGTCGTGTCACCGACCACCGTGTTCACCACCCCGGACCGCTTCACCACCGCCTCGGGCCAGACATTCAGCGATGCCGACCCCCACCCGACCGAGGACCTCACCGTCGCGGGCATCCTCGCGACCTCGTCCAACACTGGCACAGTGATGATCGGTGACCGGCTGAGCGACGAGGAGCGCTACGACTACTACCGAGCCTTCGGGCTCGGTCAGCAGGTCGGGCTCGGATTGCCCGGGGAGACGGCGGGCATCCTTGTTCCGCCGGACCGCTGGGATGGCCGCCAGCGCTACACGACGATGTTCGGCCAGGGGCTCGCCGTCAACCTTGTGCAGAACACCGCGGTCGTGTCCACGCTGGCCAACGGCGGGGTGCGGATGCCGGCCTCGGTCATCGACGGCACCTTGGACGAGGCCGGCAGGTTCCACGAGGCCGACCGTGCCGAGCCCGTGCGAGTCGTGAGCGAGGACACCGCCGAGGCCATGATGCGGATGATGGAGGGCGTCGTATCCGACGAGGGCACCGGCGTGCTGGCGCAGCTCGACGGGTACCGCCTCGCGGGCAAGACCGGCACCGCCCAGGTGCCGGACGCTCACGGCCGCCTCACCCAAACCGTGGCGAACTTTGTCGGCGTGGTGCCCGCGGACGAACCGAAATACGCTGTGGGAATCGTCATCTACCACCCCGCCCACCAGCAGCCCTCCGCGATCGTGGCGGCTCCCGCATACCGTGAGATTGCGCAGTTCATCGTGCAGCAACAGGGCATCGCCCCCTCGACCGTGGAGCCGGACTCCTACCCGCTGCGGGCGCAGTGAGGCGGGGACGGATAGATTAGCCAGCCGTGACCATGACAGCCGAGGCGAAGGAAGCACCGAGAACGTCGGGCGCCGCCAGCACCCGAAGGGCAACGCGATGATCCCCCTGAGCGCCGCCGAGATCGCCGGCATCACGGGCGGCGAACTTCACAACATCGCTCCCGAGGCCATCATCGACGGCACCGTCGTCACCGATTCCCGGCTCGCCTCGAGCGGCTCGATCTTCGTGGCGATCCCGGGCGAGCGCGCCGACGGCCACGACTACGTGACCACTGCGACGCATCGCGGCGCCGCCCTCAGCCTCGTGAGCAGGCCCGTCGCCGGACCGCACGTCGTCGTGCCCGACACCGTCGCGGCCCTCGGTGACCTTGCCCGGGCCGTCCTGAAGCGACTTCGCGAGACGGGGGACATCCGGGTCGTGGGCGTCACCGGATCGGTGGGGAAGACGACGACGAAGGACCTGCTCGCCCACGTCCTGGGTAGGTTCGGGGCGACGGTGGCGCCTCGCGCCTCCTTCAACAACGAGATCGGCCTGCCCCTCACTGTGCTCGAGGCCACCGCCCACACCCGCTATCTCGTGCTGGAGATGGGGGCCAGCGGCCGCGGCCACATTGACTACCTCACCGCCATCGCCCCGCTCGATGTCGCGGTCGTGCTCGTCGTCGGACAGGCCCACCTCGAGGGATTCGGCACGCTCGAGGACGTCGCCGAGGCAAAGGCCGAGATCGTCGCAGGCTTGCTGCCCGCGGGAACGGCGGTCCTCAATGCGGACGACGACCGGGTCGCTGCCATGGCCGCCGAGGCCGCCGGCCCGGTGGTGACCTTCGGCCGCGAGGCGGGAGCCGATCTCCGGGCCCGCGACGTCACACTCGATGATGAAGCCCGTGCGCGGTTCACCCTGGAGGTCCGCACGAACGGCGCGGACGGGCGCGACGCGTACCCCGTGACCTTGGCGGTGCGGGGCGAACACCAGGTGTTCAATTCACTAGCCGTGTGCGGCGCGGCCTTCGCGATGGGCCTCGACCTGGCCCAGGTCTCACGAGGCTTGGCCGAGGCGAGCATCGTGAGCCCCCACCGCATGGCCCTGCGCCCCGGCCCCCACGGGGCTGTTCTGCTGGACGATGCCTATAACGCGAACCCGGATTCGGTAGCCGCCGCGCTGCGCGCCCTCGCCCGCATGCCGGGGGATCGGCACATCGCCGTGCTCGGGGACATGCTCGAGCTCGGGGAAGCCGCCGAGAGTCATCACCGCCACATCGGGCGGCTCGCCGGGGAGCGGGCGGGCCTAGTCATCGGGGTGGGCCGCTACGGTGAGCACGTGGCTGGCGCGGCGCGCCACGCCGGCGCCCGCGCAGCCGCGCTGGCCGACGTGGCAGAGGCCGCCGCCCAGCTCAGCGCACAATTGCGGGAGGGCGATGTGGTGCTGCTCAAAGGATCCAACGGT
>Ga0079225_10000549_pt1 | contig 20252 bp, 19 predicted proteins | sample Poulit2012_FD_76344 | JGI IMG/M metagenome (GOLD analysis project Ga0079225, IMG submission 76344) | Agricultural soil microbial communities from Georgia to study Nitrogen management - Poultry litter 2012 | ecosystem: Environmental > Terrestrial > Soil > Agricultural land | place: USA: Georgia... | reverse complement strand
GATGATGGCCGGCATAAAAAACAAAGACACAAGGCCCGAAATGGCTGTCAGGCGTTTCCTGCATGGCAGAGGGTTCCGTTACAGATTACACAGAAGGGATCTTCCAGGCACGCCCGATCTTGTATTACCCAAGTATAAGACCGTGATTTTTGTTCACGGTTGTTTTTGGCACGGGCATGACTGCCATTATTTCAAACTCCCGGCAACCAGAACTGAATTCTGGAAAGAAAAAATAGGACAAAATAAAACGAGAGACAAGAGGAATGAAAGAAAACTGCTCGCAAGAGGCTGGAAGGTCATTACAGTCTACGAGTGCAGTATTCGCGATGATCCATCCTGGCAAAATACGTTGCTGGAAAAACTAAGCTGCCGCTAGTCAGTTCACCACCTCCCCCTCCCACACTGTCGTATTGATCATCAGCTGATTGTTTTTTTGAAATTGTATTAACCTGAAAGGCCAGGCTGGAGCAAATAATGACTATTACAGCCTGGAGCTAAAAAAAGACATTGTGAGGAAAATGATACCGCTATACAGTGGGCATATCGATGATTTGAGTGCCCTGTATGGCGATAGGCGAGATCACACCAAAACAGGGTTGAGGACTTAAAACCCCAACCATTCTACCCAAATGCACTGCTAAAAATGGGCGGATTACCGTATTAACGCCTCCCTTGTTCTAACGCTAAACTTAAGCTTGCCAACCAGTTGGTATCGGGTAAAGCGCCAAGCTATAGCTCAATACCGGTCAGCTTAAGCATACACGTCATATCGGATGACTTGGTTTTATTCATTGCTGCGATTTTAAACATAGCGACATAACTTTTCTATTGACATTTTCTTTTAGCCCGAGGCTATAGGTAACCTTTGTTTGCTCCAGCCCGTTGTTTGAGTTAATACAATTTAAAAAATTTAGCAAACAACTATTATGACTGAATGGGCATGGCTAACGCTCTCATGATGAAATCCAATCAAGCATTTTGTAAAAGTCACGCTCGCTAACCAACGCATCCAGGCCTCTGTCTTCGACTCGCTGCCTAAATGATGACCAAGCATGCTCATTTTTCCCCGATATATCTATATACGGCTCTATTGCACCAAGAGTCCACAGCCAAATATTTTTATCTAACAACATGCGGTGCAATTCTTCAATATGAGAAATAGCTTTATCTTGTTTTGCTAACCACTCAAACGCCTCTGCTGGAGTCTTACTGCCATTTTTTGTGGGAAGTCCATTGTGATCTATTTTAATACCATTACCCTGCATCGCTAATAAACCTTTGCAGGCAACTATATTAGGATTTTCAGAATCAATTAATCCTTCGTTTATTGCTCCTCTGAAAGCAAAATCCAAGTCCACAATCGCCTTGCAAGGAATTTCCATTGCCCTTAATACATTCATTGCCTTCACAGTATTATCTACCCCGCCTTGCGATACAAGTGCAATCTTACTTTGGCCAAAAGTTTTGTTATGATGAATTTTGTATATTATTGGTAATAATCTTTTCTCAGTTCGGCCCTCTGTAAGGATCACACTCTCAGAAAAAAGAATCTGATTGGCATTTTCAAGGGAAAATAAAAGTTGATATTGTGATGAATGGCCTTTTGCCACATTCTTAACTGCCTGTAAGATAGTTTTTCTGGCTCTAGTACCTTTTTCATTCTTTTTAATCAGTAAGGTATGTTTGATATCTTCAGCTGGTATCATTTGCGGCGAATGTGTAGAAAAAACCACTTGGTAGCCATACTTTGATAAGGTCTTTAAGCTAGCCCTAATTTGTTCAATCGCTTGAGGGTGCAAATAAAGCTCTGGTTCGTCAATTAGCAATAAAACCGTTGCGCCAGTTTCACCAGCAGAACTTTTTACCTCTGCTAATTGTCGAATCAGCGCCATCTGAACTGCTCTTTGAGTTCCATGCCCGAAGTCTATTAAATCCCTACCTATGTTATTCTCAAATAACTTTATTGTTGCTGATTTAAATATATCCCTCATTTCTGGTGTTGGCACATGAAGTTTAACTTTAATGCCAGGAAAAATAACCTGCAATTTCTCCGTAACATCCGAATCAAACTCTCTTAACTCAGTAACTCTTTCATCCCCATCTGCATCAAATTTTTTACGAATGCCATCTAATACTCTATCAACATCATCGGAATGATTCTGCGTTACTGTGGTTAGTAATTCAGCAACAATTTTACCAATAGTATTTGATGTTTTTTGTTTTGCAATGTCTTCTGCAGCGTCAGTCATTGCTTCAAGCCCGATTACATCTGGAAACATATGTTTAATTGCTGAATCTATACCAGTTGGGTTAATATCCCATTCTTTTGTTTCTGGATTCCATATTGAGATATTTATTTGATTTGATTTTGTGTTTGGGTCTGCTTGTATTCTTTTTATTTTAATAATTTCATTATTTACATAATTTTCTATGCGTTTACGATGATTTTCATTTAATAAGCCTAATATTTTTTCACTAACACCTTTTATATGCCCTTTGACCTCTATCGGCAATTCAATATCATTAAAAAACCTGGAATCTAAAACTTGCTTGTTTAACAACCATTTAAGCGCAAATATTATATTTGACTTACCTGCATTGTTATAACCAACTATAGGGGTATAACTTTGAAAGCTAAAACTCTCTTTCTTGATCAATTTAAAATTACTTACACTCATCCATGAAACATAATGCATCGCCTTCTCCATATATTATTAATTCCTAATTCCAATAAGAAACATCCAATCAAATGAAAAATTTTATACCTACCCTTATACCCCACGATTGTATCGTTAACTGGCTTGTCGGATCTTATTGTCTCAAATGGTGATCCCCTCATTTTTAATAGTGTATTTGGGTAGAATTAGTTAAATATATATTATGTAATTCTTACTTTGGGCTGATTCCACCAATGACCATAGTAGGCCGTACGTTGTTGTGGACCCATAACCAGCAGGTCGCATCCAATTTAACCTCTTCGAGTTCATCATGGATGTTTTGTGCTAACCAATCATATCGAACAGTATCCCCTCAATCAGGATAGTTGGAGCTACATCAAGGAATATTCTTCGTGCACGCAGGCCCGGTTTAGCCAAAGCTTCATCTTATGCCCTTTAAAGTCGTTATCTGAAATTATCATAAACTCAAGTATTTATATATCGTCGCACGAGAGACACAAAGTGGTACAGGAGAAATTAGTTGGATATCTATCCTCCGCAGTTAGAAGAAGACAATAGCTAACATAACAATGAATATAAGGACACTAATAATCACAGAGATGGTATAGGAATCATTTGCGTTCTTAATAAAAAGAGCATCTGCTTCTGCGTTAGTTTGTGCCGTCAATACATTCAACTCCTCACTAAACAGGAATAGGAAGACATCCTGATCTTCCTCATCCAGGCTTTTTACAAATACCTCCATTTCATCCTGCAAATCTAAACTGACCTGCCCAACATTTCTATTCTCGTTGGCAGCCTTACGTAACTCTTCTGAATGCCACATTGCTTTCTCTCGTGCAATAGGCCGCAACCGCTTTTTCCGCTCTATATCCACCATGCCACCCCTTTTCAATTTAAGAGACTCTTTGCCCTCCGTCTGGTGAATCCCTATATCCAGTTACAGAACATCAACTACCTCGTCCCCTCGCATTCCCCCAAATACCCAATGACCAGCTACACAATAAGACCACACCTGGTACACCGGTAGCCGCCAACACTGGTGATGATTAAAACCAACCATACAATTGCCCAAGCACCAAGCGTTACGCATGTTAATAGCAAATGCAGAATGTGGTTTGGCGTTTTACCTACCGCCATTACTTGTGATTGGCAATTTTTACAAAAGCGGCTTGTTTGTTTTTGACCCATATTCGCTCTCTTTAATTATTTTATGCAACGCTACCAAACAAATCACGCGCGCGGACAGTACGCATGATTCATGGGAGTTAATTATTTAATACTTAAAATTGAAATTGACAAAAGTATACCCATCATCACCCCGCTTTAACGTTAACTGTGACCCTAACGTATAATAATCCGATTTTTTCACAACAGCTTCAATAGCTTCGTCGGTATATTTTTCAATATCAGCAGTCAAGAAAATAATACTTTCCGCATTGATACCATCCCAATTCCATTTTTGATATAAAGCATCCAAATCACCCAATCTGATTACTTCATTTTTTATCACTCTCGTATCCAAATCAACGGGCACTGCAGAAAATTTATCATGCATTGTTATTTCCTCTCATAAACGTTATTTGACTGGATAACCTCTAACACTTCCAGGTCCATTCATTGATCAAAAAGTTTTTTTGATCGTTTTGGCATCTAGCCGTCGTCCCCCAATACTAACCAGTGCCTGGCCAGGAATGTAGGTTTTTTCTAATTGGCTATGAAAGCTCCCATCTTTGTTATAGCGTATCGTCAGATCGGGCTCATAGTTAACAATAAACCCTACCGTTAATCCAAAAAAGGGGTAACTGGCATGGTCTGCACATAGGAAAATATCTCCTCAAACCATGTTGACTGCGGTTTACCAGTATCAAAATCGATACGTAACCAGCGATCATGTCCACCGCTGAGTCCATAGATAGTTATTGGCGATGGACGGCTACTCTCTCCCAGCAAATACGCGGCTGGCTCAAAAGAAAAATCTGCAGTCATGTTGCTACCTCCTACCTCCCCTTGATATCTCGATAATCCACGGCCACCAGCGTGCCAGAATCATTAACAATATTGGTCTCCCGGTTTGGCACCACGTCCGTATTGTGTGCCGATGCACACCGCCAGCCCTCAGAGGTCAAGTGGACCACGAATGAAAAGATATTTTGGCGTATTCCAGGGTCTGAAACATCAGCCATTGGACGCTGGCCAGCAAGCTCCATTCTGGCGTGCACCACCGCAATGGTGTCGGAAAGGGTTTTTACACGGGTTTCAAGCAAGCGCAAGGTTGAGCGATCGAAAATATGCGTTAAACCATAGGCATGCGCCTTGCGAATCGAGGCCTGGTTATGCCACCAAAGGCCAACAACATTCACGAATTCGGCATCGGGATCAAACAGCTCCGCCAGCGTGTCCGGGTCACGGTTATTCCATGCTTGTATGAAAACAACAGGGATATTTTCCGGGACATCAAGCGAACTATAGGGTTGTTTCATGACATAAGCCCACCGTAATCAATACACCCCCTTTAGCCCCCAAAGAAGATGTCACCCATACGAGACAGAAACGCCTGGGTAATCGGGTAGCCCGATGCAGATCCAATTACCGAATCTATGCCACAGTAAGGGCAAGTCGCCGTTTGACCCAGGGCACGAAGGGCATTATCCAGAAAATATGCTGTGTCCTCAGGCGAATCCCACCACATGTCGATCTGTTCGGGGGTAAAAGTTTTTACACAATAAAAGCAGCCACAAGTGTGACTGCGTTCAATTTCGGCTCTATGAAAGCTGCTGTGTTGATGCGCATCGCTCCAGTGTTCAAGCGTGTAATCTCGCCAATCAATACCTTGCGGCAAACGGCGCTCATTATTTGATGTTATTGATTTCATGGCAACCTCTTCCTTTCAAACAGAATGTTTTTATGTAGCTTTCCGAAACCATAGATAGCGCGCACGACACGCCGCCAACACGTCAGGCTCCAGAACCTTAAGAAAGTCCTCCGCCACCCCGAACCCCACCTCTGACCAACGACCACTCGGTTGCGCGCTCAGCAGCGTTTTGACTTCTGGATCAAAGGCAGCGATAAATTGATTTTTTTCTTGATGATATAGCCGCAGACGTGCACTCCCGGGGACGGTACGTCCAATAAACACCTCACCATCAATCGTCAATGGATACATAAGATTTCCTTTTTAGCTTTTTGGCACCATTGCCGGGCGAGCAAGTCGGTATAAAGCGCCCATAAAAAAGCCCGCAACCGCGGGCTGTACTTTCCCTTTAGTTGCTGTAACAGCCGCATTATTTATCCACCTTGTGTGGGTCACAGGTTGGCATGGGCAAGCGCCCAACTCCTAATGCACAGGCTAAACGGTAGCGCACACCACAATAAGCTGTCAAGCGGGTGCACACCCGTATGCTTAGCGTGCCGTATACCCGCCATCCGCCACTAAGGAGGCACCCGTAATAAAACTGGCTGCCTCCGACAAGAGAAAGGCGATGGCATGAGCGATCTCGTCCGCCGAGCCCAAGCGTCCAATCGGATGTTGTGCGATCAGTGCCTTACGGGCTTCAGCATCAAAACCATCCAAAATAGGGGTATCCACATAGCCTGGGTGGATGGAATTAATGCGCAAACCCTGTGCGGAGTACTCTAATGCCGCGGAACGCGTTAAGCCGGTAACCCCGTGCTTGGACGCATTATAAGCAGGAGCGGTAGCTTCCCCCACCAAGCCAAGGATGGACGACATGTTAACAATGGCCCCACCTCCGGCTTTTAAAATGGCAGGAATCTGGTAGCGCATACCATAGGCAACACCATTTAAGTTGATATCAATTACGCGCTGCCAGGCGTCGAGCGCCATTTCTCCAGCAGGCCCCGTATCGCCCCCGATCCCGGCATTATTAACGGCGAAGTGTAAGGCTCCAAAATGCTCAATTGCACAGGCAATGGCGGCCTTAACCTGCTCGGGCCGGGAGACATCGCCGATGTTGGCAACGGCCTTGCCACCCTTGGCGACAATGCTGTCCACCAGGCGCTGAACCGCGCTTTCCTGAATATCTGAAACCACGACGGACAAGCCATTGGCGGCCAGTAAACGCGCCGTTGCCTCACCAATGCCGGAGGCAGCACCCGTGACCAAAACGGAGTGACCTGAAAAGGTATATTTCATAAGGCATCCTTATAGGAATTAACAAGCAATATCAAGCCATCTGAGAGATGGTCCTGCGAAAACGTCGAAGCGATAAAACAAACAACACGCTCCCGATAACACTTAAGGCCAGAAAGGGTCTCCAAACGGTTTCCAGGCCAGCACCCCGAAATAAAATGGCCTGGCCAAGCTCCACAAAATGCGTCGTGGGCGCAAGCTGCATTAAATGTTGCACCAAGACCGGCATACTTTCCTGCGGGGTGCGACCCCCAGAAAGCAAATTCATGGGAATTAAGGTCAAAATCAGCAACAAACCAAACTGCGGCATGGTACGAGACAAGGTAGCCATGTATATTCCCAGCGATGTCATCGCAAACAGGCACAGCACCACGCCGGCAAGAAACAGCAGAATCGAGCCTTCAATGGGAACGTTTAACAAGCCTCGCACCACAACCTGCAGCGACAAAGCGGTGGCCACCAGAACTACCAACCCCATGGCGCCCACCTTGGATGCCATAATCTCCCCAGGCGTGACCGGCATCACCAGCAAATGCTCGATGGTGCCGTGCTCGCGTTCACGAATCAGTGCCGCCCCTGTCAAAATAATGGATAACATGGCCACGGAATTGATGATTTCCGCAATGCTGCCAAACCAGGACTGCTCCAGCGTGGGGTTAAAACGCATCCGCATCGTTAATTCCACTGGCAAACTGGTCGCCGAACGATAGCGCTGCAAAAACTCGGTGACCTCGCCATTCACAATCTGCTGAATGTGGCCGTTACCCGCAAAGGCCTGGCTCATGCGGGTGGCATCAATATTTAGTTGCACGGCAGGGGTGCGCCCTGCCAGCACGTCCCGCTGAAAATCTGGCGGGATATTCAACACAAAGGTAAAAGCCCCCCTATCCATGCCAGCATCCATTTCCCGCGGTGAGATCTGCTTTGGCCGGATAAATTCTGGCGGCGTAAAAGCGGAACCAATGCGCGCAGATAATGGGGACTGGTCTTCGTCCACAATGGCAATGGCGGCATTGTGCAGCGTATCTGGCTGTGCCGTAGAGGATGCGTAAATTGATACGGAAAACACATACACGATGAGGAGCAGCATCATGGGATCACGCGCGAGGCTCCATAACTCTTTACGCCCAAGTCGCAGGACATTTTTTAGTTTTCTCACGCTATGTCTCCTGCTTGCGTAGTGCCAACGTTGCTGCCCCAAGCACCACGGGCACCGCCACTACCAACGGCCACAACGACCCTTGTAAATCTGCAAACGTGAGCGCCTTATTAAAAATCCCACGGCTAATGGTGAACATATGGGTGGCAGGGTACAGCTCACCCGCAAAGCGACTAATGCCCGTCATGGACGAAACGGGGTTAAGCAAGCCGGCAATCTGCACCGCTGGCAGCATGGTGCCTATCATGGCAATAAACATGGCTGCAATCTGGCTTTGGGTAATGGCCGAGGCAAGCAAACCCATTCCTGTCGAGATGATGCAAAACAGCAAGGTGGCAAGCGCCAGAGTTAAAAAACTACCGGTAATTGGCACCCCAAATACCGTTATGGCCAGTGCCGCCATGCAAAAGAAGTTCACCATGGCAAGCACCAGATAGGGCAGCTGTTTACCCAGCAGGAACTCCAAACGCGTAACGGGTGTGACATAAAGGTTCACAATTGAGCCAAGCTCTTTTTCGCGCACCACTGCCAACGCTGTGAGCATGGCCGGTAACAGTAGTAGCAACATGGGAATGACGGCAGGCACCATGGCGGGTAGGCTTTTTACATCGGGGTTGTAACGGTAGCGGTCCTCAATCGTAAAGGGCACGGTTAGCGTTGTGCCCAGGCGTTCCACCGCCTGAGTAGCCAGCCAGTGCTGATGCAAGCCCTGGACATAACCGCGCACGGTTTCTGCCCGCTGCGGCATGGAACCATCTACCCAGGCACCAATTTCCACCGATTGCTCCCGCAACACATCGCGTGCAAACCCCGCTGGAATCTCAATGGCCAGGGCGATATTTCCTCGACGCATTTGGTCATCAAGGTCTTCATAATCCACCAAGGGCGGTTGTTCCAGGAAATACCGTGATCCTGCAATATTCAGGGCATAGTTCTGGCTTAAGCCTGTTTGGTCACGGTCCAGCACAGCGTAGCGTAAGTCGTTTACATCCAGGGTGATTCCAAACCCAATCACAAACATCAGCAAAAGCGATCCCGCGAGCGCCAGCGTGGCACGCACCGGGTCCCGACGCAGCTCCAGCATTTCACGCCAGCTATAGCTCAACAAGCGTTGCCAACTAAAGCCCGACGGTTTTTCGGTGGCAGCCGCGTTGTCAGAAACCGCATCGGCGGTGGCGGCCGCTGTAACGTCGTCGTCAACAACACCATCCCCTGCCCCGGCATCAAGCAAATAACCAATAAATGCTGCTTCCAGGGTGTCTGTTTTCCGTTTTTCGATCAGACCCGCCGGTGTATCACTGTCCAGCACCTTGCCTGCATGCATCAATGACATGCGATCGCAGCGCGCAGCCTCGTTCATAAAATGGGTAGAAATAAAAATGGTGACCCTATCGCGCCGCGACAAGTCAATGAGCAGCCGCCAAAAGTTATCGCGCGCCACTGGATCCACCCCCGAGGTGGGTTCATCCAGAATCAGCAACTCAGGTTGATGCACCATGGCAACCGCGAGGGATAAGCGCTGGCGCATTCCCAGAGGAATCTCCATGGGCAGGCGGTGCAACACTTGCGCCAGCTCAAAGCGCTCCACCATTTCAGCAACACGGCGATCGATTAACGCCTCCGGCACATGAAATAGTTGCGCATGCAAGACGAGGTTTTGCTTGACGGTTAATTCGCGATACAGCGAAAAGGCTTGCGACATATACCCCACCCGCCGGCGGGTAGCGATATCGTCCGGATCCACTTCGTGGCCAAACAGCCAAGCGCGGCCCTCGGACGCCGGCAGCAAGCCCGTCAGCATTTTCATGGTGGTGGTTTTGCCGCAGCCGTTAGAGCCCAGAAAACCAAAAATTTCTCCCCGCCGGATCCGAAAGGAAACGTTATCGACGGCGGTGAAGTCACCAAAGCGGATCGTGAGTCCTTCGGCCTCAATGGCAATATCATCTTCTTCCACATCGAGCGGCGGAATTACAACGGGTTCATGGCCCTGGCGCCGGTGCTCCGGCAATAGGCGAATAAAGGCGGCCTCCAGGTGATCACTACACGTCTGCTCGAGCAACGCTTGCGGTTGGCCGGTTGCCAGAACCTTCCCCTCATCCATGGCAATTAACCAATCAAAGTTCTGCGCCTCATCCATGTATGCCGTTGCCACAAGTACGCTCATGGTTGGACGTTGCCGTCGAATGCGATCAATCAACTCCCAAAACTGCTTGCGGGCCAAGGGATCCACCCCCGTGGTAGGTTCATCGAGCAACAGAAAGTCCGGATCGTGGATGAGTGCACAACACAAGCCCAGCTTTTGTTTCATACCGCCCGATAACTTGCCGGCGGGACGCGATAAAAACGGATACAGGCCAGTGCTGCGGGTTAGCTCATCGATGCGCCGTCGACGTTCTGCGGCATCGTGACCAAATAGCCGGGCAAAAAACTGTAAATTCTCCTCCACCGATAAGGTGAAATAGAGGTTTCTTCCCAAGCCTTGCGGCATATAGGCAATCCGTGGACCCACCACCCCTCGATGGCGCTTGTCTGCCATATCGCCATCCATGACGGTAACGGTGCCATGCTGAATCGCCCGCGCTCCTGCGAGCAGTGACATCAGGCTGGATTTTCCCACCCCGTCGGGACCAATCAACCCCACCATACGGCCCGCCGGGATCACCACACTTAGCTGGTCTAATGCCAGTGTCTGACCATAGCGCAAGCTAACGTCTGTGACGCGGGCCACCGAGGCGAGAGAATGCGTCAACATCGGCTACTCCGTCAATCGGGATGACAGCGACGCTGGCCACGCCAGCGCTGGATCAAGCTTAATCCAGGCAACGCCCGGTAGACCCGTTTTAACTTGCTCCAAGTGCTGGCGCAGCAAGTCGGGAGAGATTTGGGCTTTGACGCGGAACATGAGCTTTTGCCGTTCCGAAGCGGTTTCCACGGTTTTGGGTGTAAATTGGGCAGTACTTGCCACAAACGATACGCGGGCGGGAATCGCCAACTCAGGCAACGCATCGAGTACCAGGCGAACTTCTGTTCCCATGGCAACTTTACCAGCAACCTCACTTGGCAGGAAGAATGTCATGTAGACATCGGCCAAATCAATAATGTTAACGACACGCCCACCTGCGCCCAACACTTCCCCGGGCTGCGCCACCCGAAACTGTACCCGGCCATCCCGGGGGCTTTTAAGCTCACCGTCGCGTATGTCGGCATCAATTCTGGCAACCGCGGCTTTCGCGGCCTTGACCGCCGACTGCGCCCCTACCACTTGTGCCTTGGCGGCATTAATGGCCGCGCTGGCCGCGTGGAACTGGGCTTGGCTGGCCGCCAGCGCCGCTTTCGCACCGCGTACCCGGGCACGGTCATCATCGAGCTCCTGCACGGATGCCGCCCCTTCGCTAGACAAGGAACTTGAACGGGCCAGGCGACGCTGGGCAGCATCCAGCTCGGCTTCTGCCTGCTCTACCCGCGCTTGGACAGCAACAGCGTCACTCTCTCGTAAGGCGACTTGGGCTTGTGCGGCCGCCACATTGTTTTCCGCTTGGTGTAAAAACGCCACCGCCTCATCTCGCTGGGCATTCAAGGATTCCAGCTGCATTCTCGCCAAGAGCTGACCGGCGGTAATAAAGTCGCCTTCTTGTACCAGAATGTCATCAATCCGACCCGGCAGCTTGGTTGCAATATTAATTTCGGTGGCCTCAATACGCCCATTGCCCTGGACAAAGCCCTCGCCAGGTCCGGTATCGGTATAGGCCTGCCAGCCCCACCAAGCCAAAAAACCCACCACAACAACAAGAATCAACCCACGAATAATGCGATTACGCGATGATTGTTTAGAGCGCATCAATACCTCCACCAAGAGCGCGATATAGGGCTATCTGACTCGATAGCAACGCACGACGGGTCTGAACCACCCGTTGCTGAACCTCTAACAGATCCCGTTGCGCATCCAGGACTTCCAGATACGCGGCAGAACCTTGGTCATAGCGACGCTGCGCCAAATGGGCCCGTTCGGTTTGTGCATCACGGCCAGCAAGTTGTGCCTCCAGTTGTTCCCGTAACCAGTGATACCCCGCCAAGGCATCTGCCACTTCACGAAAAGCGTTTTGAATGGTTTTTTCATAAGCCGCGACGGCCAAATCGCGACGGACCTCTGATAGCTCGAGGTTGGCGCGCCGACGGCCCCCATCAAAAATAGGTAACGACAAGGTGGGGATAAATGTCCAGGCTTTGCTGCCCGATTCAAATAGGCCTGCCAGCTCTGCACTAACAGTCCCCAAGCTGCCGGTTAAGGCAATACGCGGGAAGAAGGCGGCGCGCGCGGCACCGATATTGGCATTGGCAGCACGCAATTGATGCTCCGCGGCAATAATATCAGGCCGGCGTATTAACAATTCCGAGGGTAAGCCGGCGTCAAGGGGGGCCAACACGGTGGTTTCATCAAAGGGTTCCTTTTGCGGCAGCACACCGGGATCTGCACCCACCAGCACCTGTAGGGCATGTAACTGCGTGGCACGCTGTTGCTCCAACTGTGCCAACAAGGACTGTGCCTGGGTTAACAGCGTTTGCACCTGCGTGACATCCAGCCTGGCCGTTGCACCCACGGCGTAACGGCGCTCAAATATGTGCGCCGAGGCCTGGCGCGTTGCCACACTTTGGCGGGCAATCTCCACCCGCTCTTCTAACTCGCGTAAACCAAGATAACCATTGGCCACTTCAGCAATTAGCGCGGTATGCACGGCCTGTCGTGCCGCCTCGGTCGCCAGCCAATTTTCTAACGCGGCGCGCTCCAAATTGCGTACGCGCCCCCACAGATCGATCTCCCAAGTGGTCAAGCCCACCTCGGCCCGATATTCACTGCCCACCATGGGCTGACCAAAGGGGCTTTGATCCGCCGAGATTTGCGAGCGGGCCGCTTGGCTACCGATGTTAAGCGCTGGAAACCGGTCGCTATGCTGTATCCGAAAAGCTGCGCGCGCTTCATCCACTTTCAGCGCGGCGGTGCGTAAATCCCGATTGTTTTGCAGTGCGGTTTCAATCAGGCGCGACAACACCGGATCGGTAAAAAACGCTTGCCAATCCAGCTCATCTACGGCCACGCCGTCCTGGGTTGCGACAAGCTCGGGATAGGTGGCAGGAACGGGTAATGCGGACCTTTCATCCTCCGGCGCCATAGACACGCAGCCTGCCAATGTTAGCGTGACGGGTATTATCAAGCGATAAATTGTCTGGTGAACGGCCATGCGGTCGATCTCTCAAGTGATGGGTCATAAAAGCGCTTAGGCGCGTTCTAAAACATATTGTCCTGGCGCATCTGCCAACAACGGGTAGCCTTTCTGGGCGGCACCCATTGCCGGTGGTGTTTGCTCCGCTACGGATTGTTTTGCCAACCAGGCCTGCCACGCCGGCCACCACGAGCCCTGCTGGCTGGGCACACTGGCTTGCCAGTCTTCCGCGGACAACTGGGTGCTTTGGAGGGTACGGGTTGCCATTTGATAGCGACGACGAGGATGGTCCGGAGGCGTAATAATTCCAGCGTTGTGTCCGCCAGAGGCAAGCACAAAGGTAATTTCGGCCGGAATAAGCAGATGCACTTTATAGACGGACTTCCATGGCGCGACGTGATCTGACGCCGTGCCCACACAAAACATGGGAAGCCGGATATCGGCCAGGGATACGGGCCGGCCGCCCACCGGATAACGCCCGGCACTAAGCTCGTTATTTAAGTACAACCGACGCAGATATTGAGAATGCATTTTTGCCGGCATGCGTGTGGCATCGGCGTTCCAGGCCATTAAATCAAACATGGAACCACGGTTCCCCAACAAATACTCGTTCACCATGCGTGACCAGAGTAGGTCGTAGGAGCGCAACATTTGAAATGCACCTGCCATTTGGTCGGCACGCAGATAGCCTCTTTTTGCCATTTGCGCTTCCAGCAAGGTGACTTGAGCCTCATCAATGAATAAACCCAACTCCCCCGGCTCGCTAAAATCCACTAAGGACGCAAGCAAGGTAATAGAGGCAAGCCGATTGTCATTTTCACGTGCCATGGCCGCTGCCGCAATGGACAGCAGCGACCCGCCTAAGCAATACCCTGTTGCATGCACCTTTTGATTGGGCACAATTGCATTGACAGCATCCAGCGCAGCCTGCCAGCCCAGTGTCAGGTAATCGTCCATGCCCAGGTCACGGTCTTCTGCCCGGGGATTCTTCCAGGAAATGCAAAAGACGGTATGCCCTTGATCCACCAGGAACTTGATCAAGGAGTTATGGGCCGAGAGATCAAGAATGTAGTACTTCATAATCCAGGCCGGCACAATGAGTATGGGTTCGGCATACACCTTATCGGTTGTGGGTTGGTACTGAATTAACTCCATCAACTGATTGCGTAGTACAACTTTTCCGGGCGTAAGCGCCACATCCTTGCCGACCTGGAAATTCTCGGTTCCCGCTGGTGGCGACCCATCCAATTGGGCCCGAAAATCGTCCCAAAAATGCTGCAAGCCCCGCACCAAATTGGCCCCGCCCTCTTCCACGGTTTTTGCCAGTACTGTTGGGTTGGTGAGAAAGAAATTCCCTGGTGACCACATATCAAGCCACTGTTTGGCGGCAAATGACACCAACCGCCGATGATGCGGATTCACACCGCGAACTTGGTTCGTGGCTGCTTCCCACCACTGTTGTTGGGCAAGAAACGACTGTCGAAATACACGAAATGGGTAGTGATCCCAGGCGTCGTCACTAAACCGATGGTCATAAATGGTGGCCGCTTTCTGATTATTTTCGGGAGCCGCCTCACCTGCCACACCGGGCAAGCTGTCACGAACGCATTCTTGGCGCAATGTTAGCGCCAACCGCGCCAGATTCGCTTGCGTACCCGGGCTTAGTGCCAGTTGCATGAGCCAATCCTGCCAGGCCAATACTTGTGACTCAGGGGCGACAGAAAGCCAGCGCCGGGCCCAAAATGCACGAAAGGCTTGATCCAGGGCATTCGCCCCTTGAGTCTTGGAATTTGTCATCACGATTTCCCGATAATTATCAAAACGACTAGTTGGTCTTATTGTACAATAATCCAGCTTGAACACCTTGCGAAATCACAATAAGGAGGCAGTTTGACATCACACACTGAGCAGGAAAGCAACAATCGTCAGCCCAAGCGACGTTACTTATCGGCTTCAGAGCGTAAACAGGAAATTCTGGAGGCCGCCTTCGACGAGTTTTCCCGGCATGGGTTTGTGGCTACCTCGCTGGAGCGCATCGCCAATCGTGCCGGTATCTCCAAATCGGGTATCTATACGCACTACAACAGTAAGAACGACATCTTCGAGGATGTGCTGGCCACCGTATTGCTTCCCGAAGATCACCGGGTCCCCGATCTGGATATTTGCAGCACCCTATCATTACCGCAAGTGCTCGACCGCTACCTGGACAAACGGTATGAGACGCTGAAAACTCCAAAAGCAATTGCGGCGTTTCGCTTATTGATCGCCGAAAGCGGTCGTACGCCCAAGCTGGTTCAAGAAACGGTACAAAACTTGCTTAAGCGCTGTCTGAGCGGCGACCATAACTTTATTCACGCCTGTCTTAAAAACAAAAATCTTAAATCAAATATCAATATTGATGAATATCTGCTCGCAAGCACACCCGCCGGCCTGCTATTAATTCTGCATGCCGTGTTCGGGGAGCAGGCGCTTCCCGTGGCAGTAGCGCATATCAAAGCCTTGCATAAACGACTGTTATTAGAACTTCTACAAAGTATCGCTTAAAGGGTTATGATAGAATTATATCTACAGACATTTAATTATCATTTATATGTCTGCAGGAGGTTTTCATGACAGTTATCACTGCAGGGCCCGCACCCAATTCAAGAGCCGTGGGCACCGTTGGTCTACGTACGGCAATTAAAATCATGGAGAACTGGGAGGCCAATCAGGCGCAAATTGCCAATATCTTGCGGGTATCCGCGAGCACTATTGCGCGTGCCAAAGCGTCCCAGCAGCATGCCTTTAATCTGGATGCTGATCAACTGGATCGCATCAGCTATGTGCTTAATATCCATGCAAGCCTGCGCACGCTGTTTGAAAACCAGGAAAACGTGCGCGGGTTTATGGCGATGCCGAATCACAACCCTTTTTTTAATGGGCGTGCGCCACTAGATGTTATGGCGGACGGAAGTTTTGCCAATCTCTATGAAACTTTCCGCCACATTAACGGCCTGCGTGGTGCGCTATGGTAGCGCTGGCACGCTTGCCTTTGCTTGACAATAAAGCGGCACAAGGCTACCGCCTGATCAACTCCAAGTTTCCGCCAATTTATTTGTTTGATGACGTCGCCAGCCCTGAAGAATTTGAACTGCTGTATGAATTACAAGCACGTACCAACCCCCGCTTACAAAATGAAGTTGGCCGGCTTGAGTTAATTGCGATACAAGACATCCCTTTTGGGATACCAGGCTGCGCTTATGCCACCGCCCCATTTACCCATATCAACCCCTATGGATCGCGTTTTAGTAGCGGCCAATTTGGTATCTTATATATTGCCGACACTATGGAAACAGCCATTGCCGAGGTGAAGTATCACCAACAACGCTATTGGCAAAAAGTAGAACAATTAAACTTTGAACGCTTTGTGCTGCGCGGCATACACATCACGTTCAAACAAACAGGCATGCAAGATCTCACCCACCTGCCGCGCGACCATCCCATTTACCACCCCAACGATTACAGCAATGCTCAAGCTTTGGGCCAACAGGCTTACGAGCAACGGCATGTGGGGTTTAAATACCATTCCGTGCGCGCTCCCAAGCACTACTGCTGGGCGCTTTTTACCCCAAAAACTGTTACTGCCTGCGTTCAAAGCGCCCATTATGAGATGATTTGGGACGGGGAAAACATTAGCAGTGTAAACAAGTTAAGCCGGGCGGTATAAGCCCTTACTGCCCAACAAAAAGGAAACGCAACATGAGTCTTTCCAATGCCTACGACAACAGACTGGCAACCCACTACCGCGCCTATCGCCCCCCATTACATACCTGGATACTAGAACGCACTCTTCCTGGTGGATCAAGGTTTACTAACGGGGCCGATATTGGCTGTGGCACGGGATATTCCAGCGTCGCGCTGGCCCGTTACTGCCAACAGGTGGTTGGGATAGAACCCAGCCAAGCCATGCTGGACCAAACAAAACCGCACCCGGATATTACCTATTTACGTGGCTCGGCAGAGGACATTCCCCTGGCCAATCACAGCATAGACATTATTACGTATGCCGGCACGCTGTTTTATACCGATATTCATCGCGCCGCCCAATCTCTTCATCGCATTCGACGTACACCGGCAATTGTTATTGTGTATGATTTTTCCGTGATTTTTGAGCCATTTATTGCCGCCCATAAGCTGGTAATCCAGCCGGAAAACACCCCCTACAACCATTACTACAACTTCGCCGGCGTTGCCGGTTTTCCAGAAAAAACTGCCACGGTAGAACACATTGGCTTTAACGTCCGGCCAGCGGAGCTCGCTCATTTACTCCTGTCTGAAGAACATTTATACAAAGCCTATGTGGCGCGTTACAACGATCACGATCCCTATGATCAATTAAAAAATGAACTGCTTGAAACACACACCAACGTCAAGGTAGAAGCAGATATTTTCTACACCACATACACGCTATAAAGCCAGTATTCAAAGCATTACACCGTCATCCCGGCCATTGTCATTACCCATCGCAACAAATAAGCCACAAGGGCAAGCAGACCAACACTGGCCATCCACAGTGCCAGCAACCAGGCAATGCGGCGAGCCCAAATTCCTAGGCGGCGGCGCATAAACATCTGCTTTTATTGATAGCCTTCATCAGCACGGACTTTTCCCCTAAATACATAATAGGACCATGCCGTGTACAGCAAAATCACCGGAATCACCAGCAGCGCGCCCACCAAGGTAAAGCCCTGGCTTTGCACCGGGCCAGCTGCTTCCCAAATAGAAATATGGGGTGGCACGATATAAGGCCAGATACTGATTCCCAGGCCACAATAACCCAGCAATACTAATACCAATGTCAACATAAAGGGGCTGGCATGAGGATTGCCGCGCAAGGCACGCAGCAAATAAAACGCCGTAACCACCACCAGCAGCGGCACGGGAGAAAACCAAAAGATATTGGGTACGCTAAACCAACGCTGAGCAATTTCTGTATGTGCCAATGGCGTCCAAAGGCTAATCACAGCAATCACAGCCAACAAAACAAATACCAACGGTCGTGCAAGACGACACATCTTACGCTGCAACACCCCATCTGTTTTTAAGATTAACCAGGTACAACCTAGCAACGCATAGGCCGTCAACAACCCTAGCCCCGTGAATATAGCAAAGGGCGTTAACCACCCCATAATGCCACCCACATAGTGGCCGTTAACAACCGGCAAGCCCTGAATATAAGCTCCTAGGGTCACGCCCTGAAAAAACGTGGCGGTAATTGAGCCGCCAAGAAACGCCTTGTCCCACCAATGGCGGCCTTTTTCATGGGCCTTGAACCGAAACTCAAAGGCCACGCCTCGAAAAATCAACGCCAGCAACATAAAAATCGATGGTAAGGTTAATGCTTGCAAAATAATGGCATAGGCAAGCGGAAAGGCGGCCAACAACCCCGCCCCACCCAAAACCAGCCAGGTAGCATTGCCATCCCATACCGGCGCCACCGTATTCATCATCAAATCACGATCATCCGCATCAGGAAAGAATGGATACAGAATTCCGATGCCCAGATCAAAACCATCCATGACGATATACATCAAGATACCAAACAGGATAATTCCCGCCCATACGAGGGAAAGATCGATCGTCATGACGCGCTCCCTTGCTCGGGACCTTCACGAATCAAGCGCAATATATAGACCGCTCCAGCTCCGAAAATAATGAAATACACCACCACAAACAAGGCCAGCGCCAAGCCTACTTCAGCAGCACTATGAGGCGTTACGCCCTGGGCTGTGCGCATCAAGTCATGCACTATCCAGGGTTGACGACCAATCTCCGTGGTAAACCATCCGGCCAACAACGCTACCAAGCCTGCCGGGCCCATATAGACCGAAAAGCGCAATAAACGTGGCGATGTATACAGTGTGCCGCGTCGCCGGGCAATCACTCCCCAAACACCCAGCGCCAGCATTAATAAGCCCAGCCCCACCATTACACGAAACGTCCAGAACACCACCGTTGCATTGGGTCGATCCTGTTTTGGAAAATCTTTTAGCGCAGGAAATTGATCATTCAGGCTATGGGTCAGTATTACGCTGCCTAAATGAGGAACATCAATGGCAAAGTGGTTTTTTTCGGCCGCCATATCCGGCCACGCCACCAAGGTTAACGGAACGCCTTCATCCCCTTTGTTTTCCCAATGCCCTTCCATGGCTGCGATTTTTGCGGGTTGATGTTCAAGGGTATTCAATCCATGCAAATCCCCAACGGCTATTTGTAAAGGTGTGACAACCACAATCATCCCCATAGCCATGCGCAGCATCTTCCGGATTGGTGCAGTATTATTACCGCGCAACAAATGCCAGCTTGCCGAAGCGCCCACCATCAACGCCGTGGCAAGAAATGCCGCCAACGTCATGTGCACGAGACGGTAAGGAAATGAGGGATTAAAGATTACCGCCCACCAATCGGTAGGGACTACCCGTCCGGCAATGATTTCATAGCCCGCCGGGGTGTGCATCCAGCTATTTGAGGCCAAAATCCAGGTAGAAGATATCAACGTGCCGAGGGCAACCACAATGGTAGACAACAGGTGTAAACCGGGTCCGACCCGTGACCAGCCAAATAGCATAACGCCTAGAAAGCCTGCTTCCAAAAAGAACGCCGTTAATACTTCATAGGCCAGCAACGGGCCGGTAATGCCCCCGGCAAACTCGGAGAAATAGCTCCAGTTGGTACCAAACTGATAAGCCATTACCAGGCCGGAGACCACCCCCATTCCAAAATTGACGGCAAATATCTTAAGCCAGAACTGATAAAGGTTTAGATAGACAACATCTTTAGTTTTAAGCCAGCACAGTTCTAAAACCACCAGGAAGCTGGCAAGGCCAATCGTAATAGCCGGAAAGATAATATGGAAACTAATGGTGAATCCAAATTGGATCCGTGCCAACATCAATGCATCAAGATCCATCTATACCCCGTTCATGAATGAAAGCGATACAATCACATTTCCATTCTCTCATGTGCCGATGAAAATACTGTCAGGATTCGTGAACAGGGTTTTC
>Ga0079225_10000548_pt1 | contig 20262 bp, 18 predicted proteins | sample Poulit2012_FD_76344 | JGI IMG/M metagenome (GOLD analysis project Ga0079225, IMG submission 76344) | Agricultural soil microbial communities from Georgia to study Nitrogen management - Poultry litter 2012 | ecosystem: Environmental > Terrestrial > Soil > Agricultural land | place: USA: Georgia... | reverse complement strand
GTTCCGCTTCGGCTACGCCTTTGCTCCACTGACCTTTATTCCCAAAAAGAAAATAATAAATAAATATGTTTAACTTTGTTATAAATCAAGATAGCTTTTACACACTTTACGGGATACTACCTTAATTTCTTGACCTCGAAAATGAATTTTTGGAAAAAGAGATACCATATGCTTAAAAATTTCCCATTGTTCAAAATACCTCCAACTTGCTACAAATATATAAGCAATCACTTCTTCAGATTCATTTTTTGCAACAAATAATCCATTTTCTTCTAAAATATCTTCGATTTGCTTTACAGTGAATGGAGTAGTAACAAAACCACTTTTCCTTTCTTCTGGGCTCAAATTTTTAAAAAGATATTTTTCTTGAAGTGCTAAAACACCAGGAATGTCTGCAATTGTAGCTAAAGTAGTAAGCATATAAAAAGAATAATTGAAGTTGGAACAAAAATACAAAAATGCTTTTTATAGAGACATCTTTACAATTATTATTTTACCGAAGGAGAAATTATTAAAGCGTAATAAAAACTCTGAAAATACTGATTTATAATTATGTTGATTTCAAACAATAAAGTTTTGAATGAATAATAAACCTATTACTGGTAAGCTAATTATTTGTTAGTATTGTAACTAGTGATTTCGCACAAAAAGAATCAGCCTTATAAACTAAACTGAATAGTAAGTAAAAAGGGAACCCAAAATCCTTATCATGGATTCATATAAAATTTCACATGCTGATTTAATATTAATCGATACTCTTTTGAACACCTGCAAATTTTCAGTGGAATAATAATTTTATTAGAAAAAGAGGTATTCATCTTTTTGATACAGGATTAGAAATTAAATTTACTATTCTCGAAAAAAGTAATTGGGATGTTTAGGAAGTTAAGATAGGAAAAGGGAAATTATAATTTTTAATTTCGATTATCCAATAAAAAAAGGTCTTAAAACCCAGCATAATACAAACTTCATTATTCAATCAGGTTTATAAATGCAGCTTTTTAAGACCTTAATTTTTTTAAGACAATTTTCTTATTAACTTATTTTAAAAAACACACTAACTATCTTTAGCATTTGCCATTAAATAAGCGCGTAAAGTCATTGCATCATCAAAATCTAAATTAGTATAGCGCAACATTTGACGTAAAATGTCATTCCACGCATCTTGACTATATTCATCGGCCTTATGTAAATTATGGCAAGAGCTGCAATTATTAGCATATAAACTTTGTCCATGATTTAATTGCTCGGAGCTATAAAGGTTTTCAATCTCTGCTTTTGATAAAATTGGCTCTGATGTAACCATTTTAGCTATCTTAGGAGAACACTGTGCTAAAAGTACTATTAAAGTAGAGAGAGCTAAGAGGGTAAAGATTTTCTTCATATTTTGTTGCTTTTTTTTCCATTTTACTGTTAACTTTACTAAATTATTAAAAATATTTGAATAATGGAAATAAATATGATAGTAGCAATGGGGGAGAATAATGAAATTGGAAATAAGGAGAATGATATGCCCTGGCATATACCTGATGATTTGCAGCATTTTAAAAATACTACCATGAAATATCCAATTATCATGGGAAGAAAAACTTATGAATCGATTGGTAGAATTCTTCCTGGAAGAGAAAATGTTATTATTTCCAGAAATATGGATTATCAAATTGAAGATGCAGTGCATTTCTCTGATTTTTATGCAGCCCTGGATTATTATAAAGAAAAAAACTATGAAAAAGTGTTTATTATCGGAGGAGGGCAAATCTTTAAATTGGCATTAAATTCAGTAGATAATATTTATCTCACGCGCATACATCATAAATTTCAAGAGGGATCAGTTTTTTTCCCTGAATTACCAGAACATTTTCAAATGATAGAAGAAGAGAAACATAGTGCTGACGAAAAAAATCCTTATGATTATAGTTTTCAGATATGGAAAAATATGAAGAATGCTTAAATAATCCTCCTATACATTATAAATTAAAAGGAAGACATGGAACGCATGCTCCTTTTGTTTATGATTTTGTTACTAAAATACTCCGAAATCCTTCGCCATTTAAAAGTTTTTTAGGGAGATATTTCATTCCCGTAACAAGAAATTCGGATATTAGAGAACAAAAAAAACGCTTTATTAAATGGTATGAAGCGGATATGCTTTGGGAATTGAAAAGCTTGCCGGATTTTTCTGAAATAAAAGCCTGCTCTCGGATTTTGTTTTTTATTTCTTCTGAAAAATTGAAGGGATTTTTAAAAAATCCTGAGTCTAAAAATTTCTTAGAAAAGTTGGAAAAAAGTAATTTAGATTATGCGTTTTGGACTGAATCTAAGGATGTTTTACCTGAATTTTATCCTTATTTCAATCGTTTTATGGCATGGAAAGAAGCAAGTTTATATTTAAGACATCAAGCTTTTTATGAAAAAGAAGTGTTTTTATTAAAATAATTATGGTAACTATTTAATTGGATAACTTATATGTATAAAACCACTTTTTTAAAAGAATTAAGAGAAAGATAGTGTTTTTTGAGAAGCAATGAATTTTAAGCAATCTATGCAAATGCAATCGCCGTAATTAGCTAAATATTGCCTTTGGTTCTTATTTAATTTTATACTATTACAAGCACAGTTTTTAATATCTTTTACTTTGCATACAAAGGGATTTTTACATCTTAAACACGTCTTTGTTTTCTCCACTTTTATAGCTGTTTCCATGAAAATTAATTATTTAAGTTTCTAACTTTAGGATATCTTTTTAATGTTTCCATAGCTTTTAAAATTATAGGGTCTTGTATGTTTTCATAATAAGATTCTCCATTGGAACCAAAATGTATAGCAGCTAGTATTCTAGTCATTTCCTTGCGCGTAAATTCTCTCCCTTCTTTGCTGGGCCAGGAATTAATGGTTAAACCAAGAGTGTTTTTATTATACTCCTTTAATAAATCATCTAAGACAGAATCAGGAAGTTTAAAATGTTTGGTGAAATCTTGCACTGATTTATACTTTGCTACAGCAGCATAATTATTTATATAGTATTTATAAACAGTTTTATTTAATTCATCACTGATTAAAACATTATATAAAGCATTCAAATAAGCAGGTCTATTACTAAAAGGTACTATAATATCAGGTTTTACACCACCGCCACTTGCTATTTTTCTATTTAAAATTTTAGTATAACTATAATTAGTGTCGATTATTGCTTTTTCCTTAGTTCCACTTACTTCATCACTATAAATTATATCAATCGTTTTTTGTGAAGCACTATCATAAATTTTGGGTCTTTGCAAATCCCTGCCAGAGGGTGAGGTGTAGCGCATTATAGTCAAGCGAATGGAAGAACCATCTCTTAATTCAAATAATTGTTGGATCAAGCCCTTACCGTAAGATCTTCTACCAATTATCCAACCTCTATCCCAATCTTGAACAGCAGCAGCTAATACTTCACTTGCTGAAGCAGTTCCTTCATCAATTAATATAGCGAGGGGACCTTCTTCAAAGCTTCCTTCCAATTCCGTATAATAATGCTCTTTTCCTACAATTGCATTTTCAGTGGTAATTACTAGTTTCTGATCATCTAAGAATTCATCTGCAATTGCAATAGCTGCATCCACATATCCTCCTGGATTTTGTCTTAAATCTAATATCAAAGATTCTAAACCTTGCTCTTTTAAAACCTGCATAGCCATTAAAAACTCTCTATAAGTTGCGGCACTAAAACGATTGATTTTTATATATCCGGTATTTTCATTGAGCATATAATATGCATCAATACTAGTTAAGGGTACATTTCCTTTACTGAAAGTAAAATGCATTTTTTCACGTTGAGGCAAACGTAATATTTCAAAAGTAATATCTTCATCCGCTTCAGAATTTATAATTTCTATGAGCTTATCATTATTTAATCCTATACCAGAAACGATATTTTCATTCACTTTTATCAATAAGTCCCCTGCTTTTAATTTGGCCTCATCTGCGGGACTATTTGCAACAATATTTGTAAATAAAACAGTATCTGCAACTATGGAGAATTGCACTCCAAAACCTTTTGAATTTCCTGTTAAATTGTCGGAAACTGTATGTAATTCTTCAGCGGTAATATATTGGGAATAGGGATCCATTTTTTCAAAAATACTTTGAATAGCCCAAGTATATAAACTGTCTGAAGGTATGGGATATAAATATTCACTTTGAATGAGATTAATTATTTCCTCAACACGATCTTTTTTTTGTACTATGGGAGTATTTGCGAAATTTGAACCCTGATTAGAGTAATTTGTATTTTTTTCTTCTAGGATTCTTATAAAATATCCTAAAAATATTCCTAGCGACAATATAATAAATACAAAAAAAGGCAAGTATATATACCAGAGTTTTGATTTTTTCTTTCTTGTCATATTTTGATTAGGAATAATGAGGTAAATATACAAAATTCCTGCGAGAAAATTGACTTAATGTGTAAATTTATTATAACTCAAAATGGATAACCAATAGCAATATTTAAATTTAGATTTTCCTTTCTCCAACTTTTGCTTGAAAAGTTAATATTATTAATTGTCCATCCATAATTTTCCATTAAATATGGTTTTTTAATCGGGAAACCCCAATCTAAACGCACTACAAAAATTCCTCCTAAATCGAGTCTCAATCCTGCGCCTGTACTTATTGCGATATCTTGACCTAATTCATTCCATTTAAATTTTGCTCCAGGTAATTTATCATCTTCTTGCATTAACCAGATATTTCCTGCATCGACAAAAGCAGCAGCATTTATTTTTACACTTCCTTTAAATAATTGAACTAAAGGAAAACGATATTCCGTATTCCATTCTAATTTTATATCACCAGCTTGATCCATATAAAGATAATCAATAACTTGCTGGTAATTTTCTACATTATAAGAACCTGGTCCTAAATTTCTGGGTAACCAACCTCTAATACTATAGGGTCCTCCAACATAAAATTGTTTTATATAGGGCATTACTGTGCTTCTTCCATAAGACCAGCCAATTCCTCCATGAAAACGATTTAACCATTTACTTCTACCAATGTCCTTTTGCCATTTAGCTTCCCAATCAAATCGTAAAAATTGTGCTGTTTTTAATACATCCTTTGCAGCAATATTATTTACTAATTGTGTTAAAAATCCAGCTTCTTCAATGCCAAATTTTAAGGTAATAAAATTACTTCTGTTCTCTCTTAAATATTGCAATTCTATCCTTTCTCCATGTATAAAAGTTTCTTGATAAGCATTTTTAATTGCAGGAATACTATCCATTCGTAATTGGAAATTTTTATCCACATCTAATAAATACAATAAGTTTATATAGGCTGGAGAGATTTTCCAATGTAAATGTTTATTTGCACTCCATTCATATTGTAATGCGGAGGAAATATTTAATAATTTAAAATATTGAAATCGTTCTAAGTAATTTGCTCCTAAATCTATACTTGTGGTAGGTAAAGCATTTCTACTAAATCGTTCAGGATTAATGGGGAGTAAAAATTTAGGAAATTCTAATTTGAAATTTAATCCTACATTTTGAGAATAAAAGAAAAACTGTTTCCAAAAAGAATTAGAAAGTTGTTTGTTTTGCTCTAATTCTAAACCATAGCTTAAACGTGCTGATAACCTATTGGCGCCTTTTAAAAAGTTTTTATTAATTAAATATAATTGTAAGGAAGAACCTACAGTATATAAATCTCCACCAGATAATTCTATAGATGTTTGAAAATCATACTTTTCCATAGGTTCTAAAAAAATAGTAACGGATAAACTGGAATCCGAAATGGGGTTTAATTTTATAGAACTTTGTTTAAAAACACCTAAATCACTTAATTCTCTTAAAGTTTTATTGTAATTATCTTCCGAATAATATTGTCCTTTTCTCAGAAATAAATGTCTGTCTATTACTTCAATTTGAAGGTAGTCATTGCCAAAATAATAAAGATGAGAGAGAAACTCTGTCTTATTTAAAGAGTCTAAGTCTATTTTTCCAAAACCTATATAATCTCCGTAAATGGTAACTTCATCAATCTTATATTTTTGATAAGCAATAGAATCAGGAATGTTAGTTTTACTGCTATTAAAATGCATGTAAATATCAACAGTTTGAAAGGTGTCAGAATCAAATTTGGCTAATGGAACTGTATTTAAATATTCTGGAATCCCAACACTTTCTTCACTGTGAATAGTGTCAATATCAAAATAAATATGCTCTAAACTTAAAGCGTAATATCCTTGATTTTTTAAATAATTAATGATTGTATTTCTTTCAATTTCCAACTGCTCATGAGTGTATTTTCTCCTGTATTCTAAAGTGCTTATAGAATCCAAAGCATTTTTGTATTTTTCTAATTCTTTTGGAAAACTTTCCCATTCTTTTTTACCTATTAAAAAAGGATTACCACTGTGTATTTCATATTTTAAACGAACTTTCTTTGGATTCTCTTTTATTTTTTCTACTACTTCTGCATGGAAATAACCTTGATTCTGAATGTATTGTTTCATTAAATCTGGAAAGTTTTCCCAAAGATCTTCCTCATAAATATAAGGTTTTTCAACTATGCCATTGATAATTTGAAAATTAAAGGAATCGCGTTCATATTTTTTATGGCGTAAATTATATAAATAGGAGCGGTAGGGTACTATGCCAAGAATATAGGAATTCGATTTTTGTGGATATAAATAATCTAAGTTTTTTTTATAATTATTTCTTTCCTGTGCAGGTATAGGACCTTTAAATTTTACTTTTTTTGATCGCAATATCTTATTGCCTTCCTTTAATTTATAAGTCGGGCCACAACTTGACAAGAGAAAAGCTGCAATTAGAGAAAGAGAAAATAAATATAAATACTTAGTAGTTTGTCTCACAAATTTGAATAAAATATCTTTACATTTGCTATATGCTAAGCAAAAATAAGATAAAGTTTGTTAATTCATTACACAAATCAAAATATAGAAAAATTAATCGTAAATATATAGTGGAAGGACACAAACCTGTTTTAGAATGGTTGGAAAATGGAAACTATATAGATACTTGCTATGCTTCTAAAAAATGGGTTTTAGAATATCCGGAAATTTATGATAAATATAGAGAATGGATTGAAATAGCAGAGGAAAAAGATATAAAAGCCTGTTCGCAGTTAACTAATTTTAGTCCTGTTATTTTGATTGCAAATATGCCGGAAGAGGAAAAAATAAATTCTTCTTTATTTGAAAATAATAATTTAATCTTGGTTTTAGACAGAATTCAAGATCCTGGAAATTTAGGAACTATAATTCGTTCTGCTGATTGGTTTGGTCTTAAAAAAATTATTGTTCTTAAAGGAACTGTTGATACCTATAATAATAAAGTTATTCAATCGAGTATGGGCAGTGTTTTAAGGGTGGATATTATAGAAATGGAAGAAGAGGAATTATTGCTATTTGCAAAAGAAAATGATATAGAATTACTTGTTGCCGATATGGAAGGAGCAGCCTTAGAAAAACAAAGTATTTCTAAGCCAAGTTTTTTAATATTAGGAAATGAAGGACAAGGCGTTTCTCTTGTTTTGCAAAATAAAGCAAATAAAAAATTGAAGATTCATGGTAAGGGTGGGGCTGAATCATTGAATGTTGCAATTAGTGCTGCTGTATTTTTATTTGCTTTGGATTTTTAAATTATTTAAGGATATTTTCCTTATTTAATAATTCTAAATGTGCATAATTAGTAAAATCAATACTCACAGGTACAACGCTAGCATATCCATCTTCTAAAGCTTTAATGTCTGTATCTGTACCCGCATCTCTATTTTCTAATTTTCCTGTCATCCAATAATAGGGTCTTTCATAAGGATCTTTTCTTGAATCAAAATTTTCTGCCCAATAAGAATCTGCTTGCCTACAAATTTTTAAACCTTTAAAATCCTCTGCAGCAACTTTAGGGATATTAATATTTAATAAAAAATGTTTGGGAAGATCTTTTTTTATGATTTCTTCCGTAACCTGCCTTACTACTTTTTTAGCAACAGAAAAATCAGCATCGTAATTAAAATCTAATAAAGAGAAACCAATGGAAGGAATTCCCGTTACTGCTGCTTCCATCGCTGCACTCATTGTTCCTGAATAAATAACATTAATTGCTACATTACTTCCGTGATTAATCCCACTTAAACATAAATCTGGCTTTCTATCTAAAAGAATGTCCTGTGCTATTTTTACACAATCTACCGGAGTTCCAGAGCAGGAATAAGCTTCTTTAACCTTATTTTTAAAAGCAGTATATTCCGCTACTCGTAATGGTTTGCCAATAGTTACCGCATGTCCCATCCCAGATTGTGGACTGTCAGGAGCAACAACTACAATATCTCCAATATCTTGAATAGCATCAATTAAATTAGAAATCCCTGGCGCGGTTATTCCATCATCATTCACGACTAAAATTAAAGGCTTCTTCATGTTTTTTTATTGTAATTTTCCATGCAAAGATACAACTTTATGTCCTATGCTTTGGCCTAATAGCAAAAGAAGCAAGGTTTAAAGGCTTGTAAAAACAAAGAATAAATGGATATTTTGGAATAAAAATACTTTTTAAAAATACTTATATACCACTAAATAGAGTTAATTAAAAATTAATTATTATTATTAAAAATGCATTAGTTTTATGTATTATCTGTAATTGTATAAGATAAAATATTTTGGATATATTCTATTTTTATTTTATAAAATAATTTTAAAAAAAGAGTAAAAAATTTTTCTATTTTCCATCTTTATTTGTAATTTCCTATTTTAATAAAAAAATGAAATTTCATGAAAAGCGTACTAGTTATAGGTGCTGGAAAATCATCAACTTATTTAATTGATTATTTAATAAATAATTCTAAAAATTTATGGCGTGTTACGGTAATGGATACCGATATTAGAGCCATTTCAGAAAAAATAAAAGGTAGTCCTAAAGCGGAAGCTGCAGTTGTTAGTGTTGATAATGATAAAGAACGACGTGCTTTAGTTAAAAATGCAGATTTAGTAATTTCTTTATTGCCTCCTCGTTTTCATCATATTGTTGGTAAAGATTGCTTGGAGTTTAAAAAACATCTGATTACTGCCTCTTACGTTACTCCAGAACTTATGGCCTTGCATAATGAAGCAAAAGAAGCTGATTTGATGTTTATGTGCGAAATGGGTCTAGATCCGGGTATCGATCATATGTCTGCAATGCAACTTTTTAATGGAATATATAAAATTGCAGGTGAGGTGAAGAGTTTCAAAAGCTATTGTGGAGGTTTGGTTGCTCCTGAAAGTGATGATAATCCTTGGCATTATAAAATGACTTGGAATGGTAAAAATATTATTAATGCTGGAAAATTAGGGGGTAAATGGATTGAAAATGGTAAAATTAAAGAGCTTTCCTATGAAGACTTATTTTCCAAGTCCAGAAATATAAAATTCTCTAATCTAGGTACTTACGGTAGTTATCCAAATAGAGATTCAGTAATTTATAAGAATTTATACGAACTGGATGAGGTGGAAACTTTTATTAGAAGTACAATACGACCTCAATCCTTCATGCGTGCATGGAAAATATTGATTGAAGCGGATTTGACGAATGAATTGGATAGCTTTGATATGTCCGAAACTACTTATGCAGATTGGTTGAGTGAAAAGACAGGTTTGGAAAATGATGATAATCTAAGAGCTGCTTTTCAAGAAAAATATAATGTGGATGCAAAGGATATGAAAATGTTCGATTGGATTCGAATTTTTGAAAATAGACCTATTTATTTAGAAGGGAAAAAAAGTTCAGCAGAAATATTACAGGATGTTTTTGAAAGTAGATTACAACTGAATAGCCAAGATAAAGATATGATTTTAATGCAACATGAAGTAGAATATGAAAGAAGAGGAAAAATGTATAAAATCAGCGCATCTTTAAAAGTAAAAGGTGAAAATAAATTGTATTCGGCAATGGCTAAAACTGTTGGGTTACCTATGGCTTTATTTGCTGAAAGAATATTAACTGATAAATTTGAGCCTACTAGTATCCCAGGAGTGCAAATACCAATTATGCCAGAAGTATATGCTCCAATTCTAAAAGAATTAGAAAAAGAGGGTATTGAATTTATAGAAGAAATTCATTAAAAATAAAGCATAAAAAAATAAGAGCTTGTCATAAAATTTAATGTATAATCAAGCTCTTATTTTTTATTTAAAACATGGATATTATAAAATGTTTTAAAATATTATTCAATAGAATTTCTCTCAATTAAAAGATTACTTCTACTTCAATTGCCACATCAGTACCCGTTACTCCTTCATGTAAATCGTAGCACTGTTTATGTAAACTATCAAATGCTTCTGATGCTTGGAAATCTTTAAGAATATCAATAGTACCTTTAATTTTGATAGCATTGCCATTAAGCTCATAATCAAAATTTTTCTCAGCAGTTTTATTATTCATAGTAATACTAACCGGAGCTATACCATCAGCTAATTCTCCAAATTCAGCTTCAATAGGACCACCTAAATGCTTAAAGAAAAATTGATATAATGTATTATCTCTAGCAGGATCACCAGTATCAACTGTGCTTTCATCAATAATTACCTTTCCGTAATTTATTTTACCTTCTATAGTATTTGCATCTTTAGAATAATTAACAATTTGCATTTTTTGAAAATTGCCCTTTACTCCAACACGTTCTTCCGTTTTAAAAGCAGTCCATTGTAAGTGTACTTTTGGTAAAGCATTTAAATCTGCTTCTTCCGTAATAGCTTCTTCTTTAACTTCCTGCACATCAGTTTCTATAGAACTGTCTGATCCACAAGAAGCTAATAATGCGATAAAACCTAAAGTTAAAATGATTTTTTTCATGTATTTTTAATTGATTTTAAAATTTAAAATGATTATTAATAAATTAAATAACTACGTTTATCATTCGATTTGGAACAAAAATAAATTTCTTTAAAGCTTTTCCATCCATCCATTTTTGTACCACTTCATTTGCTAAAACTGCCTTTTCTATTTCCTCTTTACTAGCATCTAAACTAAATTCCATTTGCGTTCTCGCTTTTCCATTAATTGCAATAGGATAAGTTTTACTATCTTCTTTTAATAATTCTTCCTGATAAAGAGGGAATTCTTTTTGCGTAATGCTTCCTTTTTCTCCCATTTTTTGCCATACCTCTTCTGCCAAATGCGGTGCAAATGGAGTTATGAGTAGAGCTAAAGGCTTTAATAATTCTAATTTGTTCGTTTTCCAATCATTTAGATTGTTTACAAATATCATTAATTGACTTACTGCAGTATTAAAAGAGTAAGATTCAATATCTTCTTGTACTTTTTTTATTGTTTTATGAAGTTCTTTTGCTTCTTCTTTTGTTAACGCTTCCTCGCTAAATTCTGAAACTTGAAAATACAATCTATGTAATCGTCTTAAAAATCTATGTACTCCTTCAATACCTTTAGTATCCCAAGGTTTACTCATTTCTATAGGACCTAAAAACATTTCATACATACGGAAAGTATCTGCTCCATAATCCTTAACTATATCATCAGGATTAACCACATTATACTTGGATTTTGACATTTTTTCCACTTCAACTCCGCAAATGTATTTCCCATTTTCTAATTCAAAAGTAGCGTCCGCATAAGCTCCGTTTTTAAATGATTTAAATGCTTCTATATCCAGTTCTAAATCATCAACAATATTGACATCAACATGGATTTTATCTACTTCCATACCTTCTTCAATTAAAGATTTAGAAATAAAGGTATTAGTTCCACTTTTTCTATATACAAATCGAGAAGATCCTTGAATCATTCCTTGATTTAATAAATGCTTAAAAGGTTCATCAAAAGTAATATAACCTAAATCATATAATACTTTTGTCCACATTCTGCTATAAAGTAAATGACCCACTGCATGTTCTGTTCCACCAATATAAAGATCTACTTGATTCCAATATTTTGTTTTTTCAATAGCAGCAAATTCTGTAGCATTATTGGGGTCCATAAATCGTAAGAAATACCAACTAGAACCAGCAAAACCAGGCATAGTATTAGTTTCTCTCAATAAAATAGCACCTTCTTTATTTTCTACTTCTACGAATTCCTTAATATTTGCTAAGGGACCTTTACCTTCTGGACCTGCTTCATATTTTTCAACATGCGGAAGTTTAACCGGTAATGTTTTATCTTCCTCTTTTAATTGCAATTCCTCTTCATCAATAGCATAAGGAATTTCATCTTTATAAAAAATAGGGAAAGGTTCGCCCCAATATCTTTGACGGCTAAATCCTGCATCTCTTAGTTTATAAGTAGTTTTAGCTTTACCAATATTATGTTTTTCAAATAACTCTAATGCATTATTTATTGCTTCTTGACCACACAGCCCATCTAAACTTTCAGAATTATTTAAAGGAATATTTTGTTCGGTAATTGCTTCTTCTAATGTAAAGGCCTCACCAAAAATATTAGTAATTGTTATATCAAAATGTTTGGCAAATGCAAAATCGCGCGTATCCCCTGCAGGTACAGCCATTATTGCTCCAGTTCCATATCCTGCTAAAACATATTCCGCGATATAAATCGGTAATTCTTTTTTAGTTAAAGGATGTATCGCATAGGCACCCGTAAAACAACCAGATACCTTTTTTTCAGCCATACGCTCACGTTCTGATCTGCTGTTTACATAAGTGATATAATCTTCTATTGCTTTCTTTTGATCTTTAGTAGTGATTTTTTCTATTAAATCATGCTCGGGAGCTAAAACTAAAAAATCCACACCGTATATAGTATCAGGACGTGTAGTAAATACTTCAATTTGGTCTTTGGAGTCTTTAATAGAGAAAAATGCAGAAGAGCCTACACTTTTTCCTATCCAGTTTTTTTGCATTTCTTTCATAGCATCCGACCAATCTAATTGCGATAGATTTTCTAATAGATGTTCTGCATATTCCGTAATTCTCAAAAACCATTGATTCATTTTCTTTTTAACTACAGGATGACCGCCTCTTTCACTAACTCCATTCACTACTTCATCATTAGCTAAAACAGTATTCAACGCTTCACACCACCATACATCTGCATAATCTAAATAAGCAATTCTATACTGCATTAATATTGCTCTTTTCCTTTTTTTAGAAAATGCCTTCCATTCATCAGCAGAAAAAATCGCTTCCTCTTCTTTTCTTAAAAGGTTAATATTCCCTTCTTTTTCAAAAATTTGAATAAGCTCTTTAATTTTGCGTGTTTTTTTCTCTTTTCTATCCCACCAAGAATGAAATAATTCAAGAAATAACCATTGTGTCCATTTATAATATTCTGGATCGGAAGTGTTTATTTCTCGTGACCAATCATAGTTAAAGCCTATTAAATCTAATTGTTCTTTATATCTATTGATATTAATCTCTGTTGTTTTTGCAGGATGCTGTCCTGTGTCCAAAGCGTATTGCTCAGCAGGTAAACCAAAAGCATCAAAACCCATAGGATGTAAAACATTATATCCTTTCATTTTTTTATATCGAGCAATAATATCACTTGCTATATATCCTAAAGGATGTCCAATGTGTAATCCTGCACCACTAGGGTAGGGAAACATATCTAAAACATAGAATTTCTTTTTAGAAAAATCATCTTCTACTTTATAAGTATTATTTTCTTTCCAAAAAGCTTCCCATTTATTCTCTATTTCTTTAAAATTATATTCCATTTTCTTATGTTTTTAATGTGAACCTAACCATAATGCACCTCCTATACTATCTCTTGATGCACCTGAATTTATTGCTTCTACAGTATCTTCTTCTCTCCAGCGTAAAACAGCTAAGAAAGCCATTCCTAAAGCTTCCTTATAATCAATAATTTCTTCTTCAGGAATTATGAATTCGATATTTTCTTGTTGCTCTTTTATTGCAGCTTGCAGTGTATTTACCAAAAAGCTATTCTTTGTTCCACCTCCACTAAGTAATACGCGCTGTTCCATTCTTGGATCTAAATGTACGCTTAAATTCTGAATAATAGTTTCACAAATATGCTGAACTGAAGTTGCTAATGCATCTTCTATAGATAAATGTTCTAAATGTTGCAACCAAGTATTTAAAGCGGAATTACTTAAAGATTTACAACCATCTTCTTGTAAGTAGGGGATAGCGCGCAAAGCATTTAAAGCTTCTTGATTTATCTCTCCATCAGCAGCTAATGCACCACCCTTATCCATTTCTAATGCTTTCTTTTCTGCAAAATAATTTAATAATTGATTACAGAAACTTAAATCATAAGCTTGGATTTCATTTTTTTTCACTAAACTTATATTGCAAATTCCTCCTAAATTAATATAGGCTGCATATCCAGGAAAAAGATGTTTTTCTACCATGGGGATAATTGGAGCACCTTGACCTCCTAAAGCAACATCCATATCTCTAAGGTTTGTTACTGTAGGATAGCCTGTTATTGCTGCAATTTCAGCTCCAGAGCCTAATTGAAAGGTAAAGCCTTTATCCGGCGCATGAAAAACAGTGTGACCATGATGTCCAATTAAATGAATATTGTAAACTAAATCATGTTTTTGAACAAAAGTATTTATCTGCTCTGCTACCCATTTTGCATATTCACGATCTAAATGTATCAAATCAAATCCTTGAAGATTTGCCGCATTCTTTAATTTATTTTTCCAATCTTGAGTATATGTAATGCTTTCGGTATGATTTATTTCAAATTCCCATTTTCCTCCATTTAGACTAATATTTGCATGTACTAAGTCTAAGCCATCGAGTGAACTTCCAGACATAGTGCCCAAAACATAATAGGTCATAATTTAAATTTTTGCAAACTTAACGAAATCTGAATAAATACCCTTATAAAACTCTCATTTTTGTTTACTCGGACAGTATAATTCCTTGCATCTGAATAGGAATTTTCCTGATAAGATTTAGAAAATGTTTGTTAACGCATTCTGTTTTGTTGAAGAAGTATTTGAATTATATTAAATTGCGATAAATAAAAAAACCATGTATTATAAATCATTAATTCTCAGTATTAGTATATTACTTTTTTCTTTTCAAGGTCTTTTTTCAAAAGAAAAACAAATTAATTGGATTAGTTTTGAAGAGTTGCAAATTAAGCAAAAAGAAGAACCTAAGAAGGTTTTAATTTCTGTTTATACTTCTTGGTGTGGTTGGTGTAAAAGAATGGATAAACAAGTTTTTACCAATGCATCTTTAATCGATTTTGTAAATGAAAACTATTATGCGGTACGTTTAGATGCAGAAACTAAAGACCCCATTGTTTTTAAAGGACAGGAATATAATTTTGTTAAGGAATACAAGGTAAATGAATTAGCAGCAGTGCTTCTACAAGGGAAAATGAGTTATCCAACTACAATAGTAATGATGGAGAATTTAAGTCAAGTAGAAACCTTTCCTGGATTTTTAGAAATACCTTTAATAGAAAGTATTTTAAAGTTTTTTATTGAGAATGGCAAAACTAATGTATCTTGGAATGAATTTGAAAAAAGCTTTGAATCTACTTGGAAGTAAGCTTATTTAATCCTTCAAATAAGAAATTATAATTCTATTTATGGATAGTATCCTCAATTTTTTGCAAGAAATTTTTGAATTATTTACTAATTCAATGATTAATCCAGAATGGATATTAAAGCATGGAGGAATGTATCTTATTATTTTTATAATCTTTGCTGAAACTGGATTATTTATTGGTTTTTTCCTGCCAGGAGACGCTTTAGTTTTTGTTACTGGTATTATTATTGCAAATGCTTCTCAACCCTTTGAAACGGGTATTGCAAATCTTGTTTTTTGGGATAGTATTTTAATTTTAGCGGCAATTTTAGGGAATATAGTAGGCTATTGGTTTGGTAAAAAATCAGGTCCCATGCTCTATAAGCGAAAGGATTCTTGGATTTTTAAAGCAAAACATTTAAGGCAAGCAACAGAGTTTTATATTAAAAGAGGAGGCACTGCCATTATTGTGGCGCGGTTTTTACCTATAATTAGAACTTTCGCACCTATTGTTGCAGGTATTGTAAAAATGGAATATAAAAAATTCCTCCGAACCAATGTTATAGGTGCGATTCTTTGGATTTTAAGTTTTACAAGCTTAGGCTTTTTATTCGGAAATAATCCCATAATAGCTGATAATTTACACTATATAGTTATTGGCTTGATTATTATTACTACAGGTCCTGTGTTATTTAAAATGCTACAATCTAAGGTTAAATAAAAATCAAGAATCTTTTTTTCTTTTAGGTTTACTAATTTTTAAATCTTTTTTAAAATCAATTTTTTTCAAAACATAAGGGACACGTATTCTACGACGTCTTCTCTCACTTTTTATCTTGATTGATTCTTCTTCTCCTAATAAATATCCCCAAGCATTTAGTTCTTGTATATGATCAAAAATTATTTTAACCATTGCTAAAACGGGTATTGTTAATAACATGCCTAAAATACCCCACATTTTTTCACCTAAAACAAGACCAATAATTACCGCTAAAGAATTGACTTTAACTTTGGAACCTATAATCCTAGGCATAATAATATTTCCATCAATAGCATGAATAATAATAACGCTAATTACAACTAATAGTACCTGAGTGGGTGTACCTGTAGCAAAAGCAATTAACATAGCAATAAGCATACTGAATATTATTCCAATATAAGGTATAATATTAATGATACCTGTCATGATAGCTAAGAGGAAAATGTATTTTAATCCAATAATACTATAAGCTATAAGAAAAAATACGGTGATGAGACTCATTTGAATTAATATTCCTATTAAATAGTTTTTTACCATGATTTGCGTATCTGCAATTGCAGAATGTACTTTGGGTTTCATTGGATCTTTAAAGCATAATAATAAGAATGAAATTATATGCTTTCTATACATGAGAATAAATAAAGTGTATAGAAATGTAAAAATAAGCAACATGCCTATGGATGATAAGGAGGATATTGTCCCTTCTATCACTGTTGTTCCAATACCTATTGACTGAGATGCATTATCGGTTAAGTATTTTAATTGTTCTTCATTAGTTATATCATATTTCTCACTTATCCAATCCTGCAACTTTTCTAAAGCACTGATTATTTGCTCTTTAAATGCTGGTAAATCTTCTGTCATATGGCTCATTTGTGTTCCTAAAAGAAACATAATAGAAAGAACGAATAAGGTGAGCAATACGGTCGAAGTGATTGCACTTACTGAACGTGGAAATTTTAATTTGTTTTCAAAAAAACGTGCTATTGGAGTTAATATTATGGCTAATAATAATCCTATTATTAATGGTACTATTACCATTTTTGCCCAAATTGCAATATAAACTAAACCTATAATAGCAATAACTACAGATGCTAATTTGAAATAAAAAGGATATGATTTTGTATTTTCCATAAGATTAACAAATAAAAATAGTAAAATACAAATCATTTAAATAATGATTTGTATTTTTTAAAATTGAAGATAATAAAAAAAATGAAAAATCAATGTTTTTAAACTTTTGACTTTTAAATTTGTCTTACTTTTGTATAAAATTAAAAACGCATTAAAATATTATGAAAAGAAAAAGCCTTTTATTATTATTATTTAGTTTTATGTCTTTAGGTTTTGTTATGCAAAGTGCTTTTGCTCAAAGTTCTAAAGCTGTTCTAGATAAGGTAAGTTCCAAATTGCAAAGTTCAAACAAATTACAAGCAACTGTCTCCTTTACTATGGAAAATAAAGCTGGTAAAAAAATGACTGAAGATACTGGAGTGTTTTATATGCAAGGTGATGCCTATAAAATTAAAATGAAAAATCAAGAGATTATTACTAATGGTAAAACCATTTGGACTTATTTAATACCTAACAAGGAAGTGCAAATTTCTAATTATGTTGAAGCTGAACAGTCCATTTCTCCTAAACAATTATTTTCTGGATCTTATGATAAAGAGTTTTCACATGCTTATCTACGTTCATCAAGCTATCAGGGAAAAAATGTTCATGTAGTTAAATTAACTCCCAAGAAAAATCAAAGCTTTTCTACTTTAGATTTATATATCAACAAAGCTAATAATGAAATAGTTGGGGGAATTATGCATCTTAAAAATGGAGGAAAAGTAAATTATACTATAACAAACTTAAATCTAAAACCTAATTTCCCTGCTGGATTATTTGAATTTAATACCAAAGCAAATCCTAATGTGGAAGTCATAGATTTAAGATAAAATTTTTTAATAAACAAAACCAAAAGTATTCCTAATGTTTTAAAATGGAATACTTTTTTTGTTTTATCTTCTTTTATCTTTAAACTTTACTATAAAAATATGCTTTTTTGAGACTGTTTAAATTTATATTGTATTCTAGTATATTCGCTGCTACTTGTGTCGTAGGATTAACTATGGCTACAGAAAGATTATTGTTAGAAAATTACCCTCCTATATTTCATCCATTACACATTTTTGTATTTGCAAATACATTGATTGTCTATAATATTCATTATTATTCAAAAAAAATCCCAACAAATATATCGGATAGGGCTGCATGGTCGCAAAAAAATAAAAGAACACATCTTGTAGTTTTAATAATTGCACTTCTTATATCTTTATTCTCTCTTTTTTACTTATCTATGAAAATTGCTATAATATGTGCTTTTTTAGGTCTCATCTCTTTTGCTTATTCTTTGCCTTTATTGCCATATGGTAAAAAGCGAAAATTAAAAGAATATGGAATCTTAAAAATTGTTTTATTAAGCTTAGTATGGACAATGGTAAGTGTTTATTTACCTATCATTTATTATGAAATTGCTTTTTCTGATTATCAATTAGAATTTTATATGCGCTTTGTATTTATGTTTCCTCTATGTGCAGCCTTTGATATCAGAGATATGCATATTGATGAAAAATACAATATTAAAACCCTGCCTAATAGTTTAGGCATTGAAAATACCTATAAGTTAATTCATGTTTTTATTGTTTTATGGGTATTATTATCTCTATGGCAATTCTTAAGAATAGGGGCCTTAGATAGACTTATAATTAATTTATTTTTTACTGTTTTAATGAAAATTGCAATAGATTATACTAGAAAAAAGACTTCTGATATATTCTATCTTTTTATTATTGATGGTCTGATGTTATTTTATTCTCTTTTTATAATTTTCCTGGGATAAATTCCTGCATAATAAGTTGGTTTAAATAATATTAAGCATAAGCTCTTTTTTTCTTGAAACCATTATATCTTCTAATAATCATTCTATTTTATAAATTTTTCCAGAATCCGTAATAGCATATAAAACACCATTGCGTGCTTGATGTATATCCCTAAATCTTTCTTGCTCATTTTCTAATAAACGTTCTTCACCTACAATTCTATTATTTACAATTTTTAAGCGAATAATGTGTTGTCCACTCAAGCAAGCAAGAAAAAGATTATTTTTCCATTCTTCTAACTTTCCATTATAAAAAGTAATTCCACTAGGAGAGATTGATGGATCCCAATAATATCTTGGTTGCTCCATACCTTCCTTTTCTGTTATTCCTTCTCCAATTTTATCGCCATTATATTCTAAACCATAAGAAATAATAGGCCATCCATAATTTTTTCCAGAAAGAATTAAATTTAATTCATCTCCTCCTTTCGGACCCATTTCCGAACTCCATAATTCTTTAGTTTGTGGATGAATAGCTAGGCCTTGAACATTTCTATGTCCATAGGAATAAATTCCGTCTTTCGCTTGAGCATCAGTAAGGAAGGGATTATTAGGCGCAGGATTTCCGTTTTTATCAATTTTTATTATTTTACCTAAATAACTATTTAATTCCTGCGCTTGTGGTCTTGTTTCTAAGTTGGATCGCTCTCCTGTACTGACATAAAGAAAACCATCTTTATCAAATACTAATCTGCTGCCATAGTGCATATGGCCATTATAAGCGGGAGTAGCTCTAAAAATGACTTGTGGATTAATTATTGAACTTTCCTCTTCAATTAAAAGACCTTTTGCAACAGCGGTTACAGTTCCATTTTCATATGCTTCTGAAAATGTCCAGTATATTAAATTATTGTTTTCAAAGTTAGGATCTAATACTATATCTAATAAACCTCCTTGCCCTTCAAAAACTACATCAAGAAATCCTTCAATTTTTTTATCCAAGTTTCCATTTTCTAGGAAAATTTGTGCGTATCCAGATTGATCAGTAACCAATAATCTATTGTCAGGAAGATCTTTTATGCTCCAAGGCTTTCCTATGTCTTCTGCTATTATTTCTACTTCATAATTACTTTGACTTACCATCTTAGGTGCGCG
>Ga0079225_10000546_pt1 | contig 20266 bp, 16 predicted proteins | sample Poulit2012_FD_76344 | JGI IMG/M metagenome (GOLD analysis project Ga0079225, IMG submission 76344) | Agricultural soil microbial communities from Georgia to study Nitrogen management - Poultry litter 2012 | ecosystem: Environmental > Terrestrial > Soil > Agricultural land | place: USA: Georgia... | reverse complement strand
TCCGCTTTTTCATCCGGACTGACTGCAAACTGCACATTACAACCTCCTGCGAAGTCTCCGATATGGCGCACCATTTTAATGGCCAGATCTCTCATTCTTTTATAAACATCGTCATTGATGGTCAATGCCGGAGCCACCGTAATTGAATCACCCGTATGAATGCCCATAGGATCCATATTTTCGATGTTACAAACCACGATAACACGATCATTCTTATCTCGAAGCAATTCCAATTCAAACTCTTTCCAGCCGTTGAGTGCTTTATCGATAAGCACTTCGTGAATCGGAGAAACTTCCAAGCCATAAGCAAGCGCTTCTTCAAACTCCTCTTGGGTTTTGACCAAAGCAGCGCCAGCACCTCCCAGGGTGTACGATGCCCTTATCAACAAAGGAAGTCCAAATTCCTGTGCGATTTCTTTACCTTCCAGCATCGATTTAGCTGTTTTAGCCGATGCAACAGGCACATCAATTTTTTCCATCAATTGTTTGAACTGCTCTCTGTCTTCAGTTATATTAATAGCTGCGATATCAACTCCCAAAAGCTTTACCCCAAAATCCTTCCAAATTCCTCTTTCATCGGCTTCAATGGCTAAGTTTAAAGCGGTTTGTCCGCCCATTGTGGGCAAAACACCATCAATTTGCGGATTTTCCTTTAAAATTTCAACAATCGATTTTGTAGTCAATGGTTTGAGGTAAATCTTATCGGCCATTGCGGGGTCTGTCATAATCGTTGCCGGATTGGAGTTGATTAGAATAGTTTCTTTTCCATCTTCTCGCAAGGCACGCAGAGCTTGTGTACCGGAATAATCAAATTCGCAAGCCTGACCGATAACAATCGGTCCGGAACCCAAGATTAGAATACTTTTCAACGCTTCGTTTTTAGGCATTTTTCTATTTTTAGTTTTGAGGTGATTTTTGGAGTTATTTTCAATTTCGCACAAAAAAAAAGTGTTACAAAAGCAACACTTTTTCTTTTTTTAATAGTATATGTTAGGGCTCGGCACATTAGTATTTGTGACGAGGTTTACTTGAAACACTTAATTTCTTACGCCCTTTAGCTCTTCTTCTGGCCAAGACCTTTTTTCCATTTGCATTTTTCATTCGCGCACGGAAGCCGTGTTTATTTTTTCGTGATCGATTTGATGGTTGAAAAGTCCTTTTCATTATGCTTCGTTTTTTATGTTCTAATCTTTTTTAACTGGCAGAAGTTAATTCTCTGCACAAAATCGGTGGCAAAGATACAACTTGTTTTCTTCTTTCAAAGAGAATTTAAAACAATTTATCAGCTGATTTTTCATATCTTTGCCACGTTTTAAAAAAATGAATTAATAACCTCCCGATTTACCGGGTTTGAAAACAACTAAAAAAGAATGTACAATAAAAACCTCAAGCTCATTGCCGCCGGAATTTCCATAGCTATAGCTATTTATCAATTTATCGAAGGGTTCATCGGCAATGGAATAATGTGGATTCTGATTTCGGGAATCTTTATTTTGTTTTATTTCAAAAACGAATTTATTTTGCTCGCTTTTAACAGATTACGCAAAGAAGATTTTGAAGGAGCTGAAAAATGGTTGGATAGAATAGGGAGCCCTGAAAAAATGTTAGTGACCAAACAGCAAGGTTATTATTGGTATCTCCATGGATTGATACTTTCTCAAGAAAACTTATTACGAGCGGAGAAGTTTTTCAAAAGAGCTTTGAGACTGGGATTATCTATGAAGCACGATCGTGCCATGGCCAATTTGAACTTAGCGGGAATTGCGATGAGCAAGCGACGAAAACGTGAAGCACAAAGGCTTTTAAAAGAAGCCCAGAGATTGGACAAACACAATATGATGACTGAGCAAATCAGAATGATGAAACAACAGATGAAAAGAATCTAAAGCATTAACTCATCAAAATAATTGGTTCGCTCTTTATTTCTCGATAGAATAAACCCATATTTTTATCAAAAACCTATGCTGTTTTTCAAAACTCGCACAGGTTTTTTGTTAAACATTCCCTCTAAAACTTATGGCTGATAAGTATAATAACCTTCTTTTGGAATTTTAATCTGATATTGTTTTCTTGATTGGTTATTTAAGTGTGCTTCTCTTAACCAGGGGTTGTGAATTTTCAATATCTTATAATTGATGCCAAAATCTTTAGCGAAACTTGCAAAATTAGTAACAGCCGTGTCTACTTCTACCGCATAAGTCGGCACTTGGTGATAAAGATCTTCCTCCTCAAATATGAATCCGTATTTATATGGATTATTCATAATTTCTTTTATCGCTAAAATTCGAAATACATATCTGGCAGTTTCTGAATACAACAGCAGGTCATAATAATCTTCCACTTCTTGCCGTTCTTGCTGCCTGGACACACCTCTATTTCCTGCGTTGTAAGCCGCCGCTGCTAAGGTCCAAGAACCAAATCTCTCCTTGGATTTCAATAAGTACTCACAAGCTGCACGGGTAGATTTTTCGATATTATAACGTTCATCTACATTCTTATTTACTTCAAGTCCGTATTCTTTTGCCGTTTTGGGCATGATTTGCCAAATCCCGGTTGCTCCTGCGGGAGAAACTACTTGGGTCAGTGCACTTTCTGCTACCGCAAGATATTTAAAATCATCCGGCACCCCGTAGGAAGCCAATATCGGTTCAATCGTAGGAAAATACTCATTGGCTCTTTTTAATAGGAGCAACATATTGGATTGCCAGTAGGTATTGACCAACAATTCTCTGTCAAATCTTCTGCGAAGATCAGGATCTTGAAGATCAACCGGCTCTCCAGCAAAATCGAATTTTTCCGGGATCGGCAAAGCTTGGATAGAGTAGTAATTACCAACTACTTTATGAACCTCATCAACTTGCGGATTTGATGTTTTTTCAGTATGTTGTTTTGACTCTTCGGGATGTTGTTGGTTTACTGCTTGAACTAAAAGGCCTACTATTACAATCAGCCCAACCACTGCTAATGTATTTTTAATGTATTTCATATCTAATTTTTATAGTATTCTAAGATAGCCATTTTCTAATTAACCAAGAGTTGTTCTTCTATTAAAGATGGCAAATGTTTATTAAACCAACGGTATCTGGTTATGATCATAACATGGGAACCTCCTTTTAGAACGACACAGTTATCGATATATTTAATAGGAAACATTTTATCTCTATCGCCGTGAATATGAATAATTTTAGGCAAAGGTTCTTCTCTATCCCAGTTTAACAATTGATCGATTCCCCAATTTATATATGCTTTATCAAAAAATCCTAAATAATGATCATAAAGCTTTAGTCGTCTTTTTGTTTTTCTGCCGATAGGAAGCTTATACAATAATCCATAATGTTTGGCCAATCCGGTTGGAAGCAGTTTATACAGTTTAAATTTTTTACTAAACTTCATAAATCCGGGCAATTCATATTTGGTTTTTATACTGGAAATCAAGATAAGTTGTTTGACTTTAATAAATTTCTGCATTTCTTGAATCACCACCCCACCCAAGGAAACCCCAATTAAAATCACATTTTGGTGAACTACCTTCTCGGCTATTCTTTTTGAATAAGCTTCAATCGGTTCTTTGTTTTCTGGGGGAATCCAAGATAGCCAATGTATCCGATATTTATCTTCGGGTAGCTCAATAAACTCGAAGATATTCGGCTTTGCTGACATTCCGGGCATGCAATACACATGTATCAATTCTGGGGGTTTTGACATTTTAACACTGGATATTAGGCAATTACATTTATTTAAGTTAATTTTACAGGGTACGGGACGATTTTTCAGTCCTTTTTTTAATGTAGCTATTCAATTTAATAGGTGAGTCATAAGATTTTAATTACAGCGAAAGATATACAATTGTGTTTGTTTTGCGCCTTGATGTGTATAATTTTTCCGTTGAGATTTAAAAACCTAAATGATAAAATACTTTTGATTGGCTATCACTTTGAATAATGTAGAAGAAATTAATTAAACCTGTTGTATATGAGAGTTGATGAAGTTTTTGAAATTAAGAACAATGAATTTTTAAGACAATTTGAAGCCGAAATTGAAGGTGAGTTAATCACCTTAGAATATTCCGAGCAACCTCGGCAAATTTTCCTTACCAAGCTTAGTGTCAATGAAGAAATGAAACTTCGTGGCGATGATCAAGTTTTTTTGAGAAGTCTTTTCGATAAATTCACAGAAGAAAATCAAACAAGGATAATGCCTACTTGTCCTGAAGTGAGAGAATTCTTTAAAGCTCACAAGAGAGAATACAGGGGTCTTTTGCCAACAGGGATTAACTTATAAAATAAAAATTTTAGTTTTTATTTAATTTTAAAAACTATAAACTGAGCCCTAACCTGTTTTTGGTTTATAGTAACTTAAGTGGCAAGAAACATTTAATTTTTGGAAATAATTCTTGCAGTACAGCTGTGTCTTTTAATTTGCTAATTTTTCAAAAGCTATGGCAGAACACAATAAATTGGGCAAAAAAGGAGAGCATTTAGCCGTGTCATTCCTGTTAGAAAACGGATATGAAATTTTAGAAAGAAATTACCGTTTTAGAAAAGCTGAGATTGATATCATAGCAAAAAAAGGAGAGGTGCTTGCCGCAGTAGAAGTTAAAACCCGCAGTACTTCAGCATTTGGAAACCCACAGGATTTTGTTAAACCCAAGAAAATAAAACTGATGGTGGCGGCTTTTGATCATTATATTTTAAAAAACGATTTAGAAGTCGAAGCAAGGTTTGATATTATAGCTATCGTTAAAAACAGGTTAGGAACCCGCATAGAACACCTTGAAGATGCATTTTTATATTTTTGAATGCTCGATTTATAAGTTGACATTAAAAAACATTTCAACAGAAACAGTCCGGAACAACTATTTCTTCAAAACTGATTGTAGCAGTATCAATCGAATTTCAACATAGAGGCCAACAATTTGTCGATATAGTTTTTCTTTTGTCTTGAGATAGGAATTTCTCCTCCATCTACCATAAAAATAGTACCACCTGATTGTCGATTAATCGATTTTACAAATTTGGCATTGATAAGGTGGGATTGATGAATTCTTAAAAAGTATTCTTCAGGCAAGATTCTCTCTACGTCTTTCAAAGTTCTACAAACTAAAGTTCTGGTTCCATCTTCAAAAACAAATGAAGTATAGTTATTCTCCGATTGACAGCGCACAATTTCATCAACTTTCATAATTTCAAATCCAGTACCTGTTGGTAACGCTATTTTACTGGGGGAGGTTGTTTCTTGATCCACTGCTTTCCTCAACAGTCCCCATTGTTCAGCATTTACTTTTCTTTTTCGTTGTTCCCAAGACAGCAGGCATTGGACCAATGATTTTTCAGTGATTGGTTTTAACAAATAATGAAAAGCACTGTATTCAAAAGCGCGAATGGCATATTGATCATAAGCGGTTGTAAATATCACATCAAATTCTATCGGAGAAATTCTATCCAACAATTTAAACCCATTCATTTTAGGCATTTGAATATCTAAAAACAACAAATCGATTTCGTATTCATTAATAAAGCTCAATGCTTTTATCGGGTCATTAAACACTCCTAGAATCTCATAATTTCGTTGCATCTTCCCAATCAAAGTTTCTAAGATTTCGGTACAGTGTTTTTCATCGTCAAGTATTACAATCTTAATCATAAGGAGTTATTTAGATAAGTAAAGGTAACCAAAGTTCCTGAAGGAAAACCATTTTCCTGCAGATCATCAATATTCAATTTCATTTTCAGATCGTGGGCGTGGTTAAACAGTTCTATTCTATTATGTATAATTTTCATTCCCATAGATTGGTGCAAGCCCAAATGCTCCCTACTCTCATTGTCTTCTGACTGACGCCCCACTCCATTATCTCGAATAGAAATCACAAGCGTATCTTGGATGCTGAAATCAATCCATAATTTTTTTTCTTTTTTAGCACTCGGAATTAAACCATGCCAAATTGCATTTTCGACCACGGGTTGTAATAACAATCCAGGGATTGGGTACATAGCAAGTTTCTCCGCATTATCTACAGAGATTTCAAAGTTAAAATCTTCTCCCAACCTCACTTTCTCCATCGATAGGTATAATTTAAGCACTTCCAATTCTTCTTCTACCGATATGGTCTTTCTTTTACTATTTTGTAAAACTTTCCGCAAAAGATAAGAAAAATCATCCAAATAATACATCGCGTCATTTGATCTTTCAGTCATAATCAAATGTTTAATAGCGTTCATACTATTAAATAGGAAGTGAGGATTCATTTGCGACCTTAGTGCCATGGTTTCCATTTCGTTCAACTTTTGAGTAAATTCCATTTTTAGTTCTTTTTCTCGTTGTCTTTCCATAGTTAAATATACTTCCAGCAATTCCTCAGTCTTTTTGTTAACCTTCTGATCCAATTCTTTGTTCATTTGCTCTTGAATTCTCTCAGTCTCTTCTAACTGACTGATATAAGCTTTAAAACCAAGATGTTTTTCTTTCTGAATAATTTGAACTCTTCGAGAGAGTGCAAAAGAGAAACAAATAACTTCCCCCATCAGACCAGCTTGAAAAATAATTGCAGGACTATTTCTAAAATAGAATATACTTTCAGGATTAGCATATAACCCCTTGATGGAGAGATACACGGCGGTAATTGCTCCTATAAAGAAAAACAAATGAGCTGTTATAAAATAATTGATAAGTGGATGTTTTACTTTAACAAGTATCCATATGACTAAAATTAGATTTAATGGTAAAACAATAGCACGGCTGATTCGAAAGATCGTACGATGAATCTCCGGATTATAATTTATGGAATAGAAAATCAAAGTCACCATGGCATAACCAAAACAACTCCACCCAAAACTACGTAAAACGCGTCCCAGTAAAGTTTTTTTATCGATTTCCAATAATTTATAAATAAAAAATATGTAAAACCCAACGAAGGTAAACTGTAAAGGTTCAGACAAAACAAAAGCCATCTGAGGATAGTACCAAGAGATATTTATAAAGTTCAGCGGATGATATGAATTAGTGAACAAAGAATAAAGAATTTGGAAAAACACATACAGCATGTAATAAAAATATAATGACTCGCGCACCAAAAAATACATCATCATAATAAAGATGAAAACCATGGCCAGTCCTGCAAAATAGATAAGGGAAAAAACAGACGCTGGTTTGTCATAATCCTCTTGAACCTGCAAAGCTTGATAATAAGCATTTTCACTGGTTATCCACACCGCACTTTGTGCCCGGCTAATATTTTTATTATCAAGTCTTACGTAAATAAATTCTTCTCCGGGAGATTGCAAATTCAAAGGAAGAAAACGATACGATCGAGTATTTTCTCTATCTTTTAAGAGCGTTAAATACCCGTTATTAGTTTTACTCCAAGAATCATCAATCTTTTGAAAAACCGAAAAATAAGGCATAGTGCTGTATAAATAATACTTTTGCTTTAAACTATCCTTAACAACCAGTTTGATTTTTAACCAAAGCACTTTTCCTTCTTTCGGGAAATCCGATTCGGTATAGGCGTGAGAAAAATCTTTATCTTTTATATCTTCAAAGTTTTCCTTTTGATCTGTATATAAAATTTGAACACCGGGAAGGTCAACAAGACTTTTATGCGATTCAATTCGGTCTAATTGAACTTGACCAAAAGACAAAATCGGCCAAAGCAGCAGGCAGAATGTTAACATTATTTTTCTCATGTTCACCAATTTAACTATTAGAAATCAATTATTGAAACCCCATTTAGTATTTGGTTTACTTGACTTAGAATTCAGTCAACATTCTTATGTATTTGGTAATATATAAGCTTGAATTTTATCTCAAAACCTCATTATTTGCTAGAGATTTATTTCAACTACTCAATTTCCATAGTATCAATTATATGGACTGAAAGGAGTATATTCTTTGTAAAAACCAAATGAATATCATTTAAAAAGCCTATAATTATGGTAATTTAATGTCAGTTTATCTTCACATTGCGATGAGTATATTACCTAATTCTATCCGATTGCTACCAAATACTAAGTCAACCTTGCAGTTTACTCATTAGCTATTGTAGCAAAGCTACCTCTGTCCTACATTTGCAAATAAAACCCACTGTTATGAAACGATTTATTAACCTGACAATTTTACTATTAGTCTTATTAATTGGCGTGCCTACGCAGGCTCAATTTTGGAAAAAGCTAAATAAAAAGGTGCAAGATGCCGCAGAAGACAAAGTATTGGACAAATCTGCCAAGAAAACTTCCAAGTCTGTTGACGAAGGAATGGATGATATATTTTCTATAGGCAAAGATAATGGCAAGAAAAAATTTAAAAAGAATAAAACCAAATCCTCCGTAAGTCCCCAGAACAGTTATTTCTTTTCTCACTTATACGTTACGAGTGTAGAAACCAGTGAAGAATCTGATGAGTTTAAAATAGATTTAGAGATGTTTCTGACTAAAAGCGGGGAATACATGGGAATGAGAGGAAGTCAAGGTGAAGCCCAAATGTTTACCGTAATGGATTATTCCAAAGCAACTGCCTTCAATTTTATGTCAACTCCGGGCGGAAAAATGATGTTCCCAGTGTCGATAGATATCGATGATGATGAAGAAGATGACTTTGATAATTCTGCTGACTTTAAAATAACTTCTTTACCAAACAAAACATTTTTAGGATATAAGTGTAAAGGAAAAAAGCTTGAAGATGACGAATGGGAAATCACTTTATACTATACCGATCAAGTACCGGTCAGTATGAATAGTATATTCAATGACCAAAATGAAGAAGTGACAAATATGTTCCAAAAAGAAGCTATGGACATCAGCAACGGATTGGTAATGTATATGAAAGGTAAGAACAAACGAAATAAAGATGAAAATTATATCATGAAAGCTAAGAAATTGGAGAAGGTGGATTACAATTTCAGTACTTCCGGATATCAACAAGTTTCTGGTGGCATGTTTGAATAAAGAATTAAAAAAAGCAGCCTATCCAACAAAATATCAAATTTCAAGAATGGATATTTAATGGATTAGCAAATAAAATTGTTGGAGATGATCCAAATCCTGGGGTGGATTATTTCTTTTCTCGGATCATCAAGGCTGCTTTATTTATTTGACAGTATTATTTTAAAAGTTTAAACCTAACTGAAAAAGGATGATTAAGCACATTAAATTTCTATTATGAAAACGCTGGCCAAGTTAACTAACCATTATTTAATCATCTGCAAAATGATTTTGATTCCTTTATCGTCTCTTAAATCATTAAATACTTTAAAAGATTCATAGTTCAAATTTATGTATGGATTTAAAAATATTTTTCAACTTTTACTGCTTGGGATGCTGATTTTCTCAGTCAATCGCCCTATACAAGACAGCCCGAGCTTGGCTCGTCATATCGAATCAAACCTATCCGACTGTTTGGCTATCCCACATACATACGATTTCAAATTTAAAACGGGATCATCTGCTACAAAAACGCTAACCGGCAAGATTGATAATGTCTTACAGAAGAAGAAAGATCAACTATACAACTTAGCCTTTATGACCAATGATCTTGACAATTTACAAACCAAAAAGATTTACTTTCTGTTGGCAGAAGATGATATTGAAATAGAGGGGAATTTGTTGTTTTCGGTTAATAATCACAACAATAATGAGGAAACAGGTTCATTTATTCCCTATAGACAAGACAAATCAAATTTACAGATTACTTATACGATGGCTAATCGACAGATTAAACGAATTAGCAACTCGGGTGATTTTAAAATCACCGACCTCAAAGTCAACAAAAGCGCATCGAATTTATTTGTTCCGGTCTCTTTTAAAATTGAGTTCAGCGGGGAATTCACCTGTCCAAAGAATCCATTTGAAAAAGACCAACTCTTAGGTATATCCGGTTTTATCGAGGTTAATCCCATCGAAGAATCATTAATCGCAATCCGTTGAAAACTTATGTGGTAGTTAAAATGATAAAACAATTTACACCATTATAACTTGTCAAAATACGACAACCACAAATTAAATTTAAAACAAAATGAATTATTAGGTTAGATTAATGAAAATATATGTAAATTTATACCAAAATAATTTTTGAAATATTTACAATTACAATAAATATTAAACAATTACAATAACCCTTAATTTTTAATTAACTATGAGAAAACAAATTATTTTTATCGTATTTTTAGCATTTTCATTTATCACAGCGCAACAAGTACAAGCACAACAAGGTGAGCTTAAGATCAATCCCGGTTTAGAACTCGGTCTGCCCATAGGTGACTTTAGTGATGCAACGGATTTAGGTTTCGGTGCAACAGTAAAAGGTTTATATGGAGTCAGTGATGACGGGCAGGTTGAGCTCACTCTGGGTTATTTACATTTTCCTGGAAAAGATTTAGAGGGATTCAAAATCAATTATAATATTATCCCGATAATGGCAGGATATCGTCATTTCTTTGATAATTTTTATGGAGAAGCACAATTGGGTTTTGCTATTGCAAAAACCAAAACCAAAAGTGATTTTGAGTTTGATTTCCCTGGAGTGGATGTCAATATGTCTGCTTCTGATTCGTCGACTGAATTTAGTTGGGCTATCGGTGCGGGATATATGTTTGATGAGTTTGACATATCTCTACGCTACCAATCTATCGCAACATCAGGTTCAAGTTTAGACTGGATAGGTTTGCGCGTTGGATATAGCTTTGATATCTAATTTTTTCTAATAACTCATTAGAAAAGCTCTGTTACAATTTATTTGTTTCAGGGCTTTTTTTATTGGTAAAATAATCTTGAGGTTGAGCAATTAAAACTAACTTCTTTCTTGTTAAGCAAACTATCATCGGTTGTTAGCAACTTTTAAGCTTCTTGTTTACTTGTCGATAAGTTTTCCTCTCTTACGAAGGCTTAAATTATACAAACAGCATATCAGCGATAAATCTCTTTATCGAGAAAGAGACTCAATCATCGTAAGGATATATTATTGTAAAAGCTGTAGTTTAATTGGGCGTTGATGTTTAATTTCAAATCGTGGTTTTACCTAAAGTTATTTTATTAAAAAAACTGTTTACCTTGCTTTTCCCGGTCCCTGCTCCCGAGGCGCACACGGTCCTCCTAAGGCGGACACGGTAAAGGGAGGCAAGGTAAACAACTTCCTAAAAAAATAAATTTTGCTATAATGGCTCCTTTTAGAGTTGGGGAAAAACATTTCAGCAAAATGGGTTTGAAATGTGGATTTGCTTTCTTCCTGAGTTGCCTGCTTTTAACGAACCATTATCCTTCCTTTTCCCTGCCTGAATGACAACGTGTCGAAAAATAGATGTTTCAATTATAATAGCCAGTTTAAACTATAGCCTTATAAAACAAAAAGCGGGGCATAAATCGCCCCGCGCAAGATAGACTCAATTCAACGGAATGAACTGAGTCTTCTTATAGTTGACAAACCTACAAAATAATATAGGGAATTACATGCTTTTAAATTTGATTAACGTTTCAGCGTGAAGTTTGCTTTAAACACTCTATTTTCTCCATTGACTTTATATTCAACTTTAAACCAATAGTCATTAGAGGGCATTTGTTTTCCATTAAATGTTCCGTCCCATCCCCTGCCATAGGGTCTAATCGACTTCAACAACCTCCCATATCTATCGAAGATATACACAACTGCCTCTGGGTTTTCTTCTAAATCTCTGATGTTCCACGTATCATTTATTCCATCGGCATTGGGCGTAAAGAATTTTGGATATTTAATCACATACACTTCTAGTTTAGTTACTCCGCAATCTCCCAATAGGTCTTTCACTCTTATGATATGAAGACCTGAATCTACATTATAAAAAACATCTTCCTCTTGATAGGGGCCTCCATCAAGGCTATAAACGAAATCTCCTACACCGCTAATAACCTCTACTTTTATCGAGGCAATATCAGAGAAATCCGGTGTCATGACATAAGCAATAACAATAGGTTTGCTGGATTCCTTCACATTTATCAGGAATGGTTTATAATCACAATCCCCTTGATTTTCGGGTTCATTTTTAGTAGCCGTAATAGTATAGGTACCGGCCACATCAGTCTCGAAATTTTCTCCTATATGTACAAGTTCCCCATCAAAATGCCATCCGATAGTATATAGTGTTGGATCTACACCTGACTGGAGGAAAGCTGTAGACATCACTTCTCCTGTTTCAGGATCTACACAAATCGATGCATTATCCACATTCATTTCTAAGAGTGGGTTTATGGTAAGTGTAAAATGTTCTTCGTCAAAGCAATTGGGATTATCCGGGGCTTGGGCACGTACATAAATATCATGTTCTCCTGGCATAAACAAATAATCTTCCGGATCAATTATATCTTGCCCGCCGGGTTCTCGATAATAAACCATATTCCATTGTTCATAATCCGGATCATCATTCAGGTCCGGCAACTGGTAGCTCCCGCAATCAAGAACATTTTCAAATTCGTGAAGTTCAGGGGTTGTTGAAATAGTAATTTCCAAAGCTTTCTCATCCGTACACACAAATCGATCTCCTTTTTGAGCATATACATAGATTGTTTGCGAGGTGGTTAAGGTATCCCCTTCTTCTAACTGTTGCCCTCCACCTCCGGGTGCTGTATAATAATCTCCTGAAGTCAATTCAGGCAAAACATAACTATCACACGCAAACACATCTTCAATTTCTCCTACATTGACATAATTGACATGTATGGTAAACATTTCTTCAATCTCACAATAAGGTACTTCCGATGATTGATTATAAACATACAGGGTTTGGCTATCCAACAACACTTCTCCCGGACTGATCATTTCACCTTGACCACCGGGCTCTGTGTAGATATCGCCATAAGTAGGCTCGGGCACTATATAAGGATCACAGGTGTAAATATCAGTAAAATTAGAAATTGGAGGTAGTTCATAAATCCGTATTCTAAAACTGGTTTCATTTTCACAGCCGTCTAAAATATTATTGATAAAAATCTCTTGTTCTTCTTCCAGCTCGTCGCCGGGTTGTAGCACCTCACCATTTCTTCCGCTTTCTGTAAAATAGGTGCCATTTTCCAATTCCGGTAAAATAAAAGTTTCCTCCTCACATAATTTGACATCATCAAAATCATCTACTTCCGGAACAGGCTTAATCGTTACAAAGAAGGACATGTAATTGGTACAATTCGGGGAGGTGGTGGTCTGGGTGTAATAATAGATTTTTTGTGAAGTTGTAATAATTGTTCCACCGGGGATTTCTTCACCTTGTCCTTTAGAATCTGTATAGAACCCTCCTGTATCCGGTTCCGGCAGCGTATAGCTTCCACAAGCTTCTACATCCTCAAATTCGGGAACGATATAAACGTGGAAGCTGTTTTCATCACTACAAGTTCCATTGTCTTTAAAAATATAAAGTTGTTGTGTAGAAGTGATAATATCTCCGGCTGACATTTGTTGACCTCCACCGTTGGGTTGGGTATAATAATCTCCACCACCTAATATTGGCAATTGATAAGACCCGCAAACAATCACATCAAAAGGATCATCAATTAATGGGATGGGATGAATATCAATTTCCATCGGATCATCTCGGCAAAACTCGCCATCTACTTCCGCATAAAAATATACGGTAGTGGTAGTTTCAATTACTGTTCCCGGAGGGATTAAATCCCCTTCTCCATTTGGCCCTCCTGGATCGGTATAAAACTCTCCTTCAGGAGGTTGAGGTATTTCAAACTCTCCACAATAAGTTCCTTGTATATCATACTTTTCAATTAGAATGACATTGAATGAAGACTCTTTAAAACAACCGGTTTCTTCATCTTCATTATAGATATAATAATAACCTTCTTCCTCTATTATATCTCCTGGAAACAGAGGTGTTCCTTCTCCGCCACTATCGGTAAAGTAGCCTCCATGTTCGATGTCGGGCAACACAAAAAACTCACATTCAATGACATCTTCAATTTCGCTGACCGGTACTTCAGGATATTCTATAATTTCAAAACTTGCAATATCAAAGCAATTGGGCTCATTGACATCATAAATTTCAAACCAAATGGTTTCGGTATCAAATCCTGTTGGAAGCGGATAATCGGTAGGAGATGAAATCGGATCCATTAGGATGTTGGTAGGATCGTATTCGAAGTAGTCAATATCTAAATCATTAGCATTTTGATTAGCAAACACCTCCTCTTCAATCTGCGTCAAATCGACCATATATCCAGATTCAGAAAAACAAAGACCAATCGGTTCGGGGTCTTCAACAATTATCTCCTCATCTACCTCAAGGTTAAAGGAGTACAAGGCATCACAAAAATTTCCGGACTCGGCATTAAAAATCCTGATAAAAATAGTTTCATTTCCTTGACTGGAATAATTGTCCAGTTGGTTTTCAGGAATAGGATTGGTGTTGTTTTGTGCATCGGTTTGAGAATTATAAAAAACGATGTCATAAATTTGGGGATCAATATCTAAAGCCGCCGCGTTGTTATAGGTTAGATTGTAGACATAATCCGTATTAGCAGAACCCGGATCGCAGACACTGATATTATTAGGAGGATTTATTTGAAGCTCATGAAACACTACTGTATCCGTTAGTACACACCCACCATCATCTTTACTGACGGTTACTTCATAAGACCCCGGTTGAGTAACTATTATACTCGCTCCGTTTTCACCTAAGTCTTGACCGTCTTTTTCCCAAGAATGATTATACTCCTCAGCTGAAAGTCCTGTTGATAGTTCAATTTCATCTCCGGCACAAATCGATTGATCTTCTCCTAAACTAAAAGAAGCATCAAAACTACCGGCATGCAAGAAAACTGCTGAATCGTATTTCGCATCATTCGAATCTCCTATAACCAGACGAATTCTGTAGTTATTTCCGGGAATCATACTCGATTGTGCTGTTAAAACCTGGGTATATCCTTTCATATTCACAGAAGAATTCATCGGATCATTCACATTAAAAGTGTCAAAATATTCTGGACTTCTGGAATTACAGCCTGAGTTGTATGTTTGGTCTCTAATATTTTTAACGGAGATTGGTGTGCTTGTACCTGGAATAACCGCTAAGTTTTCAGTTTCTCCGGTATCTAAATTAGTCAGTAAAAAGGCAAAAATATCACTGGATAAACACTGCCATTCGCCATATTCGTTAGAGGCAAAAAGGAAATCGAATGCAAATTGATTGGATAAGGGAATGAAATCGAATTCTAAGAAAGCTACATCTGTAATATCTACCGACTGTCCGTCTTCATTATTGATATCAACTAAGTCCGGGTCGCTATTGCTATTTAGCTGGCTACTCAAGTTCGCTCCAGTATATGGACCTTCAGAATACTTTGCTTTTCCGCTTCGAATAATGACTCCTTCTTCCAACGGGAAATCGCTACCGTTATCTTCAAAATAAGCCACAGCAGCGCTGGCGGAGCGTGAAACATTAGAAATTTCCACACACCCATCATCCAACAGCATCTCAGCTAAAGCCTGAGCGCTGTATGAGGTATCATCTACTTCAATCCCTTGAGCAAAGCTTAGAGATGACAGCATTGTCATTCCTATTAAAAGACAGTAATGTATTAAGCTTTGCTTGGACTTCGGTAATGATTTAATTATTTTACGATTAATTTTCAAAGTCTTTAATTGGTTAGTTAGTATAGCTAAAGCCTTTTTTAAATTAAGAGTTTTTAATTAAATATATTTCACCTTATCATCTCAATTCATTTACAACACCTATACTTAAAATAAATTCTCATATTATTTAATTTTTTTTAGTTTTTAGAATCAATTTTGCTTTTAGCTTAATTTAGTATCCCAACCTCAATCCGTTGACTAAAAATAAGCACCCACAAAGTAAGTTCCTTATGCAATACTATGAAATATCTCTCTAAACACCAAGAAACATCACGTTTAAAACTCTTATTTCCTGTCATAAACCAATTTCTTTTAGATGATAAAAATTTTAATTAATTATTAGAATATTATCTGTATATTGCCAACTTGCTATTAATCCTTTAAAAATCACTTATTATGAGTAAATTTGATGACGCTGTAGAGAAATATGTTGCAGCCAGTAAAAAACTAAATTTAGGTTTGACAGAAGAATACTTAAGAGCTGTCGCAAGAGGTTTAGGGCCTTCTATCTATAATGCTGATGCAGAGTTAGTTTCCTCCAGCGATCCTGAAGAGCTTAAAACCGTAAAAAATAATTTCCTAATCAAGAAGCTGGAGTTAGCGGATGGCCCTGAATTAGATAAGGCCATTGATGAAGTTATAGAAAAGCTTGGCTCTTCAAATCCTAACAAATACAGAGCATTGGTTTATGGATTGTTGGCTAAGAAATTCAACAAAGAATCTGTTTATCTAAAATAGACGCTTCCGCTGAAAGAAGATTTTATCAAGATCCATCTTTATTCCACTTGGAGTAAAGATGGATTTTTTTATATCCAAAAATCAAAAGAAGATTTCATCCTAATTATTACTTCCGTTTTTTATTCACCTACCTTTCCTCCGAACAAAGAGAACACTTCTTGAAATCAATCACAAACGAAAAAACAATGTCTTAAAAACTTTATACACTGGATTCAACACGACTAAATCTCTCGAATTAAGCTACAATTAAAAACCGCCTTGTTATTCTTGTGTTAAGTCATAAAAGAATGAGGATTTTTCGCTATATTCAAGCCTGAACAAAAGAAATAAAAACAAATTATGAAAGAGACATTTGAAAGATTAAGCAAAATCACCGCTCCTGTTTGTGTCACTTTAATTTTAAAAACACACAAAGTTCATCCGGACAATAAAAAAGACGTTATTTTATTAAAGAACAAGATAGCAGAAGCCAATCAAAGATTACAAAGTGAATACGGCGAAGAAATTGCCGAAAGATATACTGAAAAGTTAGAGAAATTAGCAGAAGATATAGATTACCGTCATAATGATCACGGGTTGATGCTTTTTGTCAATGATGATATTGCAGAATTTCTAAGGCTTCCTATCAAACTCAACAGTCGTATTATCTTGGATGACACTTTCGCCACGCGTCCTATTGTTCGTGCGCTTCACAGATCTTCTAATTATTACATCTTGGTAATCAGCAAAGGTAAAGCTCGAATGCTTCAAGCCAGTAGCGATACTTTAGAAGAAGAATTTACCACAGGAGGTTTCCCGGTAGAAGATCCCGACCTGTTGGGGCTTATCAAAGCAACTCCTTCAAAGGCTACTCGTGTCACCAATTTAACGAAAGAGTTCTTTAACCGGGTGGATAAGATGGCTAATAATATCAGAAGGAAAAATCCACTTAATGTGATTATCTGTTCTGATGAAAGCAACTATCACGATTACATGAAAATAGCTGATAATCCAAACACTATTTTAGGATATATTCCTCTTAAAAAATTTAATGAAACGGCTGATAACTTGGTGAGAAAAGTTTGGCCAAAAGTAGAAGAATTGATTTTAAAGAAAAACCGTTCGCGAATCGAAGAACTTAAACAAGCAATCAGTTCCGGAAATTACTTAGGAGATCTCAACGACATTTGGCAAGCTGTGCAAAAAGGAAGAGGAAGAACAATATTTGTAGAAGAAAGATATTTTCAACCTGTCAGAAATGAGGATGGCATCCTAACCCCTATTTCTACAGAAGACATCAAAGACAAAAACGATATCAATGACATTGTGGATGATATGATTGAATACACCTTAGAGTTCGGTGGTGATGCAGTTTTCTTGGAAGAAGGAAGCTTAGAAAATTTTAATAAAATCGCTTTAGTAACGCGTTATTAAAAACAAGATTGGTTGATGAAGTGAAAAGCTCACAGCTTGATAGTTGTGAGCTTTTTTTGTTGCTACTCTTCTATGGATTCTTTGGTTGAAGCGCTTTCCAAAACCTCTTCCAAGTTAAGTTCTTTTTCCTTAGCCGAACGCTTCATACAAGTTTTACAAATCTCGTTATTATCAATTCCTCGTGCTTCCCAAGCGTTTTTAACGGTACCTGAACTTACGTCTGAATTTATAATATGCTGACAGTCTTCATAAAAGTGAAGTTTATTTCCTGCTGGTGTCCAATAAACATTATCCACGCTATCATTAAGCTGCTGAATAATATCGGTTTGTTCATTTATCTGTTGCGTATATTTTTCAACCGAAGGCGGATTAAAATCAACTCCGGTAATTCCTGCCGCCAATAAAGCTACGACGGCGACACTTCCCGCAATTCCTTTTGTTTTTTTACTGGCGTCTTTATTGGTGAAAATAAGTATGACTAACGGTAAAAATGCCAAAGCCGACATAATAACGCCCAATTGATTTTGCACGAAAAATTTAAACTTATTCTTTTCTGATGCCGGATCAAGTCGATTTGCCTTTTTCCACAATAGGTTTCCCGTAATTGCTAAAGCGAGAATCACAACAATAGCCACAATCAACCAAGTCATCGTCTCATCGCTTATCAATTTTAAAATAGCGAATACTTCTCCCGCTATGGCAACAATCCAAGCGAGAAAAGCAAATAATCTTAATTGTTTAGCTTTCCCTTTTGCCTCATCCGTGGCTTCAAACTTCTTTTTCGACATGATTTTGATTTTTCAATAAAAAGCAAAATTAAACATTTTATAAGAAATAATGGCTATAAATCTTTCTTCCTAAAAATCAGCCACTTGTTTTCGGGATTATTACCCTTAAAATAGAAATAAACTAATTCTCATCAACACTAATCTTTTTACGGTTATCATAAGACTTGGTGTCAATCAATTTATTATAAGGATCGACCCCAGCTTCACTGGGTTTTTCGTCCACAATGATTTTAAAATCATTCTCGATATCCGTGATTTTCACCTTCTTTAAATAGAGCGTTTTTTCAGTAGCTTCTCCTGGTTTATGATCTTTGATTGGTGCAAAAATTCCGATTTCCACATAGTCTTTTAACGGCAAAGATTTTATTTCTTTTTCGCGTTTATTAAGGTAAACCAATGAATCACCCCGAGCATCGGCATAAATTCTATTTCCTTTTTCTCCTGATTTATATTTACTAACAATCGCTTTTAGGTTGACCTCATATTTACCATTATTCAGTTCGCGCGCTTCGGCAGTTTCCAAATAATTATTATAAAGCGTAATCGTCTCAAACATATCTTCAACCATATATTGCAAAGAATCAGGAACGGCGACTTTTATATCCCTCACCAACTCCCCTGCCGTCGTGTAAGGCGGTTCTTGAAAAGCAACTTTATCAATGTACTTACTCAGCACCTTGTTCAATTCCTTTTCTCCCATATAATCGCTCAACGTATAAAAAACGAGAGACCCTTTGTTATAATGAATATATTGTTGGTTTTCATTATACATTAAAGGTAACTCCTTTTTGCTCTCCGAACTTCTCCCACTTAAATAACTGTCGAGGGCTTCTTTTAAAAACTTACGCATTTGCCCTTTTCCATATTCGTGTTCGAGTACTTTTAAAGAACTGTATTCTGCCAAGCTTTCTGAAAGCATGGTAGCGCCTCTCACTTTTGCACCAATCACTTGATGCGCCCACCATTGGTGTGCCAATTCATGGGAAGCTACTGAGAACGGATAATCTACCGCATCCTCGTCTTCATCATCCACATCAGCAATAAACCCTATACTTTCTGAAAATGGAAATGTATTGGCAAAAGATTGCGCAAATCGACCTTGCGTTTTAGGAAATTCTATAATCCTGGCTTGTCTAAACTGATATGGACTGAACTCTGCGGTATAATAATCAAAACTCTTTTTCAAGCTTCGGATCATTCTATCTACGTTATAAGGATGGTTTTCATTGTAATAAACTTCAATATCAATATCTTTCCACTTATCTCGTTTGATTTCATAATCACCCGAATTAAAAGCATAAAAGTTCAGTATTTTCTGATCTTCCATGCTATAATGAAAATACCTTCTTCCGTTCTTCGTCCACTCTTTTTGCAAATATCCTGGCGCAATAGCCACTTGATCTTCGCTGGTGCTGACTGTTGTTTCAAACGTAATCCAATCCGAATCATCGCGGATGTAGGTGTTTTGTCTGGCTTCCATATCATCCTGATCCGCCATCCGTTCTTTAGGTGGTAAGTTGTATTTCTCTCTCAGTTGGGTGTCACTGATCTCTGCATCAGCTGAATATCCAAGCGAGGGGAAGATAAAATTATTGATAAACGTTCCATTTCCTAAAACCGGTGAATTGTTACGCAGAATCGTATTGGGTTTATTCTTCATTGTAAATTTCAACGTAGCTAATTCTCCACTGTCCAAAGGTTGATTAAATCGATAAAAACTAAAGCCGTATAAAGTG
>Ga0079225_10000545_pt1 | contig 20277 bp, 5 predicted proteins | sample Poulit2012_FD_76344 | JGI IMG/M metagenome (GOLD analysis project Ga0079225, IMG submission 76344) | Agricultural soil microbial communities from Georgia to study Nitrogen management - Poultry litter 2012 | ecosystem: Environmental > Terrestrial > Soil > Agricultural land | place: USA: Georgia... | reverse complement strand
ATCCTCTCCTTTTTTATACTTTCCTCGATAGTAATCATTGCGATCAAAGTACATGCGTTTTCCATCTGGAGAAATAGACACTGTACTTTCATGATACTTCGTGTTTACATCGCCTTTTACAGGGGTAGCATCCTGAATAGTATGCCCTATTATTTTAGCTTGGTAGATATCTAAAAATGGCTGATCGTTCCAACCATAGGTCTGACGCTTGGTGTTTCTAGCGGAAGTGAAATAAAAGTCATCTCCGTGAACAAATCCACCAAAATCTGAGTATTCTGAATTAACTCCACCCAAATTATCGGCTGCATAATTTGGTGTACTACCAAGTAGTTCTTCCACGTAGTTTGGATTTTTCATAAAGGACACAGCTCGTGTATCGTTTGGCTTCATCTGAGCAAAACCATGCATCCATTCTTTGTATTGTTTAATGTTTCCATTTCGCTTTAATACTTGCGCATAACGGTAAACAATTTCCGCATCGTCTTTTTTTGATTCTAAAGCTTTTGCGTAATATTTCTCGGCATCTTTGCTAGCATTCATAAAGTAATAGGCATTGCCTAACTGCGTATATACGTAGTCATCTGCCCTTCCTTTATCAACTAGCTTTTCGTATGCCTTGGTCGCCTCGGCATATTCTAACCTATCGTATAATTGATCTGCTTTTTTCGTTCGCTTATTCTGCGCTGTCACAAAAGTGGTTATGCTCAGGGCAAATAATAATGCAGTATATGATTTTTTCATGTTTTTAATCTTGTTTTAAATTTAGAAGAATCTAGGGGATCGCAATACTTTTTTCTTGAAATACAAGTCAATGGTCAAAATAACTTCGTGTGAAGCAGACGTAATGGCACTCAAATCAGAAGTGATATGGTCGTAAGCATAACCTACACGAAGCATAGGACTAATCTGAAATCCGACTACACCACTAAAAGAATCATCTAACCGATAGGAACCTCCAATCTCAAAACGCTCAAAAAATAAAGCATTTAGGTTAGCATCAAAAGAAACAGGAGCGTCAAAAGAGGATTTTACCATCACAGAAGGCTTTAATTTGAAATTGTCATTGATATCAAATATATAACCTGCAGTGGCAAAATAATGCAACTCCTCACTACCGTATTTCAAACCATTCTCATCCAAGTGAACCGACTTGATAAGGTTCGGGGCAGATAAACCTACATAAAAATTGTCGGCATATAAAAAAGCGCCCGCTCCAACATTGGGGTAAGTATTGTCGATATTCTCAGAGAAAAAAGGATCGCCAGAGTGGATCAGTTCCAGACCCGTTAAACCCACATCGTGGAACGTAACTCCTGCCTTAACCCCTAGTGCTAGCTTAAGACTAGCACTAAGATCAAGGGTATAGGAAAAATCAGCATAAACATTGGTCTCCTTAACAGGACCTAATTCGTCCTTAATAGCCGATAATCCCAATCCCACTTTCTCACCAACAGGACTGTGAACAGCCAGGGTAAAGGTCTCTGGAGCGCCTTCAAAACCACTCCATTGTTTGCGGTAAAGACCCGTGAGAGATAAACTCTCCTTAGAACCTGCATAAGCAGGGTTTACCACGTTCATATTATACATATACTGGGTGTACTGAGGGTCTTGTTGTGCAAAAACACTACCGCCCAGCAATAGCAGTGATATCGTAAAAACTAAGCTTATATTTCGTATCATAATATTCTAATTGCGTGATTTAATAGTTCAAGTAAATATTACCAGTAATCTTATCAGAGCCGTCTTTTAAAGTAATAACGTAAAAATAAACTCCGACAGGTAAAACCTTATCTCCTTTACCTTGACCGTACCATTCATTAACGTAGTTGTCTTGCGAATACACCTCAAGACCGTGACGGTTGTAAATCTTTAAGGAAGCAATACCCGACTTATCGTTTAAAAATTCTAAATCAAGATTATCGTTAAATCCATCATTATTGGGAGACAAACCTTCAGGGATCACACAGTTCTCATTATTATAGTACGCCACAGTAAAGGTAGCCTCTTCATAACAATCCGCTGCCAAAGCATCACCCGCAATGACTTTATAAATACCCGCTTGTGAAACTTCTATCTCCGTAACATCCTCGGCGATAAGACCTCCATCACGGTACCACTCGATATGAAGACCCGAAACATTAGGATGAGATAACTCTAACTGTACCGTCTCTTGACTGTCACGACAAAGTGTGACATCATATAAACCAGAAAGCTCAGGACGAACCACCATAAGAACATCGATACTCTCTTGGTAAATACAATCTCCAATACGCACCTCTACGGAGTAAATACCAGATTCCGTAACCGTTAAATCCTTGCTAGTAGCTCCTGTATTCCATAGGTATTCTACGTCCTCTACATCAATATCAGTCTCTCCAACAGACACCACATTAGGAACAATCGTGTAAGAAGTCTCATCGCAAATCTCAATCTCTGAATAAGGTAAAGTAACTTCCAAAGCTACTTGACTTATCTTGATAGTCTGTTCCACTTCACAGTTTTCTTCGGAAACTATAACCGTGTATTCTCCAGGTTCGGTAACTCTATAGATAGTTCCCGAATAAGGAAGCTGATTTCCGTCTTTATACCATTTATAATTGATGTTAATCAGGTCTTCCACATTTTCAGGAGTGGCTACTAAAGGATAATCAATTACTTCATCATCACAGAAAATAACTTCTTCGTCCCATTCCTCTAATACAGGAATATGAGTTACTTCTAAATCTAAAGGCATTAAGTAGTAGCAACTATCTACTCCTGCAATGCTCCATTCCATACGAATATAAATAGTCTGATTATGAGCTATTGTATTTTGGAAAGAAACGGGATCATTAATTTCATTTTGACTATCATGAGCATCCTCTTCGGTTAAATAATAGGTCATATTTACATCATTCTCATCCCATTGTGTTCCATAGAAAATATCACCGTGATCGGTTAAATCGAAAATTGTAAATCCATCTCCTGCTAAATCACAAACCTGTAATAAATCTGGACAGCCTGCTGTTGGACACATATCATATTTGGAACGATCACTGATATAGAAATGATATTCGCTACCGCAATCTAGGGTAAAATCAGCATCCACTTTAAATGTGAACTCTCCGTACGGTAAAACTTGAACATCCGCTTCCTCAATCAAGAAGCAGAAAGTATTAGGAGCAGTTCCAGGTTGTGCATTACCTATAGTTCCTACCACAGCATTATCCTGTAAAATTTCTAAAGTTAAATCCGCTAATGATGGAGGATTACCCTGACTAATAGGCGCATCATATTCTCCACAAACATAAATAGGGAAACCAGGAATATTAGCTCTTTCTCCATCCACTACACATCCTTCTATTTCTTCTACTAAAGCAGGAATATAACAAGTTCCTTCAGAAGCTGGAGACACCGAATTGACCACCGCATAACCAAATGCTAAATCCCCACAAATATCTTCCCCATCGTCCCCAGCATATAGATCATCTACATACATAAAAGCATAATGCTGAGTAGGCGTACAATAGGCGGTAATAAACTCGGCTCTTAAAGCTTGTCCGATATAATCTGCCGTATTTAACTTCATACAAGACCAGTCTGAATATAGAATATTATTACTAGTATGGTGTTTAAAAATACAATCGCTTGCATCGGATACCAAACAACGTGTTTGGATCAAGTTGTCATCTTCATCATATAAGTTAATTTGTCCAAAAGGCATTTCTTCATGAGTATGACTCACAGGGTTTTGTAAGATTAAAGAAAAACTAAAAGCAAATACCTCGCCTGCAATAAATTCTTTACTCATTGAAGTAATATTCGTGTTACCATCGGTTCCACCGTATTCGGCTCCACGATTAATTCGCAAAGCATGAGTAGAATAAGGGTTATCTGGATTGGTTCTTGGATGGTTAGGGAGGGTTGTAGTAGGGTTACTAGCAGAATTAAGATGAGTTGGATCGTAGCCTTTAGTAACTAAGGCTACGTTATCATCCCAAGTATAACCATCCACATTTCCTAACTGAATTTGATTAGCTCCATACATAGATTGTCCACAAGTTTTATGAACTTCTCTTATATGGCTTGGATCATTATGTAAAAACTGATAAAACTCATATCCTCTAGCACTTGGGTTTCCATTTTGATCTTCGAAAGCCGCGTCCTTAACACAACCACAATCTTTTTCTGAAACTATGATTTCTAAGGCGTCACTTTCGCAATCATTTGCATCGGTTTGCGTCACATAATAAGTGTCTCCATTTACCAATAGTTCATTTTTTGGATCCGTGACTTCGTCTGTTAAACCTGAATCTCTATACCAAGTCAGTACATAGTCTGAGTCCTCCGCATAGATAGGTAAATCTCCTAGGTAATCGGCGTCCTCTCCGATCTTTGCCCAAGCAGATTCCGAACAGAAGTACTGTACGGTTTCGAACACTGGAGCATCTGGACACGGGTCTTGTGCATATGCGAAGGTCATCAGCGAACTAAGAAATAAAGTCAACATGCCACGCATTGTCATTTTTTTTAATGTATAGTCTTTTTGTTTCATATTTATTATTCTAATATTTTCCTTGCTTAACCTGATGATTAAGCAAGGAAAAAATGGATTATTTTTTTACGATTCGCATTACTTTCATTTGATTTTCAACAGTAGCTACCAATAAATAAGTTCCTGTGGATAGACTGGATAAATCAAGTTCGGTTTGAGTCGCTTGTATATTATCGAATATTTTCACCGACTTTCCTTCTATAGTAATCACTTCTATTTTGTCCATTCGTAAGTCGCTCTCCACAATGAGATTGTTTTCGACTGGATTAGGATAGAAATTCATATTGAACATTTTTATATCGTCCATACCTAAACCTTTTGTATTAAAAGGTTTTTCAATAGAAGTACTTATAACCTCATTAGCAGCATCACAGATACTATATAATTCTACTTCGAACTCTTTTTCTAATTCTAAGTTTTCGATAATTACATAGTTACGGGTTCTATCTACTGTTACTTCGTCTATTATTTCATTATCTTGTTTTACAATAACTCTATAACTTTCTAGCGAAGCATCTTGTATAGGTTCGTCCCAGAAAATTATAGCTGAAGCTGTTTCTCCATTTACCGAAATCTCAGGAGTTACCGTAAGATTGGAAGGCTCAGGACAAACAAAGTTGACCTCGACTTCTAAGAACTCACTTTCACAACCATTAATTCTTTGATTGATATAATAGGTTTCTCCATCAATTAAAGTGGCATTAATCGATTGGCGCTCCAACTCCATATCCTCATTATAGATATAATACGTTAGGTTTTGACCTTGTACATCGATATCAAAGACTCTGGATCCGGCTGGGAATTCTTGTTGACTATCCCCAATAGGTTTATCCGCTTTTGTCACTTCTATCTCAATAGTATTTGCTACTGGATTTCCACAACCTTCTATAAATAAATCTACTTCATATTCATAAGTACCTGTTTCTTCTCCTTTAAAATACACAACATTTGTTGGCTCACCTTTATAAGCTATTTGTGCTCTATCGTCAAGATATAATAGATTGGAGTCCGTACCTGTCCAAGTAACTTGTCCATTTGCATAGGTTTGTGCTATAGATACATTATCCACAGCCCACCACCAGCCCCAGTTCCCTGTATATCGGAATTTTACTTGGACATTGGCGGAACCTAAATAATTATTTAAATCTATTTCTACTTTACTAAAACTATCCGCACTTCCTTGATTTGTACTATAGCTAGCCACTTGATTCCAAGTTAGACCAGCATCATCTGAAACCAATACTGCGGCAGTAGTAGTTTTTGTAGTTATATGCTTATAATAATGATAGAACTCTAAAGTTGCCTCTTCTACTCCCACTAAATTCATAGGTGGAGAAATCATTTCGGTTTCTACAGTAGAATTGGGTCCAAGTGCATCCGCACTAGTAATCATAAACTTAGAATTATCGTTACTTGTAGCGTTATCTGCTATAGAATATGGTGAAGACACCTGCTTCCATCCTGCTCTATCTGGATCTATACCAGAAGCGGCTGTAGAATTATTAACAAATGTCCAATCCGAAATGGTGTCTCGTTCAAACTGATGTAATATTTCTCCAGCAAAAAGTGCCACTACCTCTCCCGCACATATTTTTGCATTTATGGGAGTGATAGGAATATCTCCAACTCCTACTACATCGATAAAAATATCAGTTTCTGTCGAACAACCTGTATTAGGGTTTTCAGCATATACAGTAAAAGTGGTCGCTTGTTCTAAAGTAGGCTTAATATTATCTCCTTGTTCAGTTTGCGTCACTCCATTTTCATCAATCCATTCCCATTCGTATTCATAATCTGTATCCTCACTTGTCACAGTTAAATCGGCATCTCCCCCTACACAAACGTCCATCGCTACTGCATCTATGGTTATACTTTTTGTTTCATTCACCACTGCTTCTACTTCAATTCGAGTCGATTCACACAAAGGAATAGAAGAGATCACAGACCAATTGTAGAAATAATAATAATTAGACGATGAGGAGGTAGTGATTCCAGAGGTTACAGTTCCAACATTTCCTATAGCATATGGGAAATTCGTATGACTAGAGGGAGTACCCATCATAGAAGGACCCGATATTTTTTTCAGTTGGAAAGGACCATCGCTAGGATCGTTCATTTCAAAATCCAGATTTAAAGTAACAGGTGTAGGAGAGTTTTGCGAACCTCCTGGCACATTTATAGTTCTTTGCTGTATGGAGCCTTTGGCATCGGTTAACTCAATAACCAAATCGCCTCCTGATCCAGTAATATAAACTTGAACATCTAATAATACAGTAGGCTCGAATAGCTCAAATTCTATTCCTGCCACAGTAGAATAAGACTCACTAGTAGTTGGACCAGGGTTCGCTTGTTTACTTAATATCCCTTCTCCTCTAAAGAATTCACTCACCCAAAAAGAGGTGGTTTCTGTTAAAACAGGAGTTGTAAAGCTTGATCCAATACCCACTGGTTCCCCTCCTGTTTCTTGATCATACCATATTAAATTATCAGTGCTTGCGGTTGCTTCGAGCGTGGTTATTCCTTCATCACAAATCATGGACGTGGCTTCCACATCTGTTATCGATAAATTGTTACAATCAAATTCGGTAAATGTTACATGCAATACTGGGCTAGTACACCCCATTACTTCTTGAATAACCCAGAATTCGTCTCCATCATTTAAATCAAAATCCAAATCTGTAATTTCATTATTAAGCGTAGCATCATCGTACCATTTAAGCACGGCTCCTTCTATTGTGTAGTTTACTCCGATACGCGTTTCTGAATAATCTGCTAAGGTTTGGTCATAGAACTCATAGGTAGCGTTACCATCTGGTGCATTCCATCCAGCACAATCAAAGCCTTCAATATCTAGTGTATACTCTGTAGTAGTATCCACACCTTTAGTGGAAACAACAATATAATATGTCTGACCAGCATCTACATATAAGTCATAAATTCCAAAATCATCCCCATCGGCAGTAATGGCTCCGGCAAAACAAGTATCGCCAATGTCCGTACAGGCTTCGTAAACAAAAACGCCTACATCACCATCCAGATTTCCAGACAATTCAATTTGTAGAATATCATCATTGGTACTTGTATATTTATAAACTACATCATAGCCGTCTAAGAAATCGCCAGAAGTCGAACAGCTCGCACCTGGCTTCCCGCTATAGATATTGTCATAAATTTCGGTATCGCTAGTATGATTAAAAGGTAAGGCTGTAATTTCAAAAGGATTGTCACAATCTGTACCGATCGCCACCGTTTGGATAGAATAAGGGCCTGACCATGCACTTTCATTGGTGCTATCACAGACCGCTCTTACATAGATATCATATACTGTTCCGTCATCAAGTCCTGTAATAGTATAAGGATTACTAGTAGTAGTTTCTATATTATTTAAAGCACAAATTGGATTGGTTGGGTCGATTCCTTCTGAACAAAATGCCACCTCCCATTCCATCGGCGCAGTAGTGTTGGAATCTGTCCATGAGATTTCGATACTATTAAATGTAACTTCTTCTACTACGATATCAATTGGTTGTTTACAAGGAACATCTTCGATAGCTTCAAAGTTATCAATATAGATATAATTATTTCCTTGCGTAAAGGTTCCTCTTACTCTCCATCCGAATTCTGAGCCTGCTGGAACATTTGAACCTGAGATTGTATCTGTAACTCGGACACAATCAGCAGAAGGGGTGTGTGAAGTCTCGTCAATCGAACGATAAGTCAACCAGTTTTTACCATCATCTATAGAGTACTCGATGTGGAAAGCTCCAAAATCTTCATCTGTAGGATTACTATTCGATTCTTGAAGAATCTTATAGTCAAAGCTCACGATAATATCGTCTCCTGTTGCTACTTGGCTCATATACACTAATTCGGGGCCTACACTATTCTGATTAAGTGGACCTCTTACAGAGTTTCCATCACATGAATTACTCGATGTTACAATAAACGCGGGTAATGTCGGAGAACTCCAACCTGAGGGGAAACCATTGCTAGAATCAAAATCCTCACTAATAAGAACCTGAGCATATCCAGTCACACTGAGTAAAAACAGCATACTGCATATCAAGTATTTGTAAATATTTTTCATAAGTATTTAAGGTTTAATTTGCTATTTTATATTCTCTCCCACTTTTATTAGTGGGAGAGAATATTCCATTACTTTTTAATTATTCTGAATACTTTCTCCATTCCATCTACTTTTGCTTTCAGCAAATAAGTGCCAGTAGAAAGCTCCTCAACATTCAGTTTTAGGTCTGATGTGTTGGATTGATGAGTGATCACTTTTCTTCCTGCTACATCAAATATTTCTATCTGCTCTATAGTTTCGGAGTTAGTGATATATAGTATATCTTCTACTGGGTTAGGGTAGAATTCGAAATATTCGAATAACTGATCTTTAACATCCAGCACTTCGTGAACAGTGATTCCGAGTGGCGTACTTTCACAGTGTTCTTCTAATTCTTGCGTCACATAATAGGTAGTTTGATCCACCAATTTTGTGTCTTCGGATAGTTCCTCAGTTTTAAACTGATCTTTATACCATCGGAGATTGTCTCCGTGAACCGTTAAATCTTGAAGAGCTTCTCCTGTTTCGAACGCCTGATTAGTGGCTGCTACAGGTTGTTCGGACTTATCGTTAAAATCCATAACAACTTCTTGAACAGCACTCTCACAACCCTTAATGGTTTGTGTTACATAGTAACGCTGTCCTTCGAATACTGGAGTATTAGGATTCAATTTTGACCCATCGGATCCATACCATTGAATGTTTTCTCCAAGTACAAGAATATCCGACAACAAACCGTCTCCACATATTTTCTGTAATGGGGTCACAACGGGTGGATTTGGCACCTCTTCATTCAGTTGAATTTGATATTCGGTTCGAATGGATTCACAAATAACATCCCCAGTTCTTATTGTCCAATTAAAGAAAGAGTAGTATAACGTAGAGGTACCAGACAAAAGAGAACCATTAGTAATCACTCCTAGATTATTACCTAGAGTGTACGGGAAACTACTATTTGCAGCAGACATGTAGCCCAACCCAACTGTAGTTCCCGATGTTACACGGAGTATTCTATAATTTCCTGGTTGTAACTCGAAATCGATTGGAATAACGAGCGGAATAGGACTTGCAGTAGTACCTCCACCTGGTATCCTTGCTTTGGTAGTAAAAACTATATCATTGTTATTATCAATATCTCTGATATCTACTTGAATCTCTCCACCAGCTGATGTACTTAGAACAGTAACATTTTCTAAAGTAAACGTTTCATTTACTACAAATTGAAGTCCGCCATTATTAACGGTTGAACTCAATAATGCAGGTGGATTGGTCTCTGCTTGATTTTCTTCAACAACAGATCCAGCTATATACGCTTCTGTAGCCCAGAAGGAAGTATTTTGATCTACCGAGAATGTCATTTCGGTTCCTTTACCTAGGTAATTTCCATCGGTTTCTGCATCATACCAGAATACTTCACTGCCTATTCCACTAGCGGTAGTCTTTAATGTAATGTCACCCCCTGGTGCACAGACATAAACGTCTTCTACTTGTGGAGCTACCCCCATTAGTCCACAATCGAACTCCATAGGGATGATTTCGAAAGCTACACTCTCACAGTCTAATATGGTCTGAGTTACAAAATAGGAAGTTCCATCTACGATAGCTTCACTTGCTGGATCGGTAATCTCATCAGTTAGTGCTGCATCCTTGTACCATTTAAAACCTTGGTTATAAATGGATCCATCTACCTCTAAATCGTCTATCACATCTCCTATTACAAAATAAGGCGATGCCTCACCTGTAGGGCTTGCTATATTATTACAGTCCGTCCCGTATATTTCTAAATCATAATCTAACGTACCTGACAAAGAAGAAACCACAATAAGAAGTTGTCCTCCCGCCTCTACATATACATCTTCTATGGTAGCCACGCCGTTTTCAAGGCTAGCTCCATTTAAGCAAGAAATCCCTACTTCGCCACAACTATCGTAAACAAATACAGCTGCACCTGGATTATTGGTGTTGGATAATTCTATTGTTAAGATATCATCATTATTAGGATCGGCTTCGTAATAGTACATCGCTTCATACCCATTGAGGTAATTCGCTCCATCACATCCGTCTCCAGCATCCCCAGAGAAGTTGTTCCCATAATTGGAAGTATTATTACTATCCAAATAAGGAAGATCAGCAAAGTCTAATTGAATATCTCCAGACTGGTCAATAGTAGCTACTACCTCTTGACGCGGAGATTCGCAAATGACTTCACCTCCTACTTTGGAAAAAATTGTTGCTTGGATTTCATTTACATCTAATGCTCTATCATAAAACCTAAATTCATCCATCTTACCATTTAAACTAGCACTACTTCCATGTCCTCCTACGTGAAATCCTGTACCGGTAGGAACCGTGTGATTAGTAGGCGCAGTTACTGTAGTATTTAAAACACCGTCGACATAACTAGTATAGGTTCCTGCATTCGCATCATATACAATATGTACATAATTTGCAGCAGTTGTAGCAGCACCAATTATATCTAGGTCAGGTAAACCACCCCCTCTCACTTGCCAATTATCTGCTCCTGCTACACCGTTAGTAAAGCACCTAAAGTTAGTTGAACCTGAATCTCCAAAAATATAATATAAAGTACTACTAGGTGGTACATCACTTATCCAAAATCCTATTGTAAAGGATCCTGAAACATCCATATTCCATCCTGTATCAATATAACTTGAAGTACTTCCGTCTCCAACTAAAGCAGTACCTATTAATCCAGATCCACCAACACTTAATGAACCACCAGGAGTAACTGTTGTATTACCAACTGGATTAGTCGCATAATTCGTGATATTACTTCCTTCATCAAATGAATAATATATTAATTCTGGCATTGAACCTCCTCCTTCGCTATCTGAGAACACTTCAGCTGCCCAATACGAAGTTGTTTGTGTCAATTCTGGAGTAGTAAAACTCTCGCCCATCCCTACAAGATTGCCTTCAGTTGAATCGTCATACCAATAAATATCGCTTCCCGTTCCTGAAGCTTCTGCTTTAAGCGTAACGGATCCTCTACAGGCTACAGTCGCTTCGGTATAGTCCACAATTTTCAAATCTGAACAATCTATTTCATCGGCAGTGATAATCAACGGATCGCTTTCGCATCCGTTCAATGTTTGTGTAACATAATAACTATCACCATCAACTAAGTCATGTGTACTTGGATCGGTTATTTCTTGTGTTAATCCTGCATCTTCATACCAAGTAAGCACCGCTCCTGCTCTAGTAGCTTCTACGATTAAATCATCCACTGTATCACCAGCAACGAACTCCTGAGTTGATCCTCCATCTGGAGTTTCTAAATCCGAACACGAGAAGCTATTTACTTTTAAGGTATAGTCTATATTATTAGTAAGCCAAGAAGAAACTACGATGTAGTAGGTTTCTCCTTCTTCGACAGGGAAATCCTGAATTATGATATCATCTGTGCTAGGTCCAGCCACAGCACCCGCGAGACATTCCTCTCCTATCTCACTACAGCTATCATATACAAACACACCTGCGTAATACTCATTTAAATCGGTAAGCTCGATGGTAATCAAATCATCGTCCGTAGCCGTATAGGTATATACCGCCGAACTTCCATTTAAGTAATTTTCGGTGACTCCACAATTATCTCCTGGCGTTCCACCATAAATATTTCCGTAAGTTCCTGTATTTTCTGAATGAGAATAAGGCAAGGAAGTAATTTCTTCATTTGGATCTGGAGTTACTTCCACTTCTACTTCCACTCGTGGGGATTCACAAATAATCTCTTCAGAACCAAGGGTCCAATTATAAAACCAATAATAAGAGGTTGAACTCCCTTGATTTAATGCTCCACCCGTAATCTCTCCAAAATTACCAATAGGATAAGGGAACGTATTTCCAGAAGAATCACGAACCATACGAGGAGTTGTACTGGTTTTTATCAATCGTAATCCTTGACCTACAGGTATTGTAAGGTCTAATTGAATGGTATGAGGAGTCTGTCCATCACCTGCAGGAACATTAATTCCGGCAATCGTCTCTAATACAGTTCCAGAAGCATCCCTTAGCTCTAAATCCATAACACCAGCAGTAGTCGGATAGACATCTACACTTGCCAAAACAAATTCTTCGGTAACATCAAACTGCAATCCATAGCTAGATAAAGAAGAAGTAGCCGTAGAAGAAGGTTCTTCTTTTGCCTGTCCAGTTATCTCCCCTCCTTCAAAGGCTGCTTCTGCCACCCAATAAGAAGTAGTAGTATTTATTTCTGGAATCGTAAAGGAAGTTCCTTTGTAAACATGTTCTGTCGCTGTCTCACTTTCATACCAAAACAGATCTGATCCAATTATACCTGTACCTTGAGCTGTTAAGGTAACCGCCCCTTTACAAACTATCGTTGCGTCTTGAGCAGCTACAACCTCTAAAGCATTACAATCTAATTCATATACTATAATCTCAAGATCATCACTTTCACATCCGTTTAAAGTTTGGGTAACATAATAAGTTTCTCCATCATCAATAACAGTGGTACCAGGTAAAACTGTATTTAATGAGGAATCGCTATACCAAATTAAGTTGGCTCCTTTTACTTTTAGATCGTCTAAGGTAGAACCGATATTTACAATCTGTTCCTCATCCCCGATAGGGGCGTCTTGATAATCCGCACAATCTATTTGTGCTTCGTCTATAGTAATGGTATAATCGGTACTTGAAGAAGTTTTGGTAGAAATTACGATAAAATAATCTTGCCCGTCATTAAGCGCTACTTCATCGATTGCAAAATCTGCAGTGGTACCATCGCTTACTGCTCCAGCAATACAAGAAACTCCAATATCATAACAACTTTCATATACAAATACTCCTGCGTTATTACTACTAAGTCCTGAAAGTTCGATGCTATATACCGCCCCTACACTTGGACTAAACTGATAGACCACATCATTACCATCTAGATAAGACTCTGCAATACAATCGGTTCCTGGTTCACCAAAGTAATTATTTCCATAATCTCTGGTATTGGCAGTATGGCTATAAGGTAAAGGTTCATTCACAATTTCATCTGCTACCTCATTCACCTCGGCAATGACTTCTACTCGGTCAGACTCACAGATGATTTCATCGGAAGATATAGTCCAATCATAAAATAAATAGTAGGCTGTACTAGTACCTGTCAAGCTAGAGCTAGAGGTTATTGTCCCTAGACTGTCCCCTATAGTATAAGGAAAGTTACTATTAGCTGCCGTCATGTATCCTAATCCCACTGTAGTACCAGATGTTACACGGAGTATTCTATAGTTCCCTGGTTGCAACTCAAAGTCAATTGGAATAACGACTGGAATAGGGCTTGCAGTACTACCACCACCTGGAATATTAGCTTTGGTAGTAAATACTATATCATTATTATTATCAATATCGCGAATATCCACTTGAATTTCACCACCAGATGCAGTACTAAGAACCGTTACATCCTCTAATGTAAATGTTTCATCCACAGTAAATAGCAAGCCATAATTGGTCAAGGTAGAACTCAACAATGTGGATGGATTGGCTTCCGCTTGTCCTGTCTCTAGTCCACCACCAGAAAGCGCAACTTCGGCCGCCCAGAAGGAGGTAGTTTGTTCTAGTGCTTCCGTTTGAAAATCATTACCTTTTCCTACTATTTTGCCTCCAGTTGCACTATCGAACCAATAGATATTCGTATTGGCTAGGGTTTCTGCTCCATTAGCGGATAACCATACCGTACCTTCTCCACAAACTTCTCCATCTTCGGTAGCTACTACGTCCAATATGGAACAAGAAAGTTCATTAGCTGTAATTGCCAAAGCACTGCTCTCGCAGGTATCGAAAGTTTGGGTTACATAGTAAGTGGTATTGTCCACCATTTCGGTATCTTCATCAATTTCATTCGTCAAAGCCGAATCGCTATACCAAGTTAAATTTATTCCTGTGACGTCCAAATCGAATAACTTCTGCCCATCTACAAAATCTTGGCTTGCTACTCCTGTTGGTGCAGGATAATTGGCGCAGATATTTCCATCTATTTTTAGTGTATAATTAAAAGAATCCGTTGGTTTCGCAGAAGAAATCACAAAGAAATAATCTTTTCCATCTTCCACTAACATTTGAAAACCATGATCGGCCATATTCTTATCATTAATAGAACCTTCTGCCGCACAAGTATCGCCAATATCGGCACAATCCTCATATACAAAAATTGCGGTATTCACTTCATCTAAGTCGGTAAGCTCCACACTTAAAATATAATCGTCATCGGCGGTATATTTATATACTACATCATTACCATCTAGAAAATTATCAGTGGTACCACAATCCGAACCTGGAGCACTAGCGTAGTTATTAAAATAAGTAGCGGTATTTTCAGTATGCGTATAAGGCAAGGATGCAATATCTTCGTCTGCACTATTATTGACTGTAGCAACAACCTCTTCTCTTGGAGATTCGCAATCTATGGAGGCCAATCCACCAGTGATTGTATTAAGAATTTCAGATTGAGACAAAGCTCTATCATAAATTCTTAATTCATCCATTTTACCTGCTAATCCACTATTTGTTGAATAACCTCCCACTTGAAATCCTGAACCTGTCGGAAAACTAGGAGCCCCTGACACAGTAACAATTTCATCTACGACTCCATCAATATAACTTGTATAAGTACCAGCACCAGCATCATACACAAAATGCACATAATTTGCCGCAGCTGTTGCTGCACCATTTGCTGTCAAATCTGGAAGTCCACCCCCTCTAATTTGCCAATTGCCAGAACCTGCTACTCCATTAGTAAAGCACCTAAAGCTATTTGCGCCAGCATCACCGAAAATATAATATAGAGTACTAGAACTAGGAACATCGCTCACCCAAAAACCAATGGTAAAAGAACCAGAAAAATTCGTATTCCAACCAGTATTAATAACATTTGAAGTAGAACTAGTCCCAGCACCTTCTAAAGCAGCTCCCACCAATCCTGAGCCACCTACTGTCAATCCTGTCCCAGTGATAGAAACTGGATTTGATCCAACTGGAGCTACCGCATGATTTACGATAGAGCTACCTTCATCAAACTTATAATAAAGTAACTCAGGATACATACCTACACCTGATGCATCAAACAATACTTCTGAAGCCCAATAAGAAGTAGTAGAAGATATACTTGGACTTTTATATGTACTTCCCATACCGATAATATTTCCTCCCGTAGCCGCATTATACCAAACAATCTCATCTCCTGTTCCGCTACCTGTAGCTTGAAGGGTTACGGACCCTCCCCCACATACCGAACCATCTTCGACTGCAGTTATCTCCAAGTCGCTACATCCGGCTTGTGCTAAACCAACATGCAGAGACATGAAAACAAAAGCAATTGAAAATAAATAGTAAATTTTTTTCATAAATTATTTATTTATATGTTTTACTTAAACTAAATTATTAAGCTCCTAACTTTTCAGCTAGGAACTCAATTTTATTATTTTTTAATTATGTGTACTGTTCTCATGCTATCTTTGACAAAAACTTTCATCAGGTAATTCCCTGTAGAAATATTCTCAAAATCAATATTCACAATGTTTTTATGAATGTTATTTTGCATTATGACCGCTCTTCCCTGCATATCATACACCTCTACGCTCTGAATTTCTTTTTCATTTTGCAAAGTCATTTGATTTTCTACAGGATTAGGAAAATATTCGAAGCTTTCAAAATTAAAATTATCTACTCCTAATACTAGCGTTACAGTAACCCCTAAAGCTTCACTTTCGCAATGCCCGCTTTTGGTTTGAGAAACATAATAGGTTGCTTTATCCTCTAGCTTGGTATCTATATCCAAAGGCTCTTCTTTATCGATATCTGCATACCATTTTAATTGTACGCCATTCACATCAAGATCTGCAAGCGTCTCTCCTTCAACAAAATTTTGCTCCTCTTCACCTTCCGGTATATCCGAATACTCCCTGACGCTTATAGATACCTCAGCAATTTCACTAACACAGCCGCCAGATTTATCTACTACGTAATACGTTTTTCCATCTTCCACTTCAGTATCCTCTTCCAGTTCATTTCCAACTCGATCATACCAAACTAATTCTTCGCCTTCCACCTCAATATCTGCTAAAGTATAAGTAGCCATTCCACAGAACGTATAGTTTCTTTCCACTTCTGGTGCTTCTGGAATATCATCACTTACTATTACCTGAACCTCAACACGATCGGATTCACACATCACTTCACTAGCTTCGATAATCCAATCAAAGAAGAAGTAATATAAAGTTGAATTACCACTTAAACTCGAACCAGTAAATATTTCTCCCACATCATCTCCCAATGTATATGGGAAACTACTATTAGCTGCTGTCATATAGCCTAGCCCTACCGTAGTACCAGATGTAACCCGTAGTATCCTATAAAATCCTTCCTCTAATTCAAAATCTATAGGTACAACCACTGGTATTGGATTAGTAGTGGTACCCCCTCCAGGAATTGAAACAGTAGTGCTAAACACCACGTCATTACCAGCATTAATATCTCGAATATCAACTTGAATTTGTCCACCAGCTGCTGCTGTACTCAAAACCGTTACACTTGATAATGTAAAAGCCTCTTTTACTTCAAACTGTAGCCCCGAGTTAGTACTTACACTATTTGACAAAGCAGGAGGATCTATCTCTGCCTGCTCAGTCAACACCTCATTAACAAGCCTAGCTTCTGTCACCCAATATGAGGTAGATTCATTAACATAACCTAAATCCAACCATTTTCCTTTTGCTATTGGCTCCTTGCTGGTAGCCGATTCGTACCAGAGCAATCGTTGTCCTGCCGCACTGGTTTCAGCTTCAAATTTTGCATATCCACCAGGAACACATAATTCTACTACCTCATTAATTATATCAGGAGAGAGCACTGAACAGTCAAATTCTATTGGCGTAAACTCTAAAGCATCTCCTTCACATCCGATAACTTCTTGAGTTACATAATAGGACACTCCGTCCACAAGAATTTCGTTATCAGGATCAGTTATTTCGGTAGTCAAACTCGAATCGCTATACCACTTGATACCTTGGCTTAATCGTAAAGCATCAACATAATTCTCTAGACTAGATAAATTATCCCCTGTCATAAAATAAGGAGAAGCATCCGCAGTGGTTGGCGCGGGGATATCATTACAACCATAACCATTAATATTTAAGATATAATCAAAAGATTCGGTCGGCTCTGCAGAAGACACTACAAAATAATAACTCTCTCCTTCTTCCACCAGCATATCAAAACCATGAGAGGCTATAGAGTCCTCAGCAACCGAACCTTCCTCTGCACAGGAAACTCCAATATCCGCACAAGACTCATACACAAAAACAGCCGAATACTGTTCGCTAATACTATCTAGAGACACTGTCAATACGTAATCATCATCGGCAGTATATTTATAGACCACATCATACCCATCTAAATAATTATCCACGCTACCGCAATCTACTCCTGGAATCCCAGTATAGTTATTATAATAATCCTCTGTATTTCCTGAATGAGAATAAGGTATAGAAACCACATCCTCATCTGCTGCATCATTTACTGTAGCAACGACCTCTTCTCTTGGAGATTCGCAATCAATAACTAAATCGTCATACACCCAATTATAAAACCAATAATAATAACCTGTATTAAAACTTGTATCTGTCAAGGTGATCATTGGGCTAGAGTACGGAAATACAGCACCGTTACTATTTCTCATTAAGCTAATTGCGGTACCTTGTCCAATTTCATAATCCGAACCAGGCTGCAAACTCACATTCAACATAATAGTTTGAGGCGTTGTCCCTCCAGTAACAGTAGTAGTATACGGAATATCATATAACACCTGTTGATTATTATCACGTATGGTCACCGAGCCTTGACTTCCAACTGTCGCTGTCGGATAAATGTCTACGGACGCTAATACAACTGGTTGATGAACATCAAAATACATTCGTTGTGTTCCGATTGCAATCGAAGAACCAGTCGCTGTTCCCATTGAAGGATCTACTGGCCCAACGGTTCCCGTTGATCCTGAAGCTATTGCTTCTACTGCCCAATAGGATGTAGTAGCACTTATAGCAGGGGTTTCAAAAACATTACCTTGTCCCACGACATCACCGCCTGTAGCTGCATCATACCAAAATATATCATCTCCTGTTCCGCTACTTGTTGCCCTTAACACTACCGATCCTCCGCCACAGACGGTTCCACCCTCTACTGCTGTTATCTCCAAATCACTGCATCCGACTTGTGAAAAAGCATGCTGTAATGAAAAGAAAACAAACGTTATAGAAAATAAATAGTAAATTTTTCCCATACTCTTATTTTTAATTTGTTAATACCTTTTTCCTTAATTTTAGTTAAAACTAGTCAATAATTTTTACACTACAAAACTATATCGCAAGAAAGTTTCACATTTATTTATACTATCTACGAAATCAGAAAGATAGAACATAATAGAAATATATTAATTTAAGATACGTTTACTTACATTAAATTCATTTTATTCTGTAAAAAAATAAACCTAATGAAAGATATTTCTTTTTACAACACAAATAAGCAATAAGACATTAAAATGACATAATCATATTAATACATTGAAAAAAGCTATTAAACGACAAACTTATATATTAACTCAAGTTTCGCATGCCGTAAACACTAGGGTTTACGAGCTTTAAAAAACAAAAAATGTAGCATATAAACCTTGCCAATGGCAGGGTTTTCAAGTATTTTTATGGTGACACAAAAAAACACAAATATGCTACAAAACAAAGATATTGCTAATATTCAAGAAGTAAAAACCTTTTTTAAAGATACCTGGAAGCAACCAGAGTTTTTTATTAAACACCTAGAACTTTTAAATTTTTCCAAGACCTCAAAGCTTTTCAAATCCGTGAAACAATCTGGTGTACCCTTTTGGGAGTTGATAAAATTAATCCTAGCACTGCCTTTTATGGATATGGAAAGTATAGGTTCTGTTTTTAATGGTAAAAATACAGTTAAAACCAAAGCTGGTAAAGACACTTACTACAGGGCTTTAGCCAATCAGAAGATGGATTGGCGCAATCTACTTCTACTATTTGTAAAACGTTATCTGTCCTTTGATAAAGATTTCGATACATCTGGAAACGCTCCTAAATGTTTAATATTTGATGATACCGATATTAGAAAACGTGGTAAAAAAATAGAAGGGATATCTAAGATTTTTAGTCATGTGGATAAAAGATTCTTTTTCGGATTTAAGCTTCTTGTCGCAGGCTATTGGAATGGCAGTGTTTTTATCCCTGTAGACTTTAGTTTCCATAGAGAAAATAAAGATAGGGAAAGAAGCAAATACGGTCTGACTAAAAAACAACGCAAACAGCAAAAGAAAACAAAGCGGAGTAAAGGTTTGCCAGTTGTAAAACGTTTCAAAGAGCTGAACGTGAAAAAAACGGATATGCTCATTGCCATGTTCAAGCGCATCCGTCAACATAGGATCGAAGTTGACTATATTCTAATCGATAGTTGGTTTACCTCTCTGAGCTTAATAAATAAGCTTTTGAAGGTGGATAAAAATGTACACATCATTGGAATGTACAAGTACAACAGCAAACTGTCTATAGAAGGGAAAGAGTACTCTATTAAACAACTTAGAAAACGTAAGGGTAAAATGTCAAGACAAAGATCTTTGAAGCTATACTACTTT
>Ga0079225_10000544_pt1 | contig 20291 bp, 20 predicted proteins | sample Poulit2012_FD_76344 | JGI IMG/M metagenome (GOLD analysis project Ga0079225, IMG submission 76344) | Agricultural soil microbial communities from Georgia to study Nitrogen management - Poultry litter 2012 | ecosystem: Environmental > Terrestrial > Soil > Agricultural land | place: USA: Georgia... | reverse complement strand
GTTGTGCTCCTGTTGAAATCTGTCGGCGCTACTCGACGTGTCTCACTTGCATTCCAAAATGCGAGACGGCAGTATCGAGGCATGGACAACTCTAGCGGAGTCGGTGTTCTTGATAAAGCCGCACTCGTGCTGACCGCTCTCGAGTCGGGCCCTGCCACTCTGGCCGGACTGGTGACGTCGACCGGGCTCGCACGTCCGACGGCGCACCGACTCGCGGTTGCACTCGAACATCATCGGCTTGTCGCACGCGACATGCAAGGACGCTTCATTCTCGGGCCACGCCTCTCGGAACTGTCCGCGGCGGCCGGAGAGGATCGGCTGCTCGCCGCGGCGGGTCCCGTACTCGCGCGGTTGCGCGACATCACCGGCGAGTCGGCGCAGCTGTTCCGGCGCCAAGGAGACGTGCGTGTGTGCGTCGCTGCGGCGGAACGCCCGACGGGACTACGTGACACGGTTCCGGTCGGAAGCCAGCTGACGATGACGGCCGGGTCCGCCGCTCAGATCCTGCTCGCATGGGAGGATCCCGAGCGGATGAACCGGGGGCTTCAGAACTCCGCGTTCTCCGCCGCGGCGCTCGCAGGTGTACGCCGACGCGGCTGGTCGCAGAGCGTCGGTGAGCGCGAAGCCGGCATCGGATCGGTGTCGGCGGCCGTCAGATCGCCGTCCGGCAAGGTGATCGCGGCCGTATCCGTGTCCGGTCCGCTGGAGCGACTCTCCCGCCAGCCGGGTCGGATCCATGCGCCGGCGGTCGTCGCGGCAGCCGAACGTCTCAGCCAGTCGCTGCGACGCAGCGGAGACTGACAGCGTCAGGCCGACAAGACCTGGTACGCCGCCGAGGCGACCGCGAGGTCCTGCCATGACATCCCGGTGCCCTTGAAGACCGCTGGTCGGTCATTCGCGATGGTCGCGTCGCCGCGTACGAGATCGCGAAGGGTCGTTGTCGCGTCGATGTCGAGAGCGCCGTCGGCGGCCGCGAGGACGACGTCGCCCGCCTCACGGCGAGCGGCGTCGTGGTCTTCGACGATCACCGTGCTACGCCCCATCAGCGCGGAGTCCAACTCACGATGGTCCGGCGTATGCGCTCCGATCGCCAGCACACAGGCGTCATCACGAACCATCGAGCCGTCGAACAGCGGAGTCGCGGCGGTGGTCGCACATGCGATGACATCTGCGTCCCGTACGTCGTCGACGGCTCCGGCCGTGGCATTGAAACCTTTGGCCGCAAGGCTTTCTGCGAGTACGGCGGCCTTGGTCGCGTCGCGGCCGACGATGCGCACGTCGGCGATCTCGCGGATCGAGCCCAGCGCTTCCACATGGCCGCCGCCTTGGGGTCCGCTGCCGAACACGACGAGGCGGTCGATCCGCTCGGGCGTCAGCGCCCTCGCGGCCGCCGCGGACACGGCCGGCGTACGCAATGTCGTGAGCGCAGTGCCGTCCAGCAACGCGACCGGCGAAAGGGTCGACGCGTCGAACACGACATACACCGCTTGGATGCGAGGCAAACCACGTGAGGGGTTGTCCGGTGCGACAGTCGCGAGTTTGATGCCGGCGTACGCACCGCCTGCCGAAGGCATCAACAGCAGTTGTCCGTTGTCGACCTCCACGAACGACCGGGCGGGATCGGCGGCGGGGTCGACGCTTCCGCGCAGCGCCTCCTCGATCGCCTGCACCGCACGGGCGTACGGCATCGCGTTCGTGATCTGGCCGGCGGAGTAGATCGGAAGGTCGGCGAAACTCATCGCAACACAAATCCCGTCTGCAGTGGGTCGTCGTCATCCAGTACGAAGAGGTGCTCGCCCGTACGGTACGCCGCTCCCACCACCTCGGGTACGACCGCATCGGGCCGCGAGCCGGGCAGGGCATGCGCCGAGAACCGCGTTCCGACGATCGAGTCGTGCGTGAGCGTGTCACCTCGCGCGAGAGTCCCGTCGTCCGCGAGCAGCGCGACGCGCGCACCGGTACCAGAGCCGCACGGCGAGCGGTCGACCTCTCCGTCGGCGAACACCGTGACATTGCGCTGGTGCGGACCGTCCGCAGTGCGCCGCAGATCGTCGTAGATGATCGTGCCATAGATGCCAGACTGGCGATCGTCGACCGGATGCCGAGCGGACGGTGTCTCCCCCACCGCAGCCTTGACCTCGCGTCCGAACGCGATCAGCTCCGGGTAGCGCTCCGGTTCGACCCGCAGCCCGGCCGCGTCGGCAGCCACCGATGCGTAGATCGCACCGCCGTAGCTGACATCGACCTCGACGGTTCCTCGCGACGTCTCGATGACGATCCCGCGTGCGATGACGTAGGAGTCGACATTGCGAAAGGTGACATCCACGATGCGTCCCCCTCGCCGACGTACCTTCGCACCCACCCGGCCGGAAGGGACGTCGATCGTCACGTCGGTGTCACCGTCGGGGTCGCCCGCCACCCGCCCGGTTTCGACGGCCCACGTGGCGAGCGCGATCGTGCCGTGTCCGCAGGCGGTCGAGTAACCGTCCTTGTGCCAGAAGACCACGCCGAGGTCGGCACCGCCGTCGTCGGGTTCGACGACGTAGCAGCCGTACATGTCGGCATGCCCACGCGGCTCGTTGACGAGCAGTGTGCGTACGCGCTCGGCATCGACATCGCGCTGCGCATGCACACGTCGTTCGGCGACGGTTACGCCGGTGAGCAGCGGCGCTCCCTCGACGACGATCCGGAACGGCTCACCCGCCGTGTGATAGTCGACAGTGCGTATGCGCATGTCGCCGATCGTACGTGGGGAGCGCGCCCGCATACGGCGTGGATCAGTCAGCCGCGTGGTCACGAGCGCCCCGATGAGTGCGTGCGGTCATCCGCCAGCTTCTCGGGGAGTTCGGAACGGGAGGCGATGTCGAGTTTCTGGTAGGTGTGGCTGAGGTGAACCTCGACGGTTTTGCGGGTCACGAACAACGACTGGGCGATCTCGCGGTTGGTCAACCCGTCGGCCGCCATGCGCGCGACCCGCATCTCGCTCGGCGTGAGCGCGTCGACGCCTGCATAGAGGATCTTGTGCGGCCGTGCACCCGCCGCGCGCAACTCCTCGTATGCACGCTCGGCGAGTACGGTGGCGCCGCATCGGCGGGCTCCGCTCATCGCGGCGGTGAGCGGGGCGCGTGCGAGCGTCCGTTGCCCGTCACGGCGCAGCGCCGCTCCCAGCTCGGCCAGGGCGCGTGCGTACTCGAGCCGATCCGCCGACCCGTCCAGCGCGGTGACCGCTGAGCGCAGGTGCCTGATCCCGCGGTCACCGCCTTCGCAGAGTCCGGCCGCGACGAGAGCGATTCCGCGCGAGCGCGCGGCACCGCAGCGATCGGCCATCTCGAGGTCCTCGTAGGCGAGTTCGAGCGCTCGGGTGGAGTTGCCGCGGCGAAGCTCGCACAGCGCCATCGCCGAGCGCCACTGGACCGGCCAGCTTCCGCCGTCATCACCCCAGGCGGTGGCCCACTCGCGGTACCGTTCGAGCTCCCTCATCCCGCCTTCGTCGTCGCCCTCGGCGAAACACATCCGCGCACGGCTCCCGACCAGCACTTGGGTGAGCACGCCGTCGGTGTCACAGGCTCGCGCAGCCGGAGACTCGAGCACGCCCCGGGCGCGTTCGAGTGCACCGCGCTCGAGCCGGGCGACGACCAGGGTGGCAAGGGTGACCGGCAAATAGATCTCTCGACGTTGCTCCACTCCCAGCCGGATGCAGGCGTCAGCGTCCGACTCCGCTCCCCGTAGATCGCCGCGTCGCAACCGAGCCAGAGAGCGCGCCGTACAGGCAACGGTGAAAGCGGCGGCGGCACCGTTGCGTGCGGCTCGGTCGACGAAGTCGTCGAGCGCGTCCTCGGCGGCCTCCGGACGGTCCTCGGAGATCAGTGCATACGCGGCGACGAACGGCAGCGGCGAGGACCCGGATCCGTTGCTCACCTCACTGTCGCGTAGCGCGCGTTCGGCGAGACTCGCGACCTCGTCCGCCGCCGCACCAGCGAAGACCATCTCGACTGCGATAGGCGACAGCAGCACACCCGCGACGTCGGCCGGCGTGCGTCGGACTCGTTCGATCGCCCGACTGAGTCGATCTCGCACCAGCCGGCGAGCGTGCAGGTCGGTGATCGCCATGACATAGAGCAGCGCTTCCAGTTGCGTAGCGATCCGACGAGTGCTCGGCGCCTCCCCTAGTCCTGAGATCGCCTGGTCGAGGACCTCGACTGCCTCGTCCGCCCGCCCGGTGAAGACGAGTGCCGACGCGAGCCGAGCGGCGCCCTGGGCACGGCCGGTCGGTTCCTGCGCGACCTCCGTCGCGGCACGCATCAGCTCGATCCCCTCGGCGTCGCCCACGTCGGCGAGCGCCGCCCCGAGCGCCAGGGTGAGCTCGAACCGCTCGGCCGGCGCAGGTGACTCCCGCAGCGCCCTTCGCAGACACTGGATCGCGGTCTGCAACGCGCCGCCGGCCAGCGCACGATGAGCTGACTCGGTCACGCGTGCAAGTACCCAGCTATCCCGCCCCGGCGCGGTACGGAGCAGATGCGCAGACACCACGGAGAGATCGGACGTGGAGTCGGCCAGCAACGCGGCGGCGCGACGATGGGCGTCGGCGCGCTCCAGCGGCGGGATGTCTTCGTAGATCGCCGCACGCACGATGGGGTGCGAGAACTCGAGCGGTACTCGTCCGGCGAAGATTCCGGCTCGGATCAGCGAGTCAGCCGCGGTGGAGGCGTCGTTCTCGTCGAGGCGCGCGAGGTACGCCGCGTCGCGCAGTTCGGCGCGCCCACCGAGCACCGCCACCGACCGGACCAACTGCGCGCACGCGGGTTCGAGGTGGGCCACCCGTCCGAGCACCTCGCGTGAGATGGCGGGTGGGCCCACGTCCGCAACCCGTCCGGCAGATTCGGCGTCCGGAACGGTACCGACCTCGCGCAGCGCTCGCAGCAGTTCGGCGAGGTAGAGCGGAACTCCACCGGTCGCCACCCGGCACGCTGCGATGAACGACGCGCTCGGCTCGGATCCGAGTGACTCCCGGGCCGAGGCCGCGATCGCGCGCTCGCTCAGAGCGTTCGGGCGCAGCACACGGACCTCGAACGCGTCGAGCAAGGAGTCGAGCAGTCCGCTGTCAGCTGCGGTCCCCACATCTCGCGTCGCGATGACGGCGACGATGGGCACGCCGTCGAGTCGATGGGCGAGATAGTTGAGCAGTCGCAGGCTCGGTGTATCGGCCCAGTGGGCGTCGTCGACCGCGAGCAGGAGCGGCGTACGCTCGGCCAGGTTCGCCGCCAACCAATACAAACCGTGCAGTGCGGCGAACAGCGCGTCTGCCGACGTCCGCTCACCGCCGGAGCCGCCGATCGCATCGACGATCGGCTGACGGGGTACCCCCTCGGCGCCGGACGCGGGAGCGGCGAGCAGAACCCGGCTGCCGATCGACGCCGCACCGTCGAGGAGCGCTTCTCGTTCGCTCGGCTGCATGCTCGACAACTCGGGTTCGAACAACTGACGACATACGCCGTACGGGAAGGGCTGCTCGAGCTCTGAGCCGGATGCGGACAGTGCGCGTAAGCCACGCTTTCGGGCGAGCTCACGCGCCACCGCCAGCAGGCTCGACTTCCCGATACCGGCCGGGCCGACGATCGCCAGCATCGTGCCATGCCCCGCGACGGCCCGCACGAACGCTCGGTCGAGGAGCCCGAACTCGGCTTCGCGCTCCAGCATTCGTCGGTCGTTGCCGTCGTCGCTCATGGTTCGTCTCCACGGCCCCGTCAGTCACACATACTAGGGGCCGGATTGGGGTGCTGTCCCCGATTCGCCGGCCTCCCCGCCCGGGACACGATTGCGCGCAAACGAAAGAGCGGACCCGGCCCACGGAGGGCATCATGACTGAGGCGATACACGATCAGCTCGCCACGTACTTCACCGGCGAGATAGTCCGGCGGGACGAAGCGAACTACGACGAAGCACGCACGCTGTTCAACGCAATGATCGAGAAGCGTCCGGCACTGATCGCACGTTGCGCGAGCACCGAACACGTGGTCGCGGCCGTGAACTATGCGCGCACGAGTGGCCTCGAGGTGGCGGTCCGGTGCGGAGGGCACAGCGTCACCGGGCTGAGCAGCCTCGACGATGGCCTCCTGATCGACCTCGCGGGCATGAAGGCCGTCGACGTCGATGCCGATGCTCGCATTGCCCGTGCCGGCGGCGGCGTCCTGTGGGGAGAGTTCGACAGAGCGACCCAGGAGCACGGCCTGCACACGCCCGGTGGCCGCGTGACGACCACGGGGGTCGGCGGCTTCACCACCGGCGGTGGCTACGGTTGGACGTCATCGAAGTACGGCCTCGCGTGCGACAACCTCGTCTCCGCCGAGGTCGTCACCGCCGACGGCCGCGTACTCACGGCGAGCGCGGACCAGAACGCCGACTTGTTCTGGGGTATTCGCGGTGGTGGCGGCAACTTCGGCATCGTGGCTCGCTTCGACTTCCGGGTGCACCGGCTCGGCCCGATGGTGCTGGCAGGGATGGCTCTGTGGCCGATCGAGCGCGCACCCGAGGTCGTGCGCGGCTGGCGCCGGATCGTCGAGGGCGCACGCGACGAGCTTTCGACCGGATGCGCGGTCATCACAGCTCCACCCGAGGAGTTCATACCCGAGCATCTGCGCGGCAGGCCCGTGCTTGCGATCATCGGGATGTACGTCGGCGAACCGGACGCCGGCGCGGCGGTGATGCAGCCGCTGAAGGACATGCAACCGGCTGTCGACCTGATCCAGCCGATGCCGTACACGGCGTTCCAAGCGATCGTCGATCCGGCCAACCCGCCGGGGTTGCGCAACTACTTCCGCGGTGACTACCTCGACGGGTTGAGCGACGAGGCGATCGACGTCTACCTCGAACGCGCCGAACACACGGTGTCCACCACCACGCCTCTGGCCCAGCTGATCGTCTTCCGGCTCGGCGCCGGGGTGTCGAGAGTGGCCGACGACGCCACCGCGTTCTCGCACCGGGACGCGGACTATCTGTTCCATCCCATCCTGCTCTGGGACGACCCCGCGCAGGACGAAGACCAGATCGCCGTCGGCAGGCGTCTCGGAGAATCCATGGCGGCGTTCGGCACCGGCACGTCGTATCTCAACTTCACTCCGGACCGGGACCGTGTCCGAGACGCGTACGGCGCGCAGAAGTACCAACGGCTCGTCGCGCTGAAGGACGAGTACGACCCGGAGAACCTGTTCCGGCACAACCAGAACATCGAACCGAGCCACACTGCCGTACGGTGAGCCACCGGCCGGACGAATCGGTGCGCGTCAGGTCCGCATGAGCGATCGAGGATCCTCGCGTGCCATCGCGATGCCGGCTGCGATGTCGATCACGACGCCGGACGACCGCAGACGCTCGACCACGGTCCGCACGTCGTTGCGTACCATCGCGACTCCCACGGTTCCGGTGATCGTGAGGAACTCCGGATCGAAGAGCATCGCGATGATCGCCGGGTCGATCGCGAGTAGCGGCAGGATCACACCGAGGCCGATGACGTAGTACGCGAGACGCCGGACGCTCATGGCTCGCATGCTAGCAAGACCCGCGCCGCGACCCTGGCCGCGAAGTCAGAACAAGACGTCGTCGCGCTGGCTCTGCTCCAGCTGCAACAGCAGGCGCTTGTTCTGGAGCCCGCCGCCGTACCCGGTCAAGGAACCGTCGGCACCGATGATGCGATGGCACGGCACGACGATCGCAATCGGGTTCGAGCCGTTGGCCAGACCGATCGCACGCGACGACGAGAGCGGAAGACCGAGGCGGGTGGCGATCTCGCCGTAGCTCGCGGTCTCGCCGTACGACACCTCGAGCAGGGCCGCCCACACCCGGCGTTGGAAGTCGGTGCCGCTCGGGTCGAGGGGCAGGTCGAACTCCTTCAGGTCTCCGGCGAAATAGGCGTCGAGCTGGTGTGCGGCCTCACGGAGCAGCGGTGCGTCGGACGGCTCCGGCGACGCGTCCACGAACGTGACACCGGTGATGCTGTCGCCGTCGGTGCGTAGCAGCAACGGGCCCACCGGCGCGTCGATCACCATCGTGTGCTCGCTCATGATCGCGTCCGAATCATCGACTGGCTCCGCCACAGATGGAGCACGGCGTACGACCGCCACGGCGCCCACCCCGCGACCCGATCGTCGTCGGCGCCGATGTCTGCCATTGCTTTGCGTACGACGAGGTCGGTCGCCAGGAACACGTCGGGGTCGGCGAGCGCGCGCATGGCGATGTATGAGGCTGTCCACGGGCCGACGCCTGGAAGAGCGACCAACGCCGCTCGTGCCGCGTCACGGTCTGCACCGGGGTCGAGGGCGAGGTGCCCGGACGCCACCGCGTCGGCAAGCGCTACGAGTGCGCGGCCACGCTGACGTGGCACCCCGAGGTCGGAGGGATCAGCGGCCGCAATCGTCGCGGGCCGCGGGAACGCATGCGTGAGAGCGGGCACCGCCGACGCGTCCGGGTCGACCGGGTCGCCGAATCGTTCCGCGAACTTGGCAGCCGTCGTCCGTGCGCCCGCGACCGACACCTGTTGGCCGAGGATCGCGCGTACGGCGAGCTCGAACCCGTCGACGTGACCCGGGACCCGCAGCCCGGGTGCCGCGGCGACCAGTGGGGCGAGGACGCGGTCGGCACCGAGAACGTCGGCGACGGCGGCGGCATCGGCATCGAGGTCGAGGAGCTGTCGGCATGCCTGGACTGCCTCCGCGAGATCGCGCAGGTCACTCAGCGTCGGCACCATCGTCACGCCGTCGGCTCGAACGGTCAGGCTGACCGATCCCATGCCGTGCCGAAGCCGTAGGACCCGCGCGTACATGTCGCCGTGGACGACCTCGACGCCAGGAACCGCGCGCCGAGCGAGGAAGTCGAGCACGCCCTGCGCGTCGAACGGTTGCCGAACGGGCAGGCGCAACGTGAGCCCGGTTCGCGACACGGCGGCACGCGTGTGGGATCGCAGTCGCGTCGGCGACACTCCGTACACCTGGCGGATCGTGTCGTTGAACTGGCGTACCGAGGCGAACCCGGCCGCGAACGCGACATCGGCGAACGACATCGCGGTCGTCTCGATGAGCGTACGTGCCGTAGCGGCTCGTTGGCTGCGCGCGATGGCGAGCGGGCCGGCGCCGACCTCGGCGGTCAACATACGTCCCAAGTGGCGCGCCGAGTAGCCCATCCGATCGGCCAATCCGTCGACGCCTTCGCGCTCGATGACGCCGTCGCGGATGAGTCGCATCGCGCGTCCGGTCGCGTCGGCACGGACGTCCCACTCCGGTGACCCGGGCGTGGTGTCGGGGCGGCACCGCAGGCAGGCGCGGAAGCCGGATTCGTGCGCCGAACTCGCCGTACGGTGGAACGTCACGTTCTCTCGCCGCGGGGTGACCGCGGGACACGACGGCCGGCAGTAGATGCCGGTCGTACGGACGCCCACGTAGAACACGCCGTCGAAGCGCTCGTCCCTCGCCGTGATGGCACGGTAGTAGCGCTCGTGCTCGTCGGAGCCGAGCATCATGCCGATGTGTTCCGTCGTCGCTGTCACGCATCCATCATGCACCGGCCGACCGACACGAACTGGCGGAAATCGGACACGAACGACGAATGCCCTCGCCGATCGGCGAGGGCATTCGCTCGTGGTAGCCCCGACCGGGGTTCGAACCGGCGCTACCGCCTTGCGAGGTCGATCATGCGGGAGGTGGAGCAGCATCTCTCTAAGCATGTCGGCCCGGAGGCTGACGCGTTGGTGTTCACCGCATCGCAGGGTGGGCCGTTGTTCCGGGCCACGTTCTGGCGGCACGTGTGGGCGCCTGCCGTGGAGGCTGCCGGGCTCGGCGGGCTTCGGGTCCATGATCTTCGTCATTCGTTCGTGTCGATCATGGTCGCGGCCGGGGCGAACCCGAAAGAGGTGTCAACGTGGGCCGGGCACTCGTCGGTGGCGTTCACCCTGGATCGGTACGGCCACCTGTACGACGATCACGGCGACGACGTAGCCGACCGGATAGACGAACTGTTGACGGCTCCGCGTGCGTCGGCGTCGGTGTCCCGGATCGGGTGACGGCTAGTCTGCCCAAATCGTGGTACTACCAAATGGGCCGTCGCTCTCGGTCGTCTGCACAATATCGCCCACCCTGACGCGCCGGTCCTCATCATCGACCTCCTCCAAGTCGTCGGTCGAGGTCAGGAGGGACTCGGTCCGGGTCTCCCACTTCGGCGGCTGAAGGATCCGGCCAAGGTTCGCGCCCGAGTTGACCCCACCGACATTCACTCTGTGTGAGAGAAAGGTTTGTGCGATTGCGAACCGCGTTCCGATCTCCGTCACTTTGACGTGCGCTTTGACGTGTGTCAGTCCATTGCCGATGTTCTCGCCCGTCTCAGGATCGATCACCTCGATAGGTGCGCCCTTAATCCGAAAGATCATCCCTTCTGTCACGCCATGCTGCAGACCTCGGTTGATCACGAGTTCTCTATCGCTGTTGATATGCGCTACCTGTCCGGTGATGCGGTCATCGTTGACGTCATCGCTCACAGTCATCACTCCTTCCTTCCACGGGTAGAGGGTTTCGTACGCTCCAGATAGTTTGCTCGCTCTATGTCATACACGTCTGGCGCGAGGTCCCGCCAATCCTCGATGGCGCTCCCGATCGAGTCGATCTCACGCCGCAACTGCTCAGCGACAGCCCAGTACCAATCGGCCTCTTGTTGATCAGGTTGGGGTGAGTTGGCGATCTGCTCTAGTCGGCGCTCCACAGCCACGACCAACCCACTGAGTCGATCCGCATGATCGAAGAGACGCCGAATGGCTGGGCGCGTCTGCGCACGGGTCTCTATTCGAGCGCTGTCCGATTGCAAGATGGCTCCGAGCCATGCGCCGAGGATGACGCTCCCTACCTGTAGCGCAGCGCCCCAGGTCTGCCCGACCTTCCCGAGACCGAGCAAGATCGTCACAACAGCGATGGCCACAATGGTGCAGGCCCCGACGAGCATGCGTCGCCACGCTCGGGCATCCAGCGATCCGATCGGCACGGCGCGATTCTCGCAGAGTCAGTGTTCCCATTCGGGGTGAAACTCAGAACTCTTGCGGCCTGCGTGCGGCCTGGCGGCTGCCGATGCCGAATACCCAGAGCGGCCCCTGACTTGCATCACTGCAGGTCAGGGGCCGTCGCCTCTTGGTAGCCCCGACCGGATTCGAACCGGCGCTACCGCCTTGAGAGGGCGGCGTGCTAGGCCGCTACACAACGGGGCCAAGAGCGAGCAGAACATTACCGGATGGACCGGAATGTCCCAAATCGCTGGGGTACTAGGACTCGAACCTAGACTAACTGGACCAGAACCAGTCGGGCTGCCAATTACCCCATACCCCATGGGAACGGCTCACTGCGAGCCAGGCGCAGACTTTACCGGACGACGATGCACGCGCCCAAACCGGGGCTCACACCGTCCGCGGGTCGACCGCGCGCCCGGCATCCGGTGTCATGTCGACCACGTCGACACCGGTCGGGACGTACCGCACGAGGGCGCAGTTGCGGCGCAACAGCTCCTGGTCGACCTCGACGCCGGTACGTCGATCGATCACCGAGCGCCAGATCTCGTTGCGGCGAAAGTACTCGGCGCCGAGACGGATGAACTGCTCGCCGCGCGCGAACACGCTGTAGGAGTGGTCCGGAGTCTGCGATGCGCGCAGCTCTCCTTCGAGGTAGCGATCGCCGACGCGCACGGCGACCGCGTACGTGATGTCCGTGTCATTGCGAAAGCACAGGTCGACGTAGTTGTAGACGATCGAGCATCCCGTACCCCACGGCAGGACCCGGCCGTTGTCGGGGAACGGGTCGAAGCTGTGTTCGGAGCGCTCGGTGACCGTCATGGGCGAGTGAAGCACCATCCAGTGGATCAGGTTCGCGAGCTGGCAGATGCCGCCGCCGACGCCGGCGAGTGCCTCGCCGTTCGACAGCCGCATGCCTTCGACGTAGCCCTTGGCGCGGGTGCAGTTGCCGACGGTCCGGTTGAACGACACGGTTTCGCCGGGGCGAATGACCAGGCCGTCGAACTTCGCCGACGCGAGCTCGAGGTTGCGCACCTTTCCGTCCTGCAGACGCATCTCGTCCTCGCCGAGGCTACGCCGCAACAGCGAGTTGTGTCGCTTGATCCGTACCGGCAGGCGTTCGGTCGAGCGCCCATCCGCCCACACGACGTCGGATCGGTACCAGGTCCAATGCCGACGCAGCTGATGGAGACGGACGGCGAACGGATACAACGCCGGAATGCGCTCGGTCAGGCGTTGTTCTCGTACGGCCAACCGGCGCATCCGGTGGAGATCTTCGAAATCTCTGGTCGTGGACACCACGACAACAGTGACGTATCACGCGCCGAATTGGTTGCAAGACGCGCCGAATTGGAATGCGAATCCCGTGCGACGCGTTCAGGCACCACATGAGCAGACGAGTCATCGCCACCGACTTCGGTGGCCCGGAGGTCCTGAAGGTCATCGATGTCGCCGTAGGCGATCCCGCGCCGGGCGAGGTACGGGTCCGGGTGCGTGCGGCCGGCGTCAACCCGGCCGACCACAAGCGATACGGCGGTGCGTTCGGCAAGAATCCGACGGAGCTGCCGATGGGGCTCGGTTTCGAGGCGAGCGGCGAGGTCACGGCGGTCGGCGCGGACGCGTTCGGGCCACGGGGCCCGATCGCCGTCGGAGACGAGGTGATCGTCTATCGCACGTCCGAGGCGTACGCCGACGAGATCATCGTCCCGGCTGACACGGTTGTCCCGAAGCCCGCGTCGTTGGCCTGGGAGCCCGCGTCGGGGCTCATGTTGGCAGGCACCACGGCCGTGCACGCGATCACCGCGGCGGGCGTCGAGGACGGTGACACCCTGCTCGTGCACAACGGAGCCGGCAGCGTCGGCATCGCGACCATCCAGCTTGCCCGTCGCCGCGGCGCTCGCGTGATCGCGACGGCGAGCCCCGCCAACCACGACCTGCTCCGCGAGCTCGGCGCCGAGCCCGTCGCGTACGGCGATGGCCTCCTCGAGCGCGTACGCGAGCTCGAGCCGCGCAGCATCGACGCCGCCATCGACCTGTACGGCGACGACTCGGCGGTCGATGTCTCGCTCGCGCTCGTACCCGACCGCACCAGGATCGTGACCGTCGCCGCGATGGGGCGTGCGCAGTCCGACGGTTTCACCGCGATCGGCGGCGGTCCGGGCGCCGACCCGGGTACCGACCTACGCAACGCGGCACGGCTCGACCTGGTCGACCTCGTCGACCGTGGTGAGCTTCGCGTCGTCGTCGACAGCACGTACCCGCTCACCGACGTCGCGGCCGCCCACGAACGCTCGATGGCCGGTCACTTGCGCGGCAAGATCGTCATCGTGCCGTGAATCGGCTCGGGGCCGTTCACTCCTCGGCAGCGAGCGCGGCCCCGAGGCGCCCCAGCGCCTTCTCACGTCCGAGCAGCTCGAGAGACTCGAACAGCGGCGGAGAGACCTTCTTGCCGGTCACCGCGACCCGTACGGGTCCGAATGCCTTACGTGGTTTGAGGCCCATGCCGTCGATCAGCGACGCGCGCAGCGCGGTTTCGATCGCCTGTGTCGTCCACGTGGTGACGTTGGCAAGCGACGTACGTGCGGTGCGGATGACCTCGAGCCCGTCGGCGGTGAACGCCTTCGCGGCCTCACCCGGGTCGACCTCGAACGCATCGTCGGCGACGAACAAGAAGCCGAGCATGTCGGCGGCTTCTGCGAGCACGGCGATGCGCTCCTGGACCAGCGGGGTCGCCTCGCGCAGCAAGGACCACTGCGCGTCGCTGAGCGTGTCACCGACCAGGCCGGCCTCGCGGAGGAACGGCACGAGTCGCTCGGCGAGGTCGTCGACCGTCAGCTCGCGGATCTTCATGCCGTTGATGGCTTCGCACTTCTTCAGGTCGAACTGCGCGGAGTTCGGGTTGACCCGCTCGATCTCGAACGCGTCGGCCATCTCCTTCAGCGTGAACAGCTCGCGGTCGTGCCCGATCGACCAGCCGAGCAGCGCGAGGTAGTTCAGCAGGGCCTCCGGCAGGAACCCGCGCTCTCGGTAGGTGTGCAAGCCGCCGCCTGGGTCACGCTTGCTGAGCTTGCGGTTGCCCTGACCCATCACGAAGGGCAAGTGTCCGTACTGCGGCACGACACCCTGGCTCACGCCGACGTCGATGAGCGCCTGGTGCAGCGGAATCTGCCGCGGCGTCGAGCTGAGCAGGTCCTCGCCGCGTAGGACGTGGGTGATACCCATCGTGGCGTCGTCGACCGGGTTCGTGAGCGTGTACAGCGGCTGGCCGTTGGCGCGCACGAGCACGTAGTCGGAGACGTGCTCGGGCTCGAACGTCACCTCCCCGCGGACGAGATCGGTGAACGTGATCGCCTCGTCGGGCATCCGGAAGCGGATCACCGGCTTGCGGCCCTCCGCCTCGTACGCCGCGCGTTGCTCGTCGGTCAGGTCGCGATGCAGCCCGTCGTACCCGCTCGACCGCCCCTCGGCTCGGGCTTTCTCCCGACGCTCCTCGAGCTCTTCTGGGGTGTCGTACGCGTAGTACGCGTGGCCTGCGTCGAGCAGCCGCTGCGCGACATCGGCGTACAGGTCGAAGCGCTCCGACTGCCGGTACGGCCCGTACTCCCCACCGGCCTCGGGTCCTTCGTCCCAGTCGAGGCCGAGCCAGCGCAGCGAGTCCAGTAGTCCGGTGTAGGAGTCCTCGCTGTCGCGCGTCGCGTCGGTGTCCTCGACCCGGAACACGAACGTGCCGCCGGTGTGGCGCGCGTACGCCCAGTTGAACAGTGCCGTTCGCACATTGCCGACGTGGAGGTTGCCCGTCGGCGAAGGGCTGAATCGAACACGTACGTCAGTCACGGTCCACCACCCGGTTGGCGAGGGTTCCGATGCCCTCGATCGTCACACTCACCTCGTCGCCCGCCTGCATCGGCCCGACACCCTCGGGCGTGCCGGTGAGGATCACATCGCCCGGCAACAGCGTCATGAACGACGACACGTACGCGATGAGGTCGGGGATCTTGAAGATCATGTCGGAGGTGCGGCCGTCTTGGCGCACCTCGTCGCCCAGGGTCGTCGTGACGGCGATGTCGTCGACGTCGAGATTGGTCTCGATCCACGGGCCGAGCGGGCAGAACGAGTCGAACCCCTTCGCTCGTGCCCACTGGTTGTCGCTGCGCTGCAGGTCACGCGCGGTGACGTCGTTGCCGACAGTGTAGCCGTACACGACCTTGGGCGCCGTCTCGGCGGGCACATCGCGGCAGATCCTCCCGATGACGACGGCGAGCTCGCCCTCGTAGTGCAGGTCGGAGGTCTGGCTCGGGTAGAGGATCGGGTCACCCGGGCCGATCACCGCGGTGTTGGGCTTGAGGAACACGAGCGGCTCTTCGGGCACGTCGTGGTCGAGTTCGGGGGCATGTGCGGCGTAGTTGCGGCCGATGCCGATCACCTTGCTTCGTGGCAGGACGGGCGCGAGTAACCGCACCTCGTCGAGCGGGATCTTCTCGCCGGTCAGGTTGATACCGGCGTACAACGGATCTCCGGATAGGACCGCGACGGCCGGTGTGCCGTCGTCGTCTCCGATCAAGCCGAAACGCGGGTCCTCGTCGGTGGTGAATCTGGCTATGCGCACGTGGCGAGACTACCCGCGACGAGGCGTCGCGAGGACACGGGTGTGTGTCCAGCCTCAGCGGTCCAGCTGGAACTCCATCGCGACGTCACACGCATCGATCGGCTGGTCGTCGAGTGCGGATGCGGCACGGAGCAGGAGATCGCGCAGTTCGCCGACCGATGCGTCGTCCAGCCCGGACAGGACCGCCCGCTCGACGTCGTCGATGCGGGAGGCGAGCTCGGCGTACCTCGACCGCCCGCGGGGTGTGAGCTCGACGCGTCGCGCCCGCCGGTCGGACGGGTCGGGCCTGCGTTCGACGAGTCCGGCCGCCTCGAGGTCGTCGATCAGGTGCGTCATGACAGTGCGGTCGACGCCGATGCGCTCGGCCATCGCGGCCTGCGTGCGGCAGGGGCCGCCCGTGGCCATGGAGAGGACCTGGTAGCCGCGGGGCCCGCCCGGGAGGTCGTCGACGGCGTGGGACGTCGCCTTCAGCCAGGTACGCAGGACCGCGCCGAGAGCCCAGCCCAGGTCGTGCAGCCCTTCGTCGCGCGTGGCTTGGAGCTCTCCCGGATCGGCCATGCCCTCGAGTCTACGCATCGGTGCGGGAGGTTCGGCGGGAATAGATCCACCAGATTCGGTTGTCGTAGACGATGATCGATTTATTCGATCATCGTCTCTACCAACGAAAGGCAATCTGGATGAGCACCGTATTCCGGCTCGACGCGAGCATCCGAGGCAAGGACTCCGTGACGCGTGGCGTGGCCGACACGCTCGAACGCGCGATTCTCGACAACGCGGGGAACACCGACGTCGTCCGGCGCGACATCGCGCGCGAACCCATCGACTCGAGCCTGTGGGCATTGACGCAGTCGGCGCCGCTGGTGCCGGACACCGAGTCGTCGAACAGGCGCGACGAGGCCGTACGGGTCGCTCACGAGCTGGCCGACGAGATGCTCGCCGCGGATGCGTACGTGATCGCCGCACCGTTCTACAACTTCGGCGTCTCCCAGCACGTGAAGACGTGGGTCGACGTCCTGTTCGGTGATCCGCGATTCGGGCCGGGCGAGCAGCCGTTGGCGGGGCGCCCCTCGTACGTCATCACCGCGCGCGGCGGCGGCTACGGACCGGGCACGCCTCGCGAGGGGTGGGACCACGGAACCGACTGGCTACGCCGGATCTTCGGCGACGTGATGGGCCTCGACACCCAGGTGATCGAGACCGAGCTGACGCTCGCACCGATCACGCCGGGTATGGAGGAGTTGCGCGATCTCGCGGAGGCGAACCTCCGGGCCGCACACGAGTCGGCCCGCCAGGTCGGAAAGCGCCTTTCGGGCTGCCTCGAAGCCGCGGCCTGACCAGAACACGCTCAGCCGCCGGCACGTCGGGCGCGGTATGCCGCGACGTGCTGGCGGTTGCCGCAGTTGCCGGTGTCGCAGAACCGCTTCGAGCGGTTGCGCGACAGATCGACCAGGACGTCCTCGCAGTCCGGCGCCGCGCAGCGCTGTAGACGGTCGAGGTCGTCAGCACGGATGAGGTCGACAAATGCCATGGCGGACTCCGCCGCGATCCGGTTCGCGAGCGGGGCCGCGGGATCAGAAAGATGGAGGTGCCAGTCCCACTGGTCGTGCCGAGCGAGGAACGGCCGCGCATCAGCGTCCGCGAGCATCTCGTTGACCATCGTGACCAGGTCGTCACGTGACGCGGCATTCCAGAAAGCGTGGAGCCGCTCACGTACGTCGCGCACCTCCTGCAGCTCCGCGGTGTCGCCGTCGATCCGCCCGGTGTACGGGTGGGCCGCGAGAAAGTCGTCCAGCCCATCGCGGTCGGCGAGCTGATCGCCGTCGGCCTGAGCGGTGTTCACGAGTGCCGCTGTCGCAACGAAGGCGAGACGAGTGTCATGAGCAAACTGCACATTGACTCCTGAGATGTTCGCGTCGTACTGTCATGAGTGACAGTGTACTTTGCTCATGACGGGACCGGCTATGTCGAATGCCGCGCGACGAGGCGAGATCGGTCTCGCGCTCGCCCTCGTGTCCGGGGCGACATTCGGCCTGTCGGGATCGTTCGGCGACGCACTGCTCGACGAAGGCTGGTCGCCACTCGGGGTCGTGCTTGCCAGGATCACCGGAGCAGCCGCCCTGCTACTCGTCCCGCTGCTCGTGGTGATCGGTCGCGGCTGGCGCCCGCAACCGGGCAACACACACGCAACGCTCGTGTACGGGACCGTCGCCGTCACCGGCACGCAGCTGTGCTTCTTCAACGCGGTGCAGTACCTCGACGTCGGTGTCGCGCTCCTCCTCGAGTTCTCGGCACCGGTACTGCTCCTCGGCTGGACGTGGTGGCGTACGGGCAGGCCACCCTCACGGCTCACCTCGATCGGCGCCCTCGTCGCGGTCGCCGGCCTGCTGCTCGTACTCGACGTCAACGGCGATGCGACACTGCACCCCGCCGGAGTCGCGTGGGGCCTCGGCGCCGCCGTGTGCGTGAGCGTCTACTTCCAGGCATCGGCTCGCGCCGACAGCCCGCCGCCCCTCGTTCTCACCACGGCGGGCATGGTGATCGGCGCACTGGCGCTCCTGCTCGTCGGCGCGGTCGGCCTCCTCCCGATGACATTCAGCGCCGCCGACGCCACTCTCGCGGGCGAGACCCTTCCCTGGTGGGCGATCGTCGCGCTGATCGCCGGCGTCTCCACGGCGGCCGCGTACGTCACCGGCATCATGGCGATCGCACGGCTCGGCTCCCGCATCGCCTCATTCGTCGGTTTGAGCGAGGTGTTGTTCGCCGTCCTCGGAGCGTGGTGGCTGGTAGCGCAGACGCCGACGTTACAGCAGCTGTTCGGCGGGGTCCTCATCGTCGGTGGCATCGCGATCATCAGGCATGCCGAGCGTGCCGCGACGACACGCGATCGCGAGCCGGTCCGATCGCGCTGATATCCGGGCCGTGTCGCCGCTGATGTGGAGTTCAGGAGAGGTCAGAAGTCGTGACCGGCGTCCGCGCTCCCGGGGACGTCGGGGTGCATCCGCTGCAGATGGATCCGGCGCGTCAGTCGGATCGTCGGGCGGATCAGCATCTGTACACTCCCGAGCACGAACAGCCACGTACCCGAGTACGCGAGCGACTCGGAGAGGAAGAAGCAGCTGCCGATGACGAACCAGAGGCCGATCAGAATGTCGTTGACGATGCTGACGACCTCGTAGCGCTGCCGGATGACCAGCTCGCGGTCGCCGATGTGGACGACCCACGCCCGCGACCCGTCGCTTCCGTCAGTTGCCATGCCAGGACTCCTTCGCATTCGGCCGACGATCAGGCCCTGCCGTACCGCCGGCTGCGCTTCGCGTACTCCTCGATCGCGGCCCACAGGCTCCGCCGGTCGACGTCTGGCCAGGTCACGTCGCTGAACACCATCTCGGCGTACGCCGCCTGCCAGATCAAGAAGTTGCTCGTACGCTGCTCGCCCGACGTACGCCAGAACATGTCGACGTCGGGCATGTCGGGCTCGTCGAGATAGCGCACCAGCGTGCGCTCGGTGACGCGATCCGGGTTGACCCGGCCGGCCACGACATCGCGGGCCAGTGCGGCGGCAGCGTCGGCGAGCTCGGCACGCCCGCCGTAGTTGACGCACATCGTGAGAGTCAGCACATCGTTGTCGCGGGTGAGCTCCTCGGCTGTCTCGAGCTCCTTGATGACGCTGCGCCACAGCCGGGGCCGGCGCCCTGCCCAACGCACCCGTACACCGAGCTCGTGCATCTCGTCACGGCGTCGACGGATGACGTCACGGTTGAAGCCCATCAGGAAGCGCACCTCATCGGGCGAGCGTTTCCAGTTCTCCGTCGAGAACGCGTACGCCGACACATGCGTCACGCCGACCTCGATCGCACCCTCGACGACATCGAACAACGCGGCCTCTCCGCGTTCGTGGCCGGCCGTACGAGGAAGCCCGCGCTGCCTTGCCCAGCGCCCGTTGCCATCCATCACGATCGCGACGTGCCCCGGTACGAGGCCGGTGGGTACGTCGGGCGGACGCGCACCCGACGGGTGCGGAGAAGGTCGACGTGGACGCGCCGTCGTGTTGGCCATCCCACGAACCTATCGAGTCGGGGAACGGTCGACATGCGAGAGGGACCGCAGACTGCGCTCCAGATGCCACGCGAGGTATGCCGCGACCAGACCGCTGGCCTCGCGACGCGCCCGCTCCCCTGCGTCCTCCGCCGTTGACCAGTCACCGGACAGCAGGCTCGCGAGCAGGGTGACCGTCTCGTCGGACGGGTTGGCCGACCCCGGCAACCGACACTGCGCACAGAGCATCCCGCCGGCAGACGGGTTGAAGCTGCGGTGCGGGCCGTCCGCGCCGCACCTCGCACAGATGTCGAAGCTCGGCGCATACCCGGCGACAGCGAGCGAACGCAACAGGAACGCGTCCAGGATCAGCGACGCGTCATGCTCCCTGCCGGCGAGCGACCGCAGCGCGGCCACCAGGAGGAGGTACTGCTGGACGGCCGGGTCGCCGTCTTCACCGACGAGACGCTCGGCGGTCTCCAGCATCGCCGTGCCGGCGGTGTACAACGCATAGTCCGAACCGAGCCGCGCGGCGAACGGCGACAGCGTCTCGGCCTGGGTGATCACATCGAGCGTCCGCCCCTCCGCGAGCATCAGATCGACGTGCATGAAGGGCTC
>Ga0079225_10000543_pt1 | contig 20297 bp, 19 predicted proteins | sample Poulit2012_FD_76344 | JGI IMG/M metagenome (GOLD analysis project Ga0079225, IMG submission 76344) | Agricultural soil microbial communities from Georgia to study Nitrogen management - Poultry litter 2012 | ecosystem: Environmental > Terrestrial > Soil > Agricultural land | place: USA: Georgia... | reverse complement strand
GCCCCGGATGCTGCTCGCCCAGACATCCTTCGAGACCAAGCTGCTCTTACGCAACGGCGAACAGCTGCTGCTCACCGCTGTCATCCCGGTCATCCTGCTCGCTCTGCTCGTCGCCGTGCCGGTCTTCGACACCGCCGGATACGCCCGTGTCGACTTCCTGGTGCCGGGAATCCTCGGGCTGGCGATCATGTCGACGTCGTTCACCTCGCTGGCCATCGCCACCGGGTACGAGCGTCGCTACGGTGTCCTCAAGCGCCTGGCCGCCTCGCCCCTTCCCCGGTGGCTGCTGTTGCTGGCCAAAGCACTGACCGTGTTGGTGGTTCAGACGCTGCAAGTGCTGCTGGTCGCGGGCCTCGGTGCCGCTCTCGGATGGCGACCCACCGGCTCCGCGGTGGCCGGACTCGCCGTCCTCGCACTGCTCCTCACCGGGTCCCTCGCCTTCGCCGGACTCGGGCTGCTCATGGCCGGCACGCTGCGAGCCGAGGCCACGCTGGCCGCAGCCAACCTGGTATATCTGCTGCTGCTCGTGCTGGGTGGCGTGGTCATCCCGCTCGCACAGTTTCCCGAGGCGATCCAACCCCTGCTCGTCGCCACGCCGACGGGCGCCCTCACCGAAGGACTGCGCGGCGTGCTTGCCGACGGCTCCGGCCCGCCGTGGTCGAACTTAGGGGTACTGGCCGGCTGGGTCGTACTCGGCTTCGCCGCTGCGGCTCGTTGGTTCCGTTGGGAATGAGCCCGATCGGTATCGTGACGACAGAACCGACAATCGATCTGCCCACCAAGGAGTCATGATGCCGGACCTGTTGAGCGAGGATGAGATCACCACCGCCGTGGCCGGCCTCGACGGCTGGGAGCACCGCGACGGCAAATTGCACCGATCCTGGGAGCGCAAAGGGTTCAACGGAGCGATCCAGCTCGCCAATGTGATCGCCTATGTGGCCAACGAGATGAACCACCATCCCGACATCACCGTGCACGACTACAACCAGGTCACCATCACCTCGGTGTCACACGACGCCGGCGGCATCACCAACAACGACTTCGAGTTGGCACGTCGGATCGAACACGCTCTCAACGTCTGAGCACGTCGCGCAGGAGCAAGGATCCGGTGCCGCGGTGTTGTCCTGCCGTACCTAGGATGACCTCGTGACGATTCGGATCCCCACCCCCACCCATCGGGTGCTGGTCGGTCTGGCGACCGCGTCGCTCGTCACCCAGTCCGGCATCGTGATCACCGGCGGCGCGGTGCGCCTGACCGGTTCCGGGCTGGGCTGTCCGGACTGGCCACACTGCACGTCCGGCAGGTTCACGCCCACGCCGGAGATGGGCCTGCACGGCGTCATCGAGTTCGGCAACCGGCTGCTGACCGTCGTCGTCGGCCTCGTGGCCCTGACCACGTTGTTGGCGGTGCTGCGCACACTCGCATCGTCCCGCCCGCGACGCGACCTCCTCGTGCCATCTGTCGTGTTGCTCTCGGTGGTCCCCGCCCAAGCGGTGGTCGGAGGCATCACGGTCTGGACGGACCTGAACCCGTGGGTGGTCATGTTCCACTTCCTGGTCTCGGCCTTCCTCGTCGGCATCGCGACATTGCTGGTCCGCCGGGCACAGCGTCCGGGCGGACAGCTTCCGCAGCGTGTGGGCCATCCGTGGCTGGAGCGGCTGGCGGGCCTGGTCCTGGTGGCGACCGCCGTCACCGTCTACCTCGGGACCGTCGTGACGGGCAGCGGCCCACACGCCGGAGACCCGGACTCCCCTCGCACCGGGCTAGACGTCGCGCTGGTCACCCACATTCACGCCGACGCCGTCCTCGTCCTGGTCGGCTTGTCGCTCGGCCTGTTCTGTATGGCCCGAGCGCTGGGCTCACCCGGTCGGATCACCAGAGCCGCGGGCGTGCTGCTCGGATTGGAGATCGGACAGGGCGTGCTCGGTTTCGTGCAGTACCAGCTGGCACTCCCCGAGCTCCTCGTGAGCCTGCACATGGTGGGAGCGGTGCTGATGATCGCCGCTGCGGTCGATGTCGTGCTGGCCGCCCGTTGGCAACCGACGACTGCTCGCGCGGGTGAGCAGCCGAGGGTCACTCATCACTCGGCGGAGGCCCCGTCCTCCGACGACGTGTCCGGTACACCACCGACCAACCTGGTGATGTAAGCCTCGAGACCGTCCAGCAGGCACTGCAGCCCGAACTCGTACGACTCCCGTTCAGTCCCGGAGAAGGTGTCCTCGGCCAGTGTGGCCAACGTGGGATACGCACCGCTTTCCACCGCCTTGATCAGTAGCGGTGCCTGCATCTCCCAGAACTCGTCGTCGGTGACGCCCGTGCGCTGCTCGGCCTGCCGGGCGTTCACGTGCGCACGCACCATGCTGGTGACGTAGCCGTCCACCACGTCGATCACCATCACCTTGACCCGGTCGCTCAACCCCGTATCGGCCAATCCGCGCATGATCAGCTCGACGCTGCCCAGTGCGTTCGGCCCCAGCAAGGGCCGGCCCTGATCCACCTGCAGCAGCCAGGGGTGAGCGATGCACAGCTGCCAGGTCTCCTCGGCCATGAGCTCCATCACCGGGCGCCAGCCCGCTCCGGGTATGTTCTCCAGCGCGGTCGTGGGCGTGCTGACGTGGTCCAGCATGAGATCGAGCAACTCGGCCTTACCCGGGATGTAGCGGTACAGCGACATCGTGCCGACGCCGAGCTCGGCGGCGACCCGGCGCATGGACAGCCCGTCCATGCCTTCGGCATCGGCCACCGTGACAGCCGCGCGCACGATCAGGTCGAGGGTGAGCCGTGGTTTCGGCCCGCGGGTGGGCTGCTGGCCGACGTCCCAGAGCAGCGCGAGGCTGCGATCCAGGTCTCCACTACCGCTGTGTTCGGTCGTCATGGTGGCGCCATCGTACCCAGCGAAATAAATCTGCGTACCGTGTACCTTCAATCGGGTATGGTGTACCCAGTTAACCGGATAAGGAGGTTCCTCAGTGGTTGAGCCACCACTCGCGGTCCGCGCCCAGGGACTGCGCAAGCACTACGGAGACAAGGCCGCCCTCAACGGTTTCGACCTGATGGTCCCGCCGGGCACGGTCTACGGGTTGCTCGGCCCGAACGGGGCCGGCAAGACAACGGCGGTGCGCATTCTGGCCACCCTCATCCGGCTCGACGGCGGCCATGCCGAGATCGCCGGCGTGGACGTCGCCCGTCAGCCGGCCGAGGTCCGCCGGCGCATCGGATTCGTCGGCCAGTACGCGGCGGTCGACGAGATCCTCACCGGCCGCCAGAACCTCGTCATGTTCGGCCGGCTCTTCCATCTCAGCCAGAAGGCGGCGGCCCGCCGAGCGGACGAGCTGCTCGACCGGTTCACGCTCGCCGACGCCGCCAACCAGGGCGTCAAGGAGTACAGCGGTGGTATGCGCCGACGACTCGACCTGGCCGCGAGCATCATCCTGGCGCCCGAGGTGCTCTTTCTCGACGAGCCCACTACCGGCCTGGACCCGCGCGGTCGCAACGAGGTCTGGGACGCGGTGCGCTCGCTGGTGGCGCGTGGCACGACGGTGCTGCTGACCACCCAGTACCTGGACGAGGCCGACCAGCTCGCGGCGCGTATCGCGGTCATCGAGTCCGGTCGGGTGATCGCCGACGACACGCCCGCATCGTTGAAGCGCACCATCGGTGGTGACCAGATCGACGTCGTCGTCGAGCACGTCGCCGACATCCCGGCCGCCATCAGCGCCGTCGCCCGCGCCACCACACACGAACCGGAGGTCGACGAGGACAACCGACGCGTGCACGGGCCGGTGACGGATCGGGTCAGCGCTCTTACCGAGGTCGCGCGCATCCTGCAGGACGAGCGCATCGCCGTCGAGGACATCGGGCTGCGTCGGCCGACGCTCGACGAGGTGTTCCTGCACCTCACCGGACACCGTGTCGAGAACCACGGGGCCGAGAACCACGGGGCCGAGAACCAGGGCGCCGAGACCACGCAACCGGAAGGAGCCGTGGTATGAATACGGTCACGCCGACCCCTGGGCCGGCATCTGGGCCGACGCCTGAGGCGGCTCCCGCGCCGGCGAATGTCCCGCATCAGCGGTTGTACTGGACGTTCGCGGATTGCTGGACCGTCGCCCGCCGCGGGCTGACGCACCTGATCCGGCAGCCGTCGAACATCGCCTGGCAACTGGGCTTCCCGATCGTGTCCGTCCTGCTGTTCGGCTATGTGTTCGGCAGCGCCATGTCGGTTCCGGGTGGCGGTGACTACCGAACGTTCCTCATGCCGGGCATGTTCGGCATGACCATGGCCATGGGGTTCATGAACACCGCTTTCATGGTGGTGCACGAGACGGCCAAAGGCCTGACCGACCGCTTCCGCTCGATGCCCATGGCACCCTCAGCAGTGGTGACCGGGCGCGGTGTCAGCGACCTCATCGGGGCATGCCTGGACCTGCTCGTCCTGGCCGTGATGGCCCTGGTCATCGGCTGGCGCTCGAACGGTGGCGTCGTGGCGACGATCGCGGCGTTCGGGTTGTTCCTCCTGCTGCGCTTCGCACTGATCTGGATCGGCATCCTGCTCGGGCTGCTGATCCCCAACGAGGAGGCGGCCGGCAACCTGTTCGCCGTCGCGTTCCCGTTCGCGATGATCTCCAGCGCCTTCGTGCCACCGTCGGGCATGCCGGACTGGCTTGGCACCATCGCCATGTGGAATCCGGTGTCCTCGACGGTCACCGGGGCCCGGGAGCTCTTCGGCAACCCGGCCGCGGTCGGGGGCAGTTGGATCGAACAGAACGCCGTGCTCATGGCCGTGGTGTGGCCGCTGGTGATCACGGCCGTCTTCCTGCCGCTGGCCGTTCGCCGGTTCCAGCGACTCAGCCGCTGAACCGGACGACCGTCAAGAACTCGTGGCGGCCCGGTTGCGCCGGGCCGCCACGAACGACCGCACCCCCATCGCGATGTAGTACACCAGCAGCACGAACATGATGATGCTGACCACGATCGCGCTCGGGCGCTCTGCGGTGCCGGCGAACAGATCCCCGATCTGCGCGACGTTCATCAAGGAGCCGGCTGCGCCGAGCACGGCGACCACGAGTGCGGCGTGGATGGCGTGCTGGTGCAACGCCGGCTTGCGTGCCAGCAGTGCACAGATCAGCAATAGGATGCCGACGAAGCTCGGGATCAGAGCGGTGACACTCGCGGCACCGGAGACTACGTAGGCGATGATCCCGGTCGCGGTCAGAATCCCGCCGATGGTGACGGTCAATGTGGTCATCTACGCAGCGCTCCTCGACCGATTCGTGCAAACCGATTCGTGCAAACCGATTCGTGCAACTCGGCTACCCGTGTACCCGTACTGCCATGGTCCCAAATCACCGCGTGATACCGACTACCGGCCGAGTGGCCCACAACACATCACGCGGATCGACCACAGCAAGGGCGAGCTCAACCCAGGATCAGCACATCAACCGCGACCGCGGCGAACACCAACGTCAGATAGGTGATCGACCCGTGGAACACCCGCATGGTGCGTAGTTGCTCCGGGCCGGTGTCCGGTCCTGAAGTCACAGTCCGCCGGTACAGCCGGACGGTCTCCCACAGGAACCACGTACCGGCCAACACGCTGATCACTGCGTAGATCCATCCCAGCGCCCCGACGGGCCAGAGCAGGAGCGCCGTGGCCACCATGGCGCCCGAGTAGAGAAGTATCTGCCGCGCCACACTGGGTGCAGCGGCCACGACCGGAAGCATCGGCACCCCGGCGCGCGCGTAGTCGTCGCGATACCGCATCGCCAGCGGCCAGTAGTGCGGCGGAGTCCAGAAGAACACGATGAGGAACAGCAGCACAGGTGGCCAGTCGAGCCCGCCGGTCACCGCCGCCCATCCGATCAGGGTGGGAAGGCACCCGGCGATCCCGCCCCACACGATGTTCTGCGCCGTGCGGCGCTTGAGCAGGATCGTGTAGAGGACCACGTAGACGACGTTGGCCAGCAACGTCAATGCGGCCGCAACCGGGTTGACCCAGAGCAGCATGATGGCCACCGAGACCGCCAGCAGCACGGCGGCGAACACCAGACCCGCACGCGGCGAGACTGTGGAGGTCGCGACGGGGCGCTTGCGCGTGCGCCGCATCATCGCGTCGATGTCCCGCTCGATGACCTGGTTGAACGCGTGGGCGCTGCCGGCAGCGAGCGTGCCCCCGACGAGGGTGGCCGCGAGCAGACCCAGCGGCGGGACACCGCGCGCGGCGAGCACCATGGCGGGCACGGTGGTCACCAGTAGTGTCTCGACCACGCGCAGCTTCATCAGGGACACATAGGAGCCGAGGGTCGAGCGGATACGCCCGGAGGCGGGGCCCCCTCGTCCGCCGGACGGCTGGGGGGTGCCCAGACCGTGATGGTCGTGGACTGCCGACACGATCACCCTCGATGAGCGTTGGGAGCGGGTTCTGTGTGACCACGGTCGTACCGGTGCCCGGTCGACGGGTCATGCGCGAGTCTATCCCTGCGCTCTCGGGAACAATCGCCCGGTCACACGATGCTTCAACCGTTGATACGTTTCCACTAGCAGTGCCGCCCGATGACGCCGGCAGTTCGCCAGTTCCCCAGCTGAGAGGACACTCACGTGAACGTCAACTCCTCGTCCCAGACGGCGCTCGACTGGATCGAGACCGACGACGCGGTCGTGGACACGATCCGGGTACTGGCGATGGATGCCGTGCAGAAGACCGGCAATGGGCACCCTGGCACGGCCATGAGCCTGGCCCCCGCCGCATACCTGCTCTACCAGCGGCATCTACGGCACGACCCTGCGGATCCGGGATGGATCGGGCGTGACCGGTTCGTGCTCTCGGCCGGACACTCCAGTTTGACCCTGTACCTGCAGTTGTACCTGTCCGGGTACGAAGACGTCGACCTGGATGACATCAAGAGCTTGCGTACCTGGGGATCGAAGACTCCCGGGCACCCGGAGGTGCACCACACCCAGGGCGTGGAGACCACCACCGGCCCGTTGGGGCAGGGCGTTGGCAACGCGGTCGGGATGGCCATGGCAGCCCGCCGCACACGTGGTCTGCTCGATCCGGAGGCAGAGCCCGGCCAGAGCCCGTTTGACACGACGATCTACGTCATCGCCTCGGACGGCGACATGCAGGAGGGCGTCGCCTCCGAGGCCTCGTCGCTCGCGGGAACCCAGGAGCTGGGCAACCTCATCATGATCTGGGATGCCAACCAGATCTCCATCGAGGACGACACCTCCGTCGCCTTCGGTGAGGACACCGGTGCCCGCTACGAGGCCTACGGCTGGCACGTCCAGCACGTCCGGTGGCGCAAGGATGGCGAGCAGTACCAGGAGAACGTCACCGAGCTCGACGCCGCCATTGCCGCTGCGAAGGCCGAGACCTCCCGTCCGTCGTTCATCGCATTGCACACCATCATCGGCTGGCCCGCGCCCAACCTGCAGGACACCGGAACCGCGCACGGCGCCGCCCTCGGTGAGGAGGAGGTCGCCGCCACGAAGGAGCGGCTCGGGTTCGACCCGCAGCAACACTTTTCCGTCGACGACGACGTACTCGCCCGCGCCCGCGAGGTCGGCGACCGCGGCGCCGCACTGCACGACGAGTGGCGGGAGCAGTATCAGCGGTGGGCGCAGCGCCACCCCGAACGGGTCGAGCTGCTGGAGCGGCTACAGCCACGGCGATTGCCGGACGGCTGGACCGATGCGCTGCCCACCTTCGAACCCGGCAAGGAGCTCGCCACCCGCGCAGCCTCCGGCGAGGTGCTCAGTGCGGTGGCACCGGTCCTGCCGGAGCTCTGGGGCGGTTCAGCCGACCTGGCGGGCAGCAACAACACGACTCCGGACAACCAGCCGAGCTTCTTTCCGCCACATCGCGGCAGCAAGAAGTTCACCGGGGACTGGTACGGCCGGGTGCTGCATTTCGGCATCCGGGAACATGCCATGGGTTCGATCATGAACGGCATAGCGCTGTACGGACTCACTCGCCCGTACGGCGGTACCTTCCTGACGTTCAGCGACTACATGCGACCCGCCGTGCGACTGGCAGCGATCATGCAGGCGCCGGTCACCTATGTGTGGACGCACGACTCCATCGGACTCGGTGAGGACGGGCCGACCCACCAGCCGGTCGAGCACCTGGCGGCCCTGCGCGCTATCCCGGGCCTGGACATCGTGCGCCCGGCCGATGCCAACGAGACCGCGGTCGTGTGGCGCTCGATCCTGCAGCGCCAGTCCCAGCCGCGGTGCCGGCCCGCCGGGCTCGCACTGACCCGGCAGAAGGTGCGTACGTTCCCCCGGAACGCCGACGGATTCGCCTCCGCGGAAGGCGCCGCCCGGGGTGCGTACGTGCTGCTGGACAGCGAGGGCGATGGCCCACCCGACGTCGTGCTCATCGGCACCGGCTCCGAGGTGGGCTTGGCCGTCGACGCCCGCGACAAGCTCGCCGAACAGGGTGTACGCGCACGGGTCGTGTCGATGCCGAGCCGGGAGTGGTTCGAAGCCGAGGACCAGGCCTATCAGAACAGCGTCCTGCCCCCCTCGGTACGGGCACGGGTCTCGATCGAGGCTGCGGTCGCCATGGGCTGGCGAGACGTGCTCGGTGACGCCGGACGTTCGGTCAGCCTGGAGCACTATGGCGCCTCAGCGGATTACCAGACCATCTACGAGAAGGTCGGCCTCACCCCGGACGCCGTCGTCGACGCAGCACATGAGTCGATCTCGGCCGCCAACCGGGCGTGACGCGACCGGGAAGGACACGTCATGAACGACCCGACCACCAACCCGAATCTGCAGGCGCTGTCCCGGCAGGGCGTAGCGGTCTGGCTGGACGACCTGTCCCGCGAGCGCGTCGAGACCGGGAACCTGGCGGGGTTGACCAAGCAGTACTCCGTCGTGGGTGTCACCTCGAACCCGACCATCTTCGAGTCGGCCGTCAGTGCGGGCGACTGGTACGACGACACGATCGCCGCGTCCGCGGCCAAGGGGTACGACGCCGACCAGGCGGTGCGCGTACTCACGACCGACGACGTCCGCTCAGCGTGTGACGTGCTCGCCCCACTCGTCGAGCAGACCGGTGGGCTCGACGGACGTGTCTCCATCGAGGTGGACCCACGCCTGGCGCACGACACCGAGGCCACCATCGAACAGGCCAAGCAGCTGTGGGACATCATCGGCCGCAGCAACCTCTACATCAAGATCCCTGCCACCAAGGCCGGGCTACCGGCGATCACCGAGACCATCGCGGCCGGAATCAGCGTGAACGTCACCTTGGTGTTCTCCGTGCAGCGCTATCGGGAGGTGCTCGACGCCCATCAGGCCGGTCTCGAGCAGCGGCTGGCCGCAGGCGAGTCCTTGGACGGCATCGCCTCCGTCGGTTCGTTCTTCGTCAGCCGGATGGACTCCGAGGTGGACAAGCGGCTGGCACGTATCGGCGGAGAACGGGCGGAAGACCTGAAGTCCAAGGCCGCCATCGCCAACACCCGGCTGGCCTACCAGACCTACGAGCAGGTGGTCGCCGAACCGCGATGGCAACGTCTGGCCGACGCCGGCGGGGCACCTCAGCGCCCGCTGTGGGCGTCCACATCCGTCAAGAGCGATGCGCTGCCCGACACCCTCTACGTCACGGAGCTGGTGGCACCGGGCGTGGTGAACACGATGCCGGAGAAGACCATCATGGCGGTCGCCGACCACGGTGAGATCACCGGCGATACCGTGCGGGCGCACTACGCAGAGGCCCAGCGGACGTTGGAGGCCGTTCAGGACGTCGGTGTCGACCTGGACGACGTGTACCGGGTGCTCGAGGACGAGGGCGTGCAGAAGTTCGTGGACTCGTGGGACGCTCTGCTCGCGTCCGTCAGCGCCAAGCTCGAGGCAGCACGGTGACCACGGACGACCCGGTAGCGGTGCGAACCGTCGGTGTCGACACTGACGGTTCGCACGACGCACCTGGCACGGGCACCGTCGTGCGCACCCTGGTCGACGATCGGGTCGCCAGCAGAATCGCGGCCAAGGACGCGACCCTCTGGGGTCCTGCGGCCGAGCACGAGGCCGCCGTCCGGCTCGGTTGGGTGGACCTCTACGAGACCTCGCGCCCGCTGCTCGCCGAGGTCGAGGCACTACAGGCAGAACTACGTGCCGAGGGCCTGGATCGGATCGTCCTGGCCGGTATGGGTGGCTCGTCGCTGGCGCCAGAGGTCATCACCCGCACCGCCGGTGTGGACCTGCTGGTGCTGGACACCACCGACCCTGGACGTATCGCCCGGGCACTGCGCACCGACCTTGACCGCACCGTCGTCGTGGTGTCCAGCAAGTCCGGCAGCACGGTCGAGACGGACAGTCAGCGACGCGCGTTCGAGGCCGCCTTCAACGCCGCCGATATCGAGCCGGGCCCGCGCATGGTGGCCGTGACCGACCCCGGCTCGGAACTCGCCGAGCATGCTCGCGCCCACGGATACCGGCGCGTCTTCCTGGCCGACCCGAACGTCGGTGGACGCTACTCCGCACTCACCGCGTTCGGCCTCGTCCCCTCCGGGATCGCCGGAGCGGACATCGCGTCCCTGCTGGACGAAGCCGCCGACGCGGCCCCGACGGTGTACGCCGACGACCCTGGCAATCCGGCGCTGGTGCTCGCCGCTGCGCTTGCCGGCAGGCAGGACCCGAGCGGTCGGCTAGATGCGGGGACCCGGGACAAGGCGGTCATCGCCGAGCACGACGCCGGCCTACGCTCCTTCGGCGCGTGGGCCGAACAGTTACTGGCCGAGTCCACCGGTAAGGAAGGACGCGGGGTCTTGCCCGTCGACGTCGGGACGGTTGACGCCGCCGGTTGGCGCGACGCTGAGACCGATGCGACCCTGGTCGCCCTCGGCACTCCGGTCGACGACCACGGGCCACAGGTCGCCACCGCCGGATTGCTCGGTGCACAGTTCCTCCTGTGGGAGGTCGCGACCGCGATCGTCGGGCGGCTCGTGGGCATCAACCCCTTCGACCAGCCCAATGTGGAGGAAGCCAAGCGCGCCACACGGGAACTGCTCGACCCAGCGGGCGGCGTCGAGCAGGGGCCCGGCACGCCCGCCGGGGCCGTCTCCGTGCTGACCGCTCCGGCAGGCGCCCACGTGGAAAGCCCGTTCGAGGCCATCGACGCTCTCGTCGACGCCGTACCCGAATCCGGCTACCTGGCCGTGTTGGCGTACCTGGACAGCGAGGAGAACAGCCAGGCCGAGTTGCTCCGCACCGTCCTGGCGGGTCGGCTGGACGCACGGCAGGTCACCTTCGGCTGGGGCCCCCGGTACCTGCACTCCACCGGCCAGTACCACAAGGGCGGGCATCCGAACGGCGCATTCCTCGTGGTGTCCGGCACGCCCACCGAGGCCTGCTCGGTACCGGGGCGCCCGTATGACTTCGGCCAACTCATCGCGGCGCAGGCTCGGGGCGACGCCGCCGTCCTGACTGACAAGGGTTTTCCCGTATTGCATCTGCACCTCGGTGATCGGGCGGCTGGGCTGGCCGCGGTTCTCGACGCCGCGCGGGGACCAGCGACGTGAGCAACCCGCTGCGCGATCCACGCGATAAGCGACTACCCCGGATCCCCGGCCCCTGCGGACTGGTGATGTTCGGCGTCACCGGCGATCTCTCCCGCAAGAAGCTCATGCCGGCGATCTACGACCTCGCCAACCGGGGCCTCCTCCCCCCGGGGTTATCACTCGTCGGTTTCGCCCGCCGGAACTGGGGCGCCCAGGACTTCGCCGACGTCGTGCACGACGCGGTGCAACGCTATGCCCGCACCCCGTTCCGGGAGGCGGTCTGGGACCAACTCGCCCAGGGACTGCGGTTCGTCTCCGGTGACTTCTCCGACGACGAAGCCTTCGACGAGCTCACCCGGACGGTGCACGAGCTCGACGAAGCGCAGGGAACCGGCGGCAACCACGCGTTCTACCTGTCCATCCCACCCGAGTCCTTCGACATCGTGTGCAAGCAACTGGCCCGCTCCGAGTTGGCCAGCGCGACCTCCACCGACACCTGGCGCCGGGTCGTGGTGGAGAAGCCCTTCGGGCACGACCTGGCCAGCGCCCGGGAGCTCAACGCCGTCATCGAACAGATCTTCCCGCCCGACTCGGTCTTCCGGATCGACCACTACTTGGGCAAGGAGACCGTCCAGAACATCCTGGCCCTGCGATTCGCGAACCAGTTGTTCGAACCGATCTGGAACGGCAACTACGTCGACCACGTCCAGATCACGATGGCCGAGGACATCGGCATCGAGGGACGAGCAGGCTACTACGACGGCATCGGTGCGGCACGTGATGTGATCCAGAACCACCTACTCCAGTTGCTCGCGCTGGTGGCCATGGAAGAGCCTGTCTCCTTCGATTCCGCGGACCTTCGCGCGGAGAAGGAGAAGCTGCTCTCTGCGGTCCGGCTGCCCGAGGATCTCGACGCCGCGACCGTCCGCGGGCAGTACGCACCCGGGTGGTCCGGTGGCATCCCCGTGTCCGGGTACCTCGACGAGCAAGGGATCCCCCCGGACTCGCAGACCGAGACCTATGCCGCGGTGCGCCTGGGGATCAACACCCGCCGCTGGGCGGGTGTCCCGTTCTACCTCCGGGCCGGTAAGCGGCTGGGACGCCGGGTGACCGAGGTGGCCGTGGTGTTCAACCGGGCACCGCATCTACCGTTCGAGTCGACCTCCACCGCGGAACTGGGACAGAACGCCCTGGTGATCCGGGTACAACCGGACGAGGGAGTGACCATCCGGTTCGGCTCGAAAGTCCCGGGCACGGCCATGGAGGTCCGAGACGTCACGATGGACTTCGGCTACGGCCTCGCGTTCACCGAGGAGAGCCCCGAGGCATACGAGCGGCTCATCCTGGACGTCCTGCTGGGCGATCCGCCGTTGTTCCCTCGGCAGGAGGAGGTCGAGTTGTCCTGGCGGATCCTCGACCCCATCGAAGAACACTGGGCAGCGGCGTCGGATGGACCCGAGCCCTACGAGTCGGGTAGCTGGGGCCCGCCCTCGGCCGAGGCGATGCTCGCCGAGGAAGGCCGTCATTGGAGGCGGCCATGACCACCATCCGAAGGAGGTCCCGGTGATCATCGACATCGGAGAGACCACGGCCCACGACGTGGCTCGTAACCTGGTCGAGATCCGGGAGCGGCACGGAGCGATCGCCCTGGGTCGGGTGCTCACGCTCGTGGTCGCCGTGGACGAGGCCCAGGCCGAGTGGGCGCTGACCGTCACGAACGCTGCCAGCCACGAGCACCCGAGCCGGGTCATCGCCGTCGTCCGCGGGCCCGCGACGGATTCGACGCGGTTGGATGCGCAGGTACGCATCGGTGGGGATGCTGGCTCCGGCGAGATCGTCGTCCTCCGCGTGGCGGGCGCGCTCACCGCACAGCCGGCCTCGGTCGTTGGACCGCTGCTGCTTCCGGACACCCCGATCGTGGCGTGGTGGCCGGGCGTGCCTCCGGCCGAGCCGGCCGGCGACCCTGTCGGGCAGCTTGCCCAACGGCGGATCACCAACGTTGCCGCGTGCGCCGATCCCGTCTCCGCACTGCAGGAGCGCGTCGCCGGCTACACGCCCGGCGACACCGACCTCGCCTGGAGTCGGATCACGACCTGGCGTGCGCTGCTGGCCTCCGCGCTGGACCAGCCGCCGCACTCAGCGGTCACAGCCGCCCGAGTCGAGGGCAACTCCGCCAGCGCCAGCGTGGACCTGCTTGCCGGATGGCTCGCGCTCGCCCTGGAGCGTCCGGTGACCCGGGTGAATCTCGACGACGCCGTGGGTGTCGCTCGTGTCGAGTTGGTGCGGGAGGACGGATCACTCCTGCTGGAGCGCCCACCCGGCGACACAGCCACGCTGACCATCCCCGGGCGCGCACCGCGCAGCGCCGCACTCGCCCGGCGCCACGAGGAACAGTGTTTGGCGGAGGAGCTGCGGCGGCTCGATCCGGACGAGCTCTATGGCGACGTGCTCCGACGAGGCTTGCGCGCACTGGCCGAAACCGGCTCGACCGTCCCGGCGGGAACACCATGACTGCACCCCAGCTGCACATCCACGACGACTCCGATGCGCTGGCTCGTGCTGTGGCACATCGGCTGCTCACCACCTTGCGCAGCGCCCAGTCCGAGGCGGGCGGAGCATCGCTGGTCCTGACCGGCGGCGGCATGGGACGCGCCAGCCTGGAGGCAGTGCGGGACAGTCCGGAACGTGACCACCTGGACTGGACGGCGGTCGACATCTGGTGGGGAGACGAACGCTATCTACCGGCTGGGGACCCCGAGCGGAACGAGACGCTCGCGCGAACCGCGCTGCTCGACCACGTGCCGGTGCCGGCGTCCCGGGTGCACGTGATGCCCGCCGACGACGACACCACCACGCGTGGGGACCCGGGGGCGGCCGCCGCGCTTTACCGCGAGATGCTGCGCACCCATGGTGAAGGCACCGAGAGCCCGCGATTCGACGTGCTGCTGCTCGGCGTCGGCCCCGATGGGCATGTCGCCTCGCTGTTCCCGGATCACCCGGGCCTGGAAGATGCGCGCACAGCATTCGCAGTGCACGATTCCCCGAAACCCCCGCCCACTCGCATCTCGCTCGGGTTCAGCGCCATCACCCGCGCCAGGCAGGTGTGGTGCGTGGTCTCCGGATCGGACAAGGCCGAGGCAGTCGCGGCTGCACTGGAAGAGGCCGGCTCCGTCTCGGGCGCCCCCGAGGTCCCGGCCGCTCGAGCACGGGGCACGGAAGCGACCCACTGGTTCGTGGACCGAGCCTCAGCCGCCGCGCTGGGCTCGTAGCGCAGCAAGCGCATCATCCAGCAGGACGGCGCCCTCCGCGTCCGAGCGGCGCTCCTTCACATAAGCCAGATGCGTCTTGTACGGCTGGCTCGACGGCGCCGCCGGCGGCTTGTCCTCATCCTGGCTCGCCGGCAGCCCGCACTGTGCGCATTCCCATTCCTCGGGGATATCGGCATCCGCGGCGAAGCGCGGATCGCTGACGTGCCCTGCGCCGCAGTAGAAGCTCACCCGCACGCGGGGGGCTGCCTCCCCGCGCTCGGCCTCGCCCATCGGTCCGGCCCCGACTCGACTCCCTCGGATCGCATTCGCACCCGCCACGTCAGTCTTCCCTTCTCTACCGTCCGCCTCTACGGCCCGCCCTCTACGGTTTGCCCTCTACGGTCGCCGTACCTCTTGATGGGCTCAACGCGTGAGCATCAGCCCCAGAGCCACGATGCATGCCACCCAGATCGCGATGACCGCGACGGTGATGCGGTCCAAGTTGCGTTCGGCCACCGATGATCCGGCCAGGCCGGTGGATACACCTCCGCCGAACATGTCGGACAGCCCACCCCCTTTGCCCTTGTGCATGAGCACGAGGACGACGAGGAGTGCGCTGGTCAGCAGCAGCAGTATGGAAAAGGCGAGGGTCACGGTATCCGCTTCATCGTTGGTGGCTTGGGTTGTTGGTGGTTGTTGATGTTATCGCTCGCCGGCAGCCGAGCCAGGCGACACTCTACCGGTTAGGTCACTGCTCGCGGTGGTAGCGAACGATCCCCGCGAACTCATCACCGGTCAGGCTGGCGCCGCCGACGAGTGCTCCGTCCACATTGGCGCCGGCCATGATCGGTCGCACATTGCTCGACTTCACCGATCCCCCGTAGAGGACGCGCACGTTCTGGGCGACGGTGTCCCCGAACGTCGAAGCCAGGTCGGACCGGATGGCACCGGCCATCTCTTCGGCATCGTCAGGTGTGGCGACCTCACCGGTGCCGATGGCCCACACCGGCTCGTAGGCCACCACGACCGCACTCGCCTGTTCAGCGGTGAGTCCGGCCAGCGAGCCACGCAACTGCTCGAGGGTGTGCGAGACATGGGTACCGGCGTTGCGGATCTCGAGCCCCTCGCCCACGCAGACGATGGGCACGAGCCCGTGCGCCAGCGTTGCCTGCGCCTTCGCAGCCACTACCTCATCGCTTTCGGCGTGCTGCTCGCGGCGTTCGGAGTGCCCGACGGTGACGTAGGTGCACCCCAGCTTGGCCAGCATGGACGCCGCGATGTCACCGGTGTGTGCGCCCGGATCGTGCGAAGAGACGTCCTGCGCGCCGTAGCGAATCTCCAGCTTGTCGCCGTCGACCAGCGTCTGCACCGAGCGTAGACCCGTGAACGGTGGCAGCACCGCCACCTCGACGGCGTCGAAGTCGACCTGGTCCAGGGAGAAGGCGATCTTCTGCACCAGTGCGATGGCCTCGAGATGGTTCAGGTTCATCTTCCAGTTGCCCGCCATCAGTGGCGTGCGGTTGCTCATGGGGTGGCTCCCTCACCGTCGCGGTTGTCGTCGAGCACGGCCAGACCAGGCAGGGTCTTGCCCTCGAGAAGCTCGAGCGAGGCACCACCACCGGTGCTGATGTGGGTGAACGCGGCCTCGTCCAGGCCCAGCGCCCGGACGGCCGCGGCGGAGTCTCCGCCACCCACGACGGTCGTTCCCCCCACCGCGGCGACCGCCCGGGCCACACCCTCGGTACCAGCAGCGAACGGCGCCGCCTCGAACACCCCCATCGGGCCGTTCCACACGACGGTGCGGGCGTCGGCCAGCTTGCTCGCGAACAGTTCGACACTGTCCGGTCCGATGTCCAGGCCCATGCAGTCATCCGGGATCTGTGTGACCGGCACGACCTGGGCGTCGGCATCGTCGGAAACCTCGGAGGCGACGACGACGTCGACCGGCAGCACCAACTCGACCCCGGCGTGCTGCGCCCGATCGATCAGGCCCCGGACGGTCTCCACCTGGTCGGACTCGAGCAGCGAGCCCCCGACCTCGTAGCCTTGGGCGGCGAGGAAGGTGAAACACATCCCGCCACCGACCAGTAGCCGGTCGACCGACTCGAGCAGGTTGTCGATGACCCCGAGTTTGTCGGAGACCTTCGAGCCCCCCAGCACGACGACGTAGGGCCGCTCCGGGTCGACCAGAACCGCCTCGAACGCCTCGACTTCGGTCTGCACCAGCGAGCCGGCGGCGCTGGGCAGGAGGCGGGCGATGTCGGTGACGCTGGCCTGTTCGCGATGCACGACCCCGAAGCCGTCCGAGACGTAGACATCGGCCAACGCCGCAAGCTGGCGCGCGAACGCCACCCGCTCCTGCTGATCCTTGGCCGTCTCTCCGGGATTGAACCGAAGGTTCTCCAGCAGGGCGACCTCACCGTCGGCAAGGCCATCGACCACCAACTGGGCACTCTCGTCCACCGTGTCCGTGGCGAAGGCGACCTCAGTGCCGAGCAGGTCACCGAGCCGGTCAGCGACCGGAGCCAACGAGTACTTCTCCTCCGGCGCCCCCTTGGGCCGGCCGAGATGAGCGATAACGACCACCCGCGCACCGGCCTGGGCCAGCGCGCGGATGGTCGGGACGGAGGCCCACACCCGACCGTCGTCGGTGATCGTGGGCCCATCGAGCGGCACGTTGAGATCCGAGCGGACGAGCACGTGTCGCCCGCGGAGGTCGCCGAGGCCGGCGATCGGTCTGAGCGAGCTCACAGACGGGCGCCCACGTAGCTCGTCAGATCGACCATGCGCCGCGCGAAGCCCCATTCGTTGTCGTACCAGCCGATGACCTTGACCTGGTGCTCGTCGACGACCTTGGTCAACGGCGCGTCGAAGATGCACGAGGCAGGATCCGTGACGATGTCCGACGAGACAATCGGGTCCTCTGAGTAGGTGAAGATGCCCTTGAGCTCGTCCGAGTCGGCCGCCGCGCGAGCCGCGGCGTTCACCTCCTCCGCGGTGACCGCGCGGCTGGGAGTGAACGTGAAGTCGGTCACCGAACCGGTGGGCACCGGTACCCGAAGCGCGTACCCGTCCAGCTTGCCTTCGAGCTCGGGCAGGATCTGAGAGACCGAACGTGCCGCGCCGGTGGAGGTGGGCACGATGTTCAACGCGGCCGCCCGCGCCCGGCGCGGATCCTTGTGCGGGCCGTCGTGCAGGTTCTGGTCCGCGGTGTACGCGTGCGCCGTGGTCATCAGGCCGCGTTCGATGCCGACCGCGTCGTTCATCACCTTCGCGAGCGGCACGATGCAGTTCGTGGTGCACGAGGCGTTGGAGACGATGTGATGATTTGCCGGATCGTATTCCGTGTGGTTCACGCCGACGATGAAGGTGGCGTCGACATTCTTGCCCGGCGCGGAGATGATGACTTTCTTCGCGCCGGCGTCGAGGTGCGCGCGCGCCTTGGTGGCGTCGGTGAACAGGCCGGTCGACTCGATGACGACGTCGGCACCCAACTCAGACCAGGGCAGTTTAGCGGGGTCGGTCTCGGAGAGGACCCGGAAATTCTGGTTCGCAACGGTGATCGAGTCCGCACCGGAGCTGACCCCCTCCAGCCGGCCGAGGATGGAGTCGTACTTGAGCAGGTGGGCCAGGGTGGCGACATCGGTGAGGTCGTTGACGCCGACGATCTCGATGTCAGCGCCAGAGGCAAGCACCGCTCGGGCGATGTTGCGGCCGATCCGGCCGAAGCCATTGATGCCTACGCGGGTGGTCATGCGGATCGATCTCCTTGCCATGAACGAGGATACGGCTAGCCTGGGTACGCGGGCGATGGCACCCCATTGTGGTAACCCCTTCGCCACACTATGGCATCCGGTGAAGCTCGTGCGAGAACATACGCCTAACCTGAGCCAGTGCCTACCTCCCGTGGTGACCGTGACGTCCTGACCCGCCACGCCCGACCTGCCGACCTGCACATCCAGTACGCCGAGCACGAGGACGGCCTGGTGGATGTGTGGTTGCCGCCCGACGACTCAGCGCCGGCGCCATTGGTCCTGGTGTTGCACGGCGGTTTCTGGCGGGCGGCCTTCGACCGTACGCACCTCGGGCCGATGTGCGAAGCCCTCGCCGCCCGGGGATTCGCGGCTGCGGCACCGGAGTACCGGCGGGTGGGCGGAGCAGGCGGCTGGCCCACCACGTTCGACGACATCGCCCGGGCGGTCGAACAGGTACCTTCCGAGATCGCTGGCCTGGCGGGTAACCGTGTCCGGCGAGCACCGGCCGTCCTCGTCGGCCACTCCGCGGGCGGCCACCTGGCGTTGTGGGCGGTCAGTCATCGTCGCTCACCTGCCACGGCGGCCGGAGTCGTCGCGCTCGCCCCGGTGGCGGACATCGTGGCCGCACGACGTGCCGGGTTGGGCGATGGCGCAGTCGACGAGCTACTCGCCGAACTCCCCTCGGACCAGCACAAGCTGGTGGACCCCGTGCGCCTGCTGCCGGCGGGCACTCCGACCGTGCTGGTGCACGGGACGGCCGATGACCGCGTTCCCGTCAGCCAGTCCCGCGACTACCGATCGGCGGCGGTACATGCGGGCGACGATTGCCGTCTGGCCGAGTTGGACGGAGTCGGACACTTCGCCCTGATCGACCCCGGGGCCACCGCATTCGACGTGGTGGTCGAGGCCATCACCAGGCTGGTGCCGCCGAGCGGGAACCAGCCGAACAGCTGAGCCGCTGGGGCAGTTCGGCAGGCCGGGTCGGGCCCGCCTGTCACGTGCCGTCGAAACTCTCCTTCTCGAGACTCTCCTGCTCGAACGAGGCCTCGGTGTCCGGCACGCCGTCCTCCGCGGCCTGGCGATCCGCCATGGCCAACAACCGCCGTATCCGGCCCGCTACCGCGTCTTTGGTCATGGGTGGGTCGGAGAGCTGACCCAACTCCTCCAGGCTCGCTTGGCGGTGTTTGAGCCGCAGTTCGCCGGCCGTGCGCAGGTGCTCCGGTACGGAGTCGCCGAGGATCTCCAAGGCACGTTCCACTTTGGCGCTGGCCGCCACGGCAGCGCGGGCCGACCGACGCAAGTTGGCGTCGTCGAAGTTGGCCAACCGGTTGGCGGTGGCGCGTACCTCCCGGCGCATTCGGCGCTCTTCCCAGGACAGTACGGTCTGGTGGGCTCCCATCCGGGTCAGCAGAGCGCCGATGTCGTCGCCGTCGCGGACGACGACCCGGTCGGTTCCGCGGACGTCGCGCGCCTTGGCTGAGACCCCGAGCCTCCGCGCGGCACCCACGAGGGCAAGGGCAGCCTCGGGACCGGGGCAGGTGACCTCCAGTGCGGAGGAGCGGCCCGGCTCGGTCAGCGAACCGCGGGCCAGGAAGGCGCCACGCCACGCCGCTTCAGCGTCCACGATCGGACCGTTGACGACCTGCGGTGGCAGGCCACGCACCGGTCGCCCGCTGCCGTCGAGCAGTCCGGTCTGCCGTGCCAGCCGCTCACCCTCGCGCACGACGCGCACCAGATAACGGCTGCCCTTGCGCAGGCCGCCACTGGTGAGCACACTCACCTCACT
>Ga0079225_10000542_pt1 | contig 20303 bp, 21 predicted proteins | sample Poulit2012_FD_76344 | JGI IMG/M metagenome (GOLD analysis project Ga0079225, IMG submission 76344) | Agricultural soil microbial communities from Georgia to study Nitrogen management - Poultry litter 2012 | ecosystem: Environmental > Terrestrial > Soil > Agricultural land | place: USA: Georgia... | reverse complement strand
CCCAATCGGGCAGCCGCTGAATCCTGATTGACAGCAACTTCGACCAGGCCGGCAGAGTTCTCGTACCAGAAAGCCTGCCCCCTTTCCACGTCAGAGAAGGTTTGGGCTCGAGGCAGTGCCGTTGCTCCGACAGTGATCGTGGGATCCGGCGGCAGGCTGCTGACCGGCAGGCCGGTCCAGGCATTTCCGTATCCGTCGATATAGATGACTTCGGCCAGCATGGTAGAATTAGCGCTGCCGACGATTTCATCCAAAGCAAGCGGGGCGGTCATGACCACGGCGCCCAACGCCAGGCGGGCGGCGACGGGCGCGAAGAAATCACGGCCATGAAAACTCCTCGACAGCCTTTGTGGCCGCCACTCGATCACGTGAGCGCGACTTTCCGGGTAGCGGGCAGCAAGGGGCGCAAGCAGGCCATTGTCAGGGCCGATATAGCGGACGCCGCCTGCCTCGAGCAGCAGGGCACGCCGTTCCGAGCCGACCCCAGGATCGACGACCGCTACCAGCAGCGCACCTTCCGGAATGTTCTCGGCAAGCGCTGCCAATAGATGACCCGCGGCTCGGGGTGTAAACGAGGGCGCGTCATGGAGCAGATCGATGACCGGAACACCTGGTGCCTCCTGTGCAAGTACGAGGTGTAGCTGGCCGACATAGGGGCCCCGCCAACCGAAGTCGGTGAAGAGCAGAATCATGCCTCTCCGTCCGGATGTCGTTGAATTTTAATCGCCCGCAGAAGAACAGCTGGCCACGCGTGAAGCCGACAGCAACGTCTTGGCAGCATGGCGTATCTTGATGTTCCTTAGCAATGCTTTTGCTCGCCGCGCCAAGGCATGAAGCCGTGTCTCAGGAGCCTGCCGCTTTGCCCCAGGTTTCCGGATCCTCAAGAAAGCGTCGCACGGCGGCAGTGCCATCAGGGTCGAGGTAATCGCGGGCTTCGGCCTCTTCCAATGCTTCCCACCAGGTGCAGAGGGCATGCAGCTTGACACCCGCTTGCTCCAGACTGGCTGTGCTCTGGGGGAAGATACCGTAGTGGAAAACGACGAAACAGTGCGCAACCTCGGCACCGGCTTCCCGGATTGCCTCGACGAAGCTCAGCTTGCTGCCGCCATCGGTTGCCAGGTCTTCCACGAGCAGCACCCTCGCGCCTTCCGGTAAGGATCCTTCGATGCGGGCATTTCGACCGAAGCCCTTGGGTTGCTTGCGGACATAGATCATCGGCAGATGCAGCCGCTCCGCCATCCAGGCCGCAAAGGGGATGCCGGCAGTCTCTCCGCCTGCCACCACGTCGAAGGCTTCAGGGCCCGCTGTCTGAACCAGCCGCCCCACGCCCAGGTCCATCAATAGGTTGCGCGCGCGGGGAAAGGAAATGATCCGCCGACAATCGACATAGACCGGGCTGCGACGACCTGAGGTAAAGGTAAAGGGATCTTCCGGTCGGAAGAGAACCGCTTCTATATCCAGCAGCGTTCGGGCCGTAAGGCGCGCAGCCCGCTCAGCGTCAACAATCATGAGCTTCACTCCCATCAGAACAGCATCTTGATAAGGTGACGAACCCGCACAGGCAATCAGGCTCTTTGACAAGGAAATGCCGGAAAGCCACAGTGATCCCAGGCTTGGGGTGCGCAGCCTCATTCGGAAAAGGCGACCTCCGAAAGGAGGCACCTCCGAAGGCGATGCGCTGAGATCAAACCCATCGAACCTGATCTGGATCATACCAGCGCAGGGAGCAGCTGTGGGTGCTGGCCTTTGGCCGTAACACCGCCGTCTCCCGCCTTGGCCCGGAGGAACGCATGACATCGCACCAAGGGAACCGGACGCCGGGTCGCACGCTCGCAGCCGTCCGGGAGAAGGGGCCTCTCGTACACAACATCACCAATCTGGTTGCCATGGATCTGGCAGCCAACCTGCTGCTTGCGGTCGGCGCGTCGCCGGCCATGGCACATGCGGAGGACGAGGTAGCCGATTTCGTTTCTCTCGCTTCGGCCCTCACGATAAACACCGGCACCTTTACTCGGTCTTGGATGAAGGCGGCTGTCCTGGCTGCGGAGCAGGCCGGAAAGGGCGGCACGCCCTGGGTACTGGATCCGGTTGGCTGCGGAGCGACAGAGTTCCGTCTCGCAAATGCAACCCGTCTCGCAGGGATGAGCCCCAGCATCATCCGCGGCAACGCCTCAGAGATTGCAGCTTTAGCGGAGGTGTCGCCTGGGCGAGCGGGAGGAAAGGGGGTGGACTCCACGCTCACTCCCGAGGCTGTCCTCGAGCCGGCGCGGGAGCTGGCGAGGAGCAGCAAAGCGGTAGTGGTCGTGACGGGTGAAGTCGACGTTGTAACTGACGGCCAGAAGGTCCGACGGGTCGGAGGAGGTCATTCTTTCTTCACGCGCGTCACTGCCGCCGGTTGCGCTTTGACCGCCTTGACCGGAGCGGCGGCCGCCGTTGAGGAGGACTACATGCTTGCCGCACTTCACGCGCTCGCCATCATGGCGGTGGCGGGCGAGCGCGCTGCGAGAAGGGCCGAGGGGCCGGGGAGCTTTCGAGTCGCACTGCTCGACACGCTTTACCGGCTGGATCCGGCAGAATTGGACCGAGAGGCTCGCATTTCATGAGGCGCAAAGATCTGGATCTGTCACTCTACCTGGTCATCGGCTCCGCCGACTGTAGAGGGCGAAACCTCGACGAGGTGGTTCGCTCGGCACTTCGCGGCGGCGTCACCTTGGTTCAGCTGCGTGACAAGGAGGCAGAGGAGCGGCAATTCGTCGAGCTGGGCAAAGCCTTGCTGTCCCTCTGTCACGCGTCAGGAGTGCCCTTGATCGTTAACGATCGGCTGGAGGCTGCCGTGGCGATCGGCGCTGATGGGCTGCATGTCGGCCAAGACGATCTGGGTGCCGCTGAGGTGCGTGACCGTCTGGGGCCGAATCGGCTGCTTGGTGTTTCCGCAGGAACGCCGGAAGAACTCCGTCACGTGCCGCAGGACCTGGTCGACTACCTGGGGGTCGGCCCGGTCAATCTCTCACCCAGCAAGAAGGATGCAGGTGGAGCGATCGGTGCCGAAGGGGTTGCAGCGGTTCGACGGCTCACGGCGCTGCCTCTGGTTGCCATCGGCGGAATCCGATCATCCAATGTGGCGCCACTCATTCGGGCGGGTGCTCAAGGTGTGGCCGTGGTCTCGGCCATCGCCGGGGCAGCCGATCCTGAGGCTGCTGCCAGAAACCTGAAGGAGGCGGTTCTGCAGGCACGTCCTCAGGTATGAAACACCAGCTTCATGCTCTTGCGCCCCTGCTGCTCGGATAGGCTGACTTGATCGGCGAAGTGTTGCATGAGCCTTAATTCCAGCTCTTGAGTCAGGCGATCTTCCTCGGAAAACATCGCGATATCCCGCGCTTCCGCAGCTTCGTACGTGAATGTCGAGGTGATGTGAAACTCGTCGTAGTGGACATCGAGCGTGCTCACGCCGCCTTTGCGGCCGTCAGTCAAAGCCAGCTCGCCAGCTTCAGTGAGCGCGCCGATCAGACGGTCTATCACCTCCCGTCTCGCCCCCCAGGCGGCGCCGTTTTCGCGACAGAAGGCGAAGATCTTGCTGAGCAACTGGCGGTCGAGAGTGGCTTCGAGGCGGGCGCTCTGCTTCGTTCCGATGCGGAAGATGGCGTTCAGCAGCAGGGCCGTGACCAGTGCCACCACGAGCGAAGAGCCCGCAGCGGAGCGAAGCCACAGCGGGAAACTCTCGAAAAGATGGGGATAGACGTCGTGGCTGATGCCCAGGATCAGCGCAATGCCGATTGCCAGGATGCGGCGGGTGTCGAGCATGCGAGCGACGATGATGCTGAGGCCGTTTGCGAGAATGAAGGCCGACGAGAAAATCAGGATGGCACCAAATAGCGGGTGCGGCATCGAGAGCACCAGGCTGTGCAAAGGCGGCAGGAAGGCCAACAGCAAAAACAACCCGGCGATCGCGAAACCCACCGAGCGTTGGATCACACCGGTGGCCTGGGAGAGGCCAATAGATCCTGAGAAGCTGTTGAGGCCGACAGTACCGAGCGCTCCAGCGATCATCGTGCTGACCCCATCCGCACGTATGCCCCGCTCGATACTCCCCATGTCCGGCCGGACCCACTCGGGGTTGGCAATTCTTTGACAAGTGGTGATATCACCCACCGCACGCAGCGCACAGGCGAGGGCGCCGATCATGTAGGGGACCGCCAAGCTCCAATCGAAGCCTGGAAGGAGGAGGGGAAGACTCGGCAGGGCAAGAAAAGCCTGACCTTCCCGTGCGACGCTGACGGTCGCCGAGGTCACGCCAAGAAGTGCAACGAGCAGATAGACGAGGCTGAGCCCAAGCAGCACCGAAAAGGCCCGCACAGGGCCTTTGCCCCAGACATTGAGGACGACGATGACGGCGAGGGTCAAGAAGCCGAGGGCCGCTGTGCCGCCATCGATTTCCTCGAGGCTGAAAGTCGTTCCGGTCATGCCGAGAATGAGGCGGAAGCCGAGCAGGCCGAGAATGAGGCCGATCATGACGACCGCAAGCCCAGAGACCTCGACCGGGAAGAAGGGCCGGAGACGGCGCAGGGCGAAGGAGAAGAAGACCTCGCAGACGCCGGCGAAGATGGTCATGCCGAATACCAGGGCCAGTCCCCCGCTCTCTGCCGCTACCAGCGACGGAGGCAGATAGGCCGCGGTGAAAACCGAAGGGGCGAGGTAACCGCTGCCAAGCCGGCGCCCGCGCGAACACAGGAGAAGGCTGCCCAGCCCCAGGGCCAGAAGTGACGCGGTGATGACCGCTTTCTGTAATGCCGCGGAGGCCTCTGCTGCGTGCAGGACCAACAGAGGAAAGACCAGCCCCGTCGGGGCGATCACCGCGATGTGCTGCAGGCCGCTGAGGACCAGCATGCCAAAGGGCAGGGCAGCCTCTTGTGCCGGCTGGTCCTCCGCCGGTCCCGTCGGAGGAGTGGTCACGAAGAGTGCCTTAGTAGAGCAGACGCTCGTCCCTTGCGTTCAGGAACGCATTCTTCGAGATGCGTGTCCACTCGCTTGTCGTTCGAAGAAACTCGCCCAGGGAAGCATACACCTTCCCGGCGAGCGCATCGCCTTCGGCAGTCTCGGCGACCACTTCCCGCGACACCTCCAGGAAACGGTCGAGAATCTCTTCGGACCAGGATCGTAGCTCGACCCCCTCTTCCTCGACCAGAATCTTGAGGTTTTCGGCGTTGCGGGTTTGGTATTCCGCAAGCGTCACCAGGGTTTCTGCCTGGGCCGCGTTTTCGATGATCGTGCGCTCGGCTTCGCTCAGGGATTCCCAGACCGATAAGGAAATCCCGAGGTCCAGCATCCCGCTCGGTTCCTGATAGCCGGGATAGTAGTAGTAGGGCGCGGCACGGTAGAGGCCCATGGCTCGGTCTGGCCAGGGTGCGACCCAGTCGCTGCCGTCGAGCGTGCCGCTCGCAAGCGCGGTGATGACTTCCGAGGCCGGTAAGTTGACGACGACCGCGCCGAGCCGCGTCAGGACCTGACCTGCAAAGCCCGGAAAGCGGATGCGCAAGCCCTGAAGGTCCTCAACGCTTTCGATCGGCTCGCGGTACCAGCCGCTCATCTGCTCCCCGGTGTCGCCAACGACCAGATGCTTGAGGCCGAACTGCCGCCCGACCTCGTCGAAGAGCTCCTGTCCGCCGCCGAAGTGCATCCAGGCCTGAAACTCCAGAGGATTGGGACCGAAGGGGACGGAGGTGAAGAAGGCATAGGCCGGATGCTTGCCCTGCCAATAGTAAGCAGCACCGTGATAAAGGTCGGCAGTGCCAGCTTCGACGGCGTCGAATATCTCGAAGGCTGGAACGAGTTCCCCCGCAGCCTGAAGTTCGATCACAAGGCTGCCTTGCGACATCTGATTGACCCGTTCGGCAAAGCGCTGGGCGGTAGTGCCCAAGCCCGGCAGGCCGCGCGGCCAGGCAGTGACCATGGTCAGGCGACGGGCCGCCTGGGCGACGGCCGGTGTCGCAATCCCGGCCGCAGCGGCGGCCAGCGGCAGGACGGAAGCCTGACGGAGTGATTGGCGTCGGGTAATCTTCATGCTATCCCCCGGTTTCACAGCAAATTATCGGCTTTATCGCGCGAGGATCCTTGCTTGGGCCCCCAACTGATCCTTGTCGGTTCCACGGAACCACTAGAGTGGGTTGCATTATGGTTCAAGCCTCACAAACGCCTCTTCCCCCGACTCTTGCGCGTGCCTTAGTCATAGCGCAAGGATCGCATGGTCTTCATGCTCCTGCCGATCAGGCCATTCAGGATGGGAGATCACTGCTTGTCTTCGAACCCGCAGTCTCAGGCCAAGGGCCGGAGCGGCAAAGCGCGAACCCCTTCGCCCATGCCGCTGCGCGGGGCCAGTTACACCATGATGGTTCTTCGGCTTGCCGAACTGGCACAGCCAGACTTCTTCAGCCGTCTCCAGGCCAAAGTTTCACAGGCGCCCAGCTTCTTCGACGGAGCACCCATCCTGCTCGACCTGGAAGGAACGGCAGGGGGCTCGGCGGGGGATTTTCAGGAACTGGGGGCACGGCTGCGAGAGCTTCGACTGGCGCTCATCGGTGTGCAGGGTGGGGACGAGCCGCAGCATGAGGCGGCGATGGAGGTGGGGCTGGCTATTTTCCCCTCCTGGCGTGCCAGTTCGCGCGGACTTCGCCCCCTCGATCCACTGCCTGCGGCCCAGGCGGAAGCTAACCCGCAGACTAGCCCCCCGCCGGAGGTAAGGCGACCACTGCTGATCGAGCGGCCGGTTCGCTCTGGCATGCGTATCTATGCGGAGGAGCGGGATCTGGTGGTCACCGCACCGGTCGGTGCAGGTTCGGAACTGCTCGCAGACGGCAATATCCACGTTTATGCGCCGCTGCGCGGCCGCGCGCTGGCGGGGGTTTCCGGGGACGCGAACGCGAGGATTTTCTGTCGACGATTGGGGGCAGAACTGCTTTCCATCGCCGGCCATCATCTGGTGAGTGAAGAGATTGCCGATGCAGTCATGGGGCAACCCGTGCAGGTGCGGCTGGAATGCGATCAATTGCTAATTGAAACTCTGGACTAGAGAGCCCGAAAAAGGCGGAAGGACTAGGACGTGGCCAAGATAATAGTGATGACCTCGGGCAAAGGCGGCGTGGGCAAGACCACGTCCAGCGCGGCTTTTGCGGTGGGCCTCGCCAGGCGAGGCCATCGGACTGCTGTCGTGGATTTCGATGTTGGGCTGCGCAACCTGGATATCGTCATGGGGTGCGAGCGCCGGGTGGTCTACGACCTAGTAAACGTCCTCTCGGGCGATGCCAGCCTGCGTCAGGCTTTGATCCGCGACAAGCGCTTCGACAATCTTTCGATCCTTGCCGCATCCCAGACCAGGGACAAGGACGCCCTGGATGTGGAGCCGATTGGCAAGGTGCTTGACGAACTCCGCAAGGACTTCGATTACATCATCTGTGACAGCCCGGCCGGGATCGAAAAGGGAGCGGTGTCGGCTCTCTATTACGCAGACGAAGCGATCATCGTGACCAATCCGGAGATCTCCTCGGTGCGTGACAGCGACCGCATCCTGGGCATCCTTTCCAGCAAGTCCCGGCGGGCCGAGAAGGGTGAAGACCCCGTCAAGGAACACCTGCTGGTGACACGTTACGATCCGGCTCGGGTGGAGCGCGGAGAAATGCTCTCGGTGGAGGACGTGCAGGAGATTCTTGCCATCCCGCTGCTTGGTGTCATTCCCGAGAGCCAGGCGGTGCTGCGGGCATCCAACATCGGGCAGCCGGTCATTCTCGATGAAGCCAGTTCACCGGCTCAGGCCTATGAGGATGCAGTCGGCCGCTTTCTCGGCGAAACGATCGAACACCGCTTCGTCAAGGCTGCCCGGCGCGGATTCTTCTCCCGTTTGATGGGGAGGACGGCATGAGTTTCTTCGGACTGTTCCGCAAGCGGGATACTGCAGCGGCAGCCGCCAAGGAACGCTTGAGCTTCGTATTGTCACATGAGCGAGCGGGACGGGACGCGCCAGATTACCTTCCGCGTCTGCAGAAGGACATTCTTGCCGCCATCAAGAAGTATGTTCCCATTCCCGATGAGAATGTAGCCGTACGTATGGCTCAGCAGGACGGTACGGCGCGCCTGGAAGTCAATATCGACCTGCCGCCAAAGCAGCCTTTAAAGGAGCGCCGGGCATAGGGACATCACGTCGCAGCTGACCCTCCCTGGTCACTTCGAACCGGCCGGTTCGGCAGGATGCCCTGTTCTCTGCTATCGCCCTCTTGCCCTGCTCGCGATTGTATTCCGGCTGTTGTGTCCATAGCTTCAACTCTAGTGTCCTTCCATCAACCTCGACGGTGCCCCATGGGGGTGTTGCCGTCGGGGTTCGGTGGTCATGGCGGCAACCCGAATTTTGCACTGGGTTATTATGTCAAGTCTCGCCTATGAAGAGGTGAGCCACACCTATGGCAGCCTTCCGGCAGTCAGGAACGTCAGCTTGACCGTCAATGCCGGCGAGCTGGTGTGTCTGCTCGGGCCTTCCGGCTGCGGCAAGACGACGCTGCTGCGGCTGGCAGCCGGCCTGGAGAACCTCCAGCAGGGACGGATAGTGATCGGCGGGCAGGTCGTGGCCGACGAGCGGCGAGACGTTCCACCGGAAGAACGCTCAGTCGGATTGGTCTTTCAGGATTTCGCGCTTTTTCCCCACCTCAACGTGCGGGACAACGTGACCTTCGGCCTGCGCCGGGTGAACCGTTGCGAGCGTCATTGCCGCTGCGACGCCGCGTTGAAGCAGGTCGCGATGGACGGCTACGCAGATGCTTTCCCCCACATGCTTTCCGGCGGTCAACAGCAGCGTGTGGCGCTGGCGCGAGCCCTTGCACCGCAGCCTCGTCTCATGTTGCTCGATGAACCCTTCTCAGGCCTGGACGTTCAGCTCCGCCAGGAAGTGAGGGACCAAACCCTCCATGTGCTCAAGCGTTCGGGCACCGCTACCGTGATGGTCACCCATGACCCTGAAGAAGCGATGTTCATGGCCGATCGTATCGTGTTGATGCATCAGGGACGAATTCAGCAGGTCGGTCGTCCGGAGGAGCTTTATTATCGGCCGGCCACCGCTTTCGTCGCCTCCTTTTTCGGGGAGATCAATCGAATTCCCGCCCGGGTGCAGGCTGGGAAGGTAGAGACGGCGCTGGGTGAACTCGCGTCTGGCGGACACCCAGAGGGGGAAGCGGTCCAGGTACTTGTCCGCCCGGAGGCAATCCGGCTTCTGCCGCCGGGCGCCCACGCGGGCTCAGGCCGTGTTCCGGGTCAGGTGGTCGATGCAAAGTTTCTTGGCCGGACGAGTCTTGTTCACCTTTCGGTCACCTATGGACCGGGAAAAGATCTGCATCTTCATGTCCGTGTTCCGGGCCGGTTCCTGCCCGATGAGGGAGCGAGCTTCTCGCTCGATCTCGACGCGAGTCAGGCCTTTGTTTTTCCGGCAGAAGCGGGTTGAGTGGCGTCACCGCCGCCGTTGCGGTATGGCGCCTGTTCTGCGATAGTTCGCTCAGGGTGGTTTGGTTTAACCGCCGAGAGCAGTTAGGGAGACCCTTTGGATGGGAAGCATTATGGTGATTGATTCTCTCGCGGTTGCAATGATCGGATCATTCAGTGTCTGGCACTGGCTGATCGTGCTCGCTGTCGTGCTGATCCTTTTCGGCGGCGGCGGCAAGATCCCGCGGCTGATGAAGGACCTCGGATCTGGAATCAACCAATTCAAGAAGGGGATGAAGGAAGAAGAAGGCGGCAGCACGGCCGAAGCGAGAGCGCTGGAAGACGACAGCGAACTGGCGGGTGGAAGCGCCGCCCGGACGTCGACCTCGCACGACGAGAAGAAAAAGGCCGTCAACAGTTGATCGCTGGTACTGAGTGCGACCGCGGCTCCATGCTCATGGGCACCATCACCGAAGCCCGAGGCTAGCGAATGTTCGACATCGGTTGGAGCGAAATGGCGATCATCGCCCTGGTGGCGCTGGTCGTGATCGGGCCGAAGGACTTGCCGAAGGTGCTGCGTACAATGGGGCAGTTCATGCGCAAGGCCCGCTCGCTCAGCCGTGAGTTCCAGTCTGGTCTGAATGACATGTTGCGCGAGGCCGAACTGGATGAGGCGCGCAAGGCCATCGAAGGTACCCGCGCCGGGCAACTGGACAAGGAAATTCGCAAGGCACTCGATCCTGACGATGAGGTCGAAAAGGAGCTGCGGGATCTCGATCGGGAAGCTCGCGCTTCCAAGGTGACAGCTGATAAAGACTCGCCGGCGAAGGCCGCAGGCAAGGAGCGCCTGGCAAAGAGTACGCGAGAGCCTGAATCCCAATCACAGCCCCGGTCTGGGAACGACGATGGCAAGGTCGTGAAGCATCCGGCCGGTGGTGCTTCTGCTTCCTCGGAATCTCCGAATGTTTCTGAAAAGAAGGTGGGAGAGATCGAGGAAGCGACGGTCGGACAGGCAAAGAAGACGGGTTAATCAGCCGTGACGGACGAGGTCGTCGACTCTCAGAAAATGCCGCTGCTCGATCACCTGATCGAGTTGCGCAACCGGTTGTTGCGGTCGGTGATCGCACTTTTCGTTGCGTTTTTTGCCAGTTTTTTCATCGCCGAGCATCTCTATAACTTCCTGGTGCAGCCGCTCGCCGACATCCTGCTGCAGCGGGGCGACGATCGCATGGCCCGGATGATCTTTACGGATCTGACCGAGGTCTTCTTTACCTATGTCAAGGTCGCGTTCTTTTTCGCGGCCTTCGTCACTTGCCCGATATTCCTGACGCAGATCTGGAAGTTCGTCGCACCCGGTCTGTATCGTCACGAACGCAACGCCTTCGGACCCTTTCTGGTGGCCTCTCCGGCACTCTTCTTCCTCGGTGCGGCACTGGTCTACTATCTTATCCTGCCGCTGGCGTGGGAGTTCTTCCTGCACTTCGAATCGCCTGGCGGAGAAGGAACCTTGCCGATCCAGCTGGAAGCCAAGGTGGGCGAGTATCTCTCGCTTACCATGAAGCTGATCTTCGCCTTCGGCATCTGCTTCCAGCTTCCGGTGCTCATGACACTGCTCGCGCGCGCCGGACTTGCCACTTCTGAAGGTATGGCGGCCAAGCGCAAGTATGCCATCGTGGGTGTTTTCGTGGTGGCGGCAATCTTCACGCCGCCCGATCCGATCAGCCAGATCAGCCTCGCGATTCCCATCATCATTCTCTATGAGATCTCGATCCACATGGCGCGGCTGATGGAACGCAAGCGCGCCCAGCAGCAGGCCGAACTCGATGAAGAGGCCGGGATCTGAGCCTAGAGCAGATCGCATTACACCGGGTTCACGACGTGATCCCGATGTGATGCGTGAATCTGGAGGCTTCGAGGGACCCCGCGTGGACGATCTGCCCCGCTGAGACTATAACCGGGAGGTGATACGAGTCGGATGGCGATGCCGGGCTCGGAAGCTTGGAGTGTTTGTTGCGAATGAAGGATATTGAGGCGGCGCTGAGGAAAGAGCGAATTCTCGTCACCAATGACGATGGGATCCACGCGCCTGGCCTGAAGACACTGGAAGCGGTTGCGCGCAGCCTTTCCGACGATGTCTGGGTTGTGGCACCGGAAAGCGAACAGTCGGCTGCCAGCCATTCTCTCACCATTCGTCGACCCATCCGCATTCGCCGTTTCGCTGAACGACGACTGGCTGTCGACGGCACGCCGACTGACTGTGTGGTGGTCGCGGTCAACCACATCCTCAAGGACAGGCACCCGGGTCTCATCCTCTCAGGTGTGAACCACGGCGGAAACCTCGCCGAGGACGTTGGCTATTCCGGCACCGTCGCGGCGGCCATGGAAGGCGCCTTGCTCGGCATCCGTGCCATTGCTTTCAGTCAGCTTCGCAGCAGCGAAGCACCCACTGATTTTACCGTGGCGGAGCATTTTGCACCCGACATCGTCCGGCGCCTCTACGGGACGGCGCCGGAGCGCGACCTGCTGTTCAACGTCAACTTTCCGCCCCTGCAGCCGGAGGAGGTGACGGGGGTTCGAGTCGCACGGCAGGGGCGGCGTGATGCCATGGTCGGCGTCATCGAGGTCAATGATCCTTCCGGGCGTCCCTATTTTTGGATCGGGCACTGGGGTGAAGACACGACCGGTGAAGAGGATACCGATCTGGCGGCGATTCAAGCGGGTGCCGTTTCCGTGACACCTCTTCATATCGACCTGACGCACGCCGCGAGTCTTCCTCTGCTGCGGGAACATTTCGGGTGACTGCGGAACCCCGCAAGATAAGACTGCTGATGCAGCTTCGTCGCGCTGGCGTTTCCGATACGGCGACGCTCTCGGCACTCGAGCGGGTGCCACGGGAGCTTTTCGTGCCGCCGGCCTTTCAGGATCAAGCCTACGAGAACATCGCCCTGCCCATTGGTCAGGGACAGACGCTCAGCCAGCCCGAGGTCGTGGCCATGATGACCCAGGCCCTGGAGTGCACCCGCCGCCACACGGTTCTGGAGATCGGTACCGGTTCCGGCTATCAGGCGGCGGTTCTCTCGCGGATCGCCAGACGGGTCTATACCATCGAGCGGCACCGATCGCTGCTGCAGGAGGCGGAAAACCGCTTTGCCGAGTTGCGGATCACGAACATCACCTCTCGGCTGGGAGATGGCTCACGTGGCTGGCCGGAGCCGCGGACCTTCGACAGGATTATCGTCACCTGCGCCGCGGCCTTTCCACCGGAGCCCCTTCTGAAACAGCTTGCGGATGACGGGATCATGATACTTCCGGTTGGGCGGCAAGGTCGCACCCAGGAATTGGTCCGCATTAGAAAGACTCCGGAAGGCCTGGTGGAAGAGAGTCTCGGAATGGTTCGCTTTGTACCTCTCGTCGCAGATATGCCGGCCCCCGACGGCGGCCGATCCTCGGCCTGAGGCGACGGCATGCACCTGCTCCGTGCCCTGGCATCTCTGCTGGTCGTCACCATCAGCCTGACCGCCTGCAGCGATCCGGAGCGTGTCCGAATCGCCAGTGCGCCGCTTCCGCCCCTGCCGCGAGCCAAGCCGGTCGATCTGGCTGCAGGCAGTGAAGCGAGAGTCCATGAGGCGCCCGCTTCGGAAATCGAAGTAACTCAGCTGGAGTCGGGCAGCGGGCCGCGAACTTTGGGGGCCGTCGAGCCCGCAGCGTCCCGCGACCTGGAGCCCCAGACAGGGGAACCGCCGCCTGCGCAGGAGGCTGGAGCCCAGACTGAAAGGGGAGTGGTGCTGCGTCCACAGGAGAGCAGCTACATTGTACAGGCTGGCGACACGCTCTTCTCGATCTCCCAGCGCTTCGAGGTCCCTCTGGCGGCGATGATCGACGGCAATGGCCTGAATGCTCCCTTCGAGCTCAGGGTCGGGCAAAGGCTTGATATTCCTTCGGTCCGCGTCTACGAGGTGCAGTCGGGAGAGACCCTCGATTCGATTGCTGGGCGTCACGGGGTCGCAACGGAAGAGCTGGCTCAGGCGAACCGACTGGAGGAGCCCTATCGCCTGTGGGGAGGACAGCGTCTCGTACTCCCGGGAACCGTAGTCGACGAGCCGGTTGGCGAGGTGGACGTGACCCTAGCGGAGGCAGCTGCCGCAGCGGCCCCGGCAGGAGATCCTGTCAGTGAAGCGATGCCGGAGGAGGAGGTGAGCGAGCTCCCGGTACCGCAGGAGGAAACGGAAGTCGTTGATATGCCTGCTCCTAGCGAGCAGACCGACGGTACCCTTGCCGAAGAGTCCGAAGAGGCGCCAAGGGTAGCCGCCATCCCCTCACCGCCGCCGCGCTCGGGCGGACGCTTCCTGTGGCCGCTTCAGGGAGAGCAGATCGCTGGTTTCGGAGCGCAGGGAGACGGTCGCCACAATGACGGCATCAACATCGCCGCCGACCGCGGCACACAGGTGGTGGCCGCCGAGAACGGCGTGGTAGCCTATGCCGGCAACGAGCTGCGCGGCTTCGGCAATCTGCTGCTGATCAAACACTCGGACGATTGGATCACGGCCTATGCCCACAATGATCGGCTGCTGGTGAACGCGGGCGACTCGGTCACCCGTGGTCAGGCAATTGCCGAGGTGGGCGCCACGGGCAGCGTCGCGCGGCCGCAACTCCACTTCGAGATCCGCAAGGGTACCCGCGCAGTAGATCCCTTGCCTCTGCTGGACGGCAGCAGCGGTTAGCGAAGAAAATCAGGGATGTGAATCTCCGCGCCCGGCTACTCGAGCCGCTTGCCGAGGCGCCCGGCGACTTCCTGAATGAACTGCCAGGCGACGCGGCCAGAGCGAGCCCCGCGGGTCATGGCCCACTCGTTGCCCTGGCGCAGGAGCTCTTCCTCCGGAAGGTCCAGCTCGAAGCGGCGAGCATAGCCGCGAAGCATGTCGAAGTAGGTCTGCTGATCGCAGTTGTGAAAGCCGAGCCAGAGACCGAAGCGGTCGGAGAGACTTACCTTTTCCTCAACCGCCTCGCCCGGATTGATCGCGGTCGAGCGCTCGTTCTCGATCATGTCGCGCGGCAGGAGATGACGGCGGTTGGAGGTGGCGTAGAAGACCACGTTCTCTGGTCTGCCTTCGACACCACCTTCAAGAACCGCTTTTAGTGATTTATAGCTCGTATCGTCATGATCGAAGGAGAGGTCGTCACAGAAGAGCACGCAGCGCCGATCCTGGGCGCGAATCATCGACAGCAGGCGGGGGAGGGTGGGGATATCTTCCCGGTGGATCTCCACCAGCGCCAGCGGCTCGATTGCCAGTTCCTCCGCCTGCTCGTTCACGGCCGCGTGCACCGACTTCACGAGGGAAGATTTGCCGGTGCCCCGCGCTCCCCACAGCAACGCATTGTTCGCCGGAAGGCCGCGTGCAAAGCGCAGCGTGTTCTCGTGAAGCTGTGCACGCTGCCGGTCAATGCCGTGCAGGAGATCCAGTTCAAGGCGGTTGGGCTTCTCGACGGGATCGAGATGCGGTCCCTCGGGTTGCCAGACGAAGACGTCGCTGTCCTCGAGCGAAAGCACGGTGGCAGGCGGTGGCGCCATGCGGTCGAGAGCATCGGCAATGCGAATGAGAAGGCTGTGAAGGTCCTTTGGATCGAGCTCGCTCATTGGTGTCACTATATAGGCTGGCACCTGCCCGAAAGAGGGGCGGTCGGGATGCCAGAGGATGAAGGAAGGGCCTCGCGGCCGACGATGAGGGGCAAGCTAGCCAGCGCGGCGGAACGACGTCAATCCACCCGCCGGGTTTCATTGCAATTCATGGACACGTGGCTATAGTCGCGCCTGTCTTACGGCCGGCTATGAGGTCGGGCACGCAACGATTTTTCGAGGAGCAAGCATGCTGATTTCCCCGGCCTACGCGCAGGCGCCCGGTGGTGGTGGAGGCGACATCCTGGTGTCACTCCTGCCGATCATCCTGATCTTTGTTGTATTCTATTTCCTCTTGATTCGACCCCAGCAGAAGAAGGTGAAGCAGCACCGAGCGATGATCGAGGCCGTGCGCCGGGGCGACCGGATCGTCACCTCGGGCGGGATCATCGGCACCATCACCAAGGTCATCAGTGATGGTGAAGTGGAGGTCGAGATCGCCCAGGGCACCCGGGTGCGGGTGATTCGCCATACCATAAGCGAGGTACTGGACAAGTCCGATCCCGCAACTCGCTCGAGCGGCGAGAGCTCAGACGCCACCAGGTAGCGGCGCGCCTGGAGCCATCCCGGAAGATTAGGACGCGCTGATGATTCATATTCCCCGTGCGCAGCTGATTGCCATTATCGGCATTATTCTTGCTGGTATACTGTTTGCGGCTCCGAATCTGCTGTCCCGCGATTTCCTGGACAGGCTGCCCTCCTGGTTGCCGACCGATCAGGTGAACCTCGGTCTCGACCTGCGGGGCGGCTCTCATCTGCTCCTGGAAGTCGACGTCGAAGGGGTTTTCCAGGAACAGCTCTCCGGCTTTGTGGACTCCGTGCGGGTGGAACTGCGCCGCGCCCGGATCGGCTACACCGGCCTCGGGCTCGAGGGGCATAGCGTCGTCTTCCAGTTGCGCGACCAGGAGGACATCGAGCGCGCCCGGGAGGTACTACGGGACTACATCGGTGATGCCCGCTTGCGCATCACCGATGATGGACAGGCCTCGATCACCCTGACCGATGAGGCCATGGCCGAGCGTCGCATCGGTGTCGTGCAGCAGTCTATCGAGATCGTGCGACGGCGAATAGACGAAACCGGCACGAGAGAACCGACGATTCAGCGACAGGGCGAAGATCGCATCCTCATCCAACTCCCCGGCGTAGACGATCCCGAGCGCGTCAAGTATTTGCTGGGCCAGACCGCACGCATGTCCTTTCATCTGGTCGATGACGATGTCGTCCCGGGCGTCGATCCAGTGCCTCCAGGCTCGAGTTTGCTGCCAGCACGCGATCAGGGTCCTGGCGGCCAGCCCCTGGAGTATGTCATCCGCAACCGGGTCATGGTCAGCGGGGACAATCTGGTGGATGCCCAGGCGACCTTTCAGGAAGGTCAGCCGGTTGTTTCCTTCCGTTTCGATTCGATCGGCGCGCAGCGCTTCGGCGATGCGACCCGCAACAACGTAGGACGACTTTTCGCAATCGTGCTGGATGACGAGATCATTTCAGCGCCGGTCATTCGTGAACCCATTCTGGGCGGCAGGGGCGTCATTTCGGGGAGCTTCACGACTCAGGAAGCGCAGGACCTGGCACTTCTGCTGCGGGCGGGCGCGCTGCCGGCGGAGCTGTTGGTGCTCGAGGAACGCTCGGTCGGACCAGGCTTGGGTGCCGATTCGATTGCGGCGGGTGAATTCGCCTCTGTGCTGGGGATGGTACTCGTCGTCGTCTTCATGATCGCGGTCTATGGTCTCTTCGGAACTATGGCTTCCGCGGCCCTGGTCATCAATCTGATCCTGCTTCTGGCTGCCCTCACGGCACTTCAGGCGACGCTCACGCTTCCCGGAATTGCGGGGATCGTCCTCACCATCGGTATGGCAGTCGACGCCAACGTCCTCGTCTTCGAGCGAATACGTGAAGAAGTCAGGAATGGGCGAGGGCCCGTCTCGGCAATCGATTACGGCTATCGTGAAGCCATGTCGGCCATTATCGATGCGAACCTCACGACTCTCATCGCGGCGCTGATCCTCTATCAGTTCGGGACCGGCCCCATACGTGGTTTTGCAGTGACCCTGTCGATTGGCCTGGTGACCTCCATGTTCACCGCCATCATGGTGACGCGCCTTTTCATGGTGAGCTGGCTGCGAGCCGGACGCCCCAAGAAGGCTCTGCCGATCTAACGAGGCGCGATAATGGCTTTAATACGCTACATTCCGATCGAACCGACTATTCCTTTCCTCGAGCACCGTCTTTGGACCATGGCCGTTGGGGTCTTGATCATGACGGTGTCGCTGGTCAGCTTCGCCGTGCAGGGCCTGAACTTCGGTGTCGATTTCCGCGGCGGAATGCTGATCGAAATCCGCACCCATGAGCCAGCCGACCTTGAGGATTTGCGAAGCCGGCTTGGGGATTTGGGGCTTGGCCCCGTCACGCTGCAGGAGTTCGGCCAGCCAACCGACGTCTTGATCAACCTTCAGCGCCAGGAAGGCGCGGAAGGTGAACAGATGGCGGCCGTGAATGCGGTGCGTGCCGAGCTGGGTGATCAGGTGGCGGAATACCGCCGGACGGAGTTCGTCGGGCCGCGGGTCGGCGAGGAGTTACGGCGTGCCGGCATGATGGCGACCATTCTCGCTATGTTGGGCATCGGCTTCTACATATGGTTCCGCTTCGAATGGAATTTTGCCGTCGCTGCAACGCTCGCTCTCGTTCATGATATCATTGCCACCGTCGGCTTTTTCTCGCTGACGCAGATCGAGTTCAATCTGACGACCCTGGCCGCCGTCCTTACGGTTGCCGGCTATTCGATCAATGATACCGTGGTGGTCTTTGATCGCGTCAGGGAAATGATGCGGAAATACAAGCGAAAATCCGTACCGGCCATGCTGAACCAGGCGCTGAACTCGACGCTGTCCCGCACGATCTTGACGTCGGTCACAACCTTGATCGCTCTTTGGTCACTTTATCTCTTTGGTGGAGAAGTGATCCGCGGTTTCACGGCAGGCCTGATCTGGGGGATCGTTTTGGGAACCTTTTCTACAATAGGCATGGCAGTGCCATTGCTCTATTACTTGGGCGTAAGACGCCCCGGCCAAAGCGAAGAGGAGGCTGCCAGTCAGCCCAGCGCGCGGACTGCCGGGACTTCCCAAGGATCCTGAAGCGATGGACGTAACGCCACTTGTTCCGGAAGGGCGGCAGACGATCCAGGCTTATGGTGAGGGCGGATTTCGCATTGCCGGCAAGCGTTGGCTTGGGTCGGTTCTGGTCTTTCCCGAAAGAACAGTGACCTGGAGCGTCACTCGTTTTGACGAGGTCGACGTTGAAGCGCTGCAACCGGTGGCGCAGCAAGGCGGAGTTCAAATTCTACTTCTCGGTTGTGGCCGGCAGGCGCAGTTTCCGAGTAAGATGCTCCGAGAGGCGCTGCGTGCGCAAGGTATTGTGCTCGAGCCCATGGATACCGGTGCGGCTGCACGAACCTACAACGTCCTGCTCGCAGAAGAGCGGGCAGTGGCCGCGGCCCTGCTAGCGGTCGAGTGATTTGCTGCCGGGTGTGTACGTATCTTGATCCCTGTACGCTTGGCGTGAGCTGAGTTACAAGTCGACGTACGGCAGCTCACGGCGCAGCGAGGCATCCGGGCTAGATGAATCCCATCAACACTTGGTTCAGACGTCATTTAAACAACCCGCAAGTTGTACTGCTTCTGCTGCTACTCTCGGGCTTGACCCTTGCCTTGATGACGTTCGCCGGGATATTGCTGCCTTTCCTGGTATCGCTCGTCATCACCTATCTGTTGTTGGCACCCGTGCGGCTGCTCGAAGGCTGGGGAGTTCCTCGTCTTGTAGCCGTGACCGGCATCTCTGTGGGCTTTCTTCTTGCGGTTGCATTCCTGATGCTCGCGGTAGTGCCCATCATGGTGCAGCAGGCGGTGGATCTGGCGAGAAATCTTCCTGGCATCATCGCAGCCATACAGATTGCCTTGATGGAACTGCCAGAACAGTACCCGCTCCTTTTCGACCCAGAGCAGATGGAAGAGGTGATCAACTCGTTGCGGGGTGAGGTGCTGCTGCTGGGGCAGCGAATGCTCGGCTGGTCCGTGACCTCGATCTTTACCCTTGCCACTTTGGTGATCTACGCGGTGCTTGTGCCACTGATGGTCTTTTTCATGCTCAAGGACCGAGAGAAGATCGTTGCTTGGATCCTGCGCTTTCTGCCCGATGAACGTCCCTTGGCGGACCGAGTGTGGCGCGATGTCGACCGCCAGCTCGGCAACTACATCCGTGGCAAGGTAATGGAGATAGCGATCGTCGGGGTCGTGACCTACGTGGGTTTCCTGCTTGTTGGTCTGAACTTCACCTTGCTGCTGGCCGTCTTGACCGGTTTCTCCGTTCTGGTGCCCTATATCGGCGCTACTGTGGTAGCCATACCGGTGGCGATCATTGCCTACGTCCAGTTTGGCTTGGGCTCCGGATTCTTCTGGGCCGTTGGCACTTATCTCGTAATCCAAGCACTGGATGGCAATGTCCTGGTGCCGGTACTGTTCTCCGAAGTCGTCAATCTCCACCCCGTTGCCATCATTGTCGCCATACTCTTCTTCGGCGGCATCTGGGGTTTTTGGGGGATTGTTTTCGCTATTCCACTTGCCACAGTGGTACAGGCGGTAGTGGCGGCCTGGCCGGAATCACCACCGCCACGCTCGAAGCTCAAAGATGCGGCCGAATAGTAGTCGCTATGCAAGCTGCAAAAGGGGGAAAACCATGTCCCAGGATCTCTGGTTCGAAGACTTCACGCCGGGCCGCCGCTTCGAGACTCGGGGGGTGACCCTCAGCGAGTCGCAGATTCTCGATTTCGCCTGGCAGTGGGACCCGCAGCCCTTTCACATCGACCTCGAGGCCGCCTCGAACTGGGGCTACGGCGGCCTCATTGCGAGCGGTTTCCACACGCTCTGTGCCGCCTTCCGCATGGTCGTCCAGGCCCGCATCTTCACCGCCGCGAGCCTGGGATCCCCGGGCATCGACAAGCTTCGCTGGATGAGACCGGTGCGTCCGGGTGATACCATCCACACGGAGGTCGAGATTCTGGATGCTCGACTGTCGCAGTCCAAGCCGGACCGGGGGGTCGTGACGATGCTCTACCGAGTGCGAAATCAAAGGCAGGAGGAAGTCATGCGGCTGGAGGCGGTGCAAATCGTGCGCCGGCGTCCCT
>Ga0079225_10000541_pt1 | contig 20303 bp, 23 predicted proteins | sample Poulit2012_FD_76344 | JGI IMG/M metagenome (GOLD analysis project Ga0079225, IMG submission 76344) | Agricultural soil microbial communities from Georgia to study Nitrogen management - Poultry litter 2012 | ecosystem: Environmental > Terrestrial > Soil > Agricultural land | place: USA: Georgia... | reverse complement strand
TTTATTTCCACCTAAAACGATTAAACCGTAAGATGCCATAAGTAAAACTTCAAAAAATACGAATAAGTTAAATAAGTCCCCTGTTAAAAATGCACCAGACACACCACTTATAAGGAGAAAAGCAAACGTATAAAAGAAATACGATTCTTTTTCATCGGATACTAATTTTGGTGCGATAAATAAACAAGCTACAGATAATACGTTAGTCGTTAAAACTAAAACGGAAGAAAGGGGATCAGCTACGAAAATAATTCCGTACGGTGCTGGCCAACTACCTGTTTCTAAGACGAGATTTCCTGTCGTAAAAACGATATACGTCATATAACTAGTAATCGCAAAACTTATAATGATAAATAGTTTCGACAAAAATCGAGCAATATGTAGTTTTTTATGAAAAAAGGCGACTAAAATTCCCGCTAAAAGAGGGATAATTATAGGCATTACGGCAAAGTTACTCATGTTCACTCCCCCTTAACTGTTCCATATTATCTGTTGCATTTTCATTTACCGTACGATACGCAAGAACGAGAACGACACTCGTTACTCCGAAACTAATTACGATTGACGTTAAAATAAATGCATGTGGTAACGGATCTGTATATTGTGTAATTCCTTCTTGAATGATCGGAGGTTGTCCACGTTTTAATTTGCCCATCGTTAAAATAAATAAATGAGCAGCGTGGGAAATTAATCCCGTACCGATCGCAATTCGTAACAACTGTTTTTGTAAAATGTTATATATGCCAGCAGCAAATAAAATACCAGCTAAAATGGATATAATAAACTCCATCGTTATTTTGCCTCCTTATCATGACGCAGTTTTATGAGGCTAAAGACGGCTAAACCGGCAAGTCCTAATACTGCAATTTCAAACAACGTATCAATTCCCCGCATATCAACTAAAATAACGTTAACGATGTTCTTTCCACCACCGATAGGGAGTGACGTTTCGATAAAGTAGTCGGAAATTTTGTCAAACCACGTACTACTTAATGCAGAGATTGCAATCATCGTCATTAAAAGACCGAATCCGACAGAAATAAATAAATTTGTTGCAATATTTCGTTTCGTTTCATTGCGTTTTTGTAAACGTGGGAAATGATAAAAACAGAGTAAAAATAACGTTACTGTAATCGTTTCAATGACAAGTTGCGTAAGTGCTAAGTCTGGTGCTCGATATAAGACGAATAAAATTGCAACACCATATCCTGTTATTCCTAAAATTAAAATAGCGGCAACATTGTGATTTGAAAATATCGTTCCAATTGCGGCGACAATAATCGCGATGACGACGACAATTTCTAACACTGTGATGTCAGATAAATCGGAAAAGCTTATCGTAAAGCCATCCGTTTCATACATAAAAATGAACGAAACGATAAAGAGTACTCCTAAAATGATCGACATGTACGTTCTTACAGATCCTGTCATATAAAATTTCGTCGTTTTTCTACTATATGAATCTAGAGCATGGATCGAATAATCGTACAAACGATTAAAACTGAGTGTTCCCGGTACATAATCGTACACTTTTTCCCAAGTAGTTCTCGTATACGCTAAAAGAGCTCCAATGATTACAACGACGAGCGACATGATAAATGGCGTAGAGAAACCGTGCCAAAATTGAATCGAATCGATCGCTGCTGTCTGCTGGATACTCGTAGCCGCATGCGTTAAAAAGGATTTGTTAAAAACGTTAGGGAAAAGTCCGATAACGATCACACCAATGACAAGAATTGCCGGTGAAATTAACATTCCTAATGGCGCTTCTTTCACTGTTTGTTTATTATTCATAGCATGAGCCTTCTTTTTCCCGAACAGTCCGAAAAAGAAATACATGGAGTAGACAAACGTAAAAATACTACCAAATATAGCTAAGTAAGGAACGATTGCTAAGAAGAAATCGTATATACCTGTTTGTAACGAAAGTGTTGATTCGAAAAATAATTCTTTCGAATAAAATCCGTTTAAAAATGGTAACGGTACACCTGCCATCGAAAACGAACCGAATAAGGCGAGCGTTCCAGTAATCGGTAGGAATGTATATAAACCGCCGAGTTTGCGTATATCACGTGTACCAGTTTGCACATCGATAATGCCAGCCACCATGAATAAACTACCTTTAAATGTAGCGTGGTTTAAAATGTGAAAAACTGCAGCAAAAATTGCGACGTTCGTACCGAATCCGAGCATCGCCATAATAAGCCCGAGTTGGCTAACGGTCGAATATGCTAGTATCGCTTTTAAATCAGTTTGACGTACAGCCATATAAGAAGCCCAACAAAGTGTCATAATACCGAATACACTGACTAAAATAACGAACAAGTCATATGTATGGAATAATGGGAAAAAGCGGGCAACTAAATAAAGTCCAGCTTTTACCATGGTAGCCGAGTGTAAATAAGCACTAACAGGTGTCGGCGCCTCCATCGCATCTGGTAACCAAATATGAAACGGGAACTGAGCCGATTTCGTAAACGCACCGAGTAAAATAAGTATTAAAATTAATGGAACATATTTGTTCTCTATAACGAGATCTGCACGCTCAATCATTAATTGGATGCTCGTCGTCTCTGTAATAACTGAAAGCATAATGAGACCTCCAAGCATACTTAACCCACCAAAAATCGTAATGAGCATCGATTTTAGGGCACCGTAACGAGAACGTTCTTTCATATGCCAATAACCGATCAATAAGAAAGAAGATATAGACGTTAATTCCCAAAATGTATAAAGGACGAAAACGTTATCAGAGAGGACAACACCTAACATAGCAGTCATGAACATTAGTAAGTAAACATAGAAGTGTCCTAATTTTTCCGAACGTTCTAAATAATAAATGGAATATAAAACGATTAACGTTCCAATACCACTAATTAACAATACGAATAAAAGGGATAAACCATCTAAATAGAAGTCAAAATTAATATGTAACGATGGAATCCACTTATATACTTGTTTTACAGGTTCAAAATCTATTTGAACAAAACGGACAAAATAAATAAAAATGAGTAATGGCACGAATAACGTAAACAGTCCAGTATGTAATTTTTCTTTCGATTTTGCTAGAAATGGGATAAAAAAAGCAATTATTAAAGGGGCTAATACTGCAAAGAGCATGAACACTTGTTCCTCCATTCTACGTTGTTTCCGTATCGATATAATATAAGTATGTATACGTTTTAGTATATAGTTTATTATTTAAAAAGAAAAGAATAATGTGATTTAATCCATATGAAGTTGAATACCACGTCGATTCATTTCTTCTTCGATCATTAAAATAAAATCTTCCTGTAAATTTAATTCCATTGCTTTTTCATAGGCTTCGATTAAGAGAGCATCAGACAAACAGTCCATGAAATATACTCCTTTACTTCATATTTTACATTATTTAATTTAACACGAATCAGCAGCATGAACAAGTTGCTTAATTTGCGTGAAAATTGTGGATAACTTGTGTGTAACTAAGGAATAAAGGGAAATCCCTTTACATCAGTAAGCTTTTCATTGTGTATATACTTATCCACAAGCTGTGCATAGGGAAAAAATTGTCGAACACTTTTCGTTATGTCTGAAAAATAGACAACATTATACAATTTATGAGAATATACTATAATAGAAGCAAGATAAATTTGTCGTTACATAGAGGTGAGCATTTGTTACATTCATTTTTACCAAATAAACATGTTCAAAGTATATTCGAAATTACACCACAGTTTTTACAATCGATCGGTAAAAAAGCGATTTTAGTCGACTTAGATAATACGCTCGTACCATGGAATGTCGCTTGTGCAACAGATAAGGTGAAGCAATGGTTTTACAATATGCATGAGGCGAACATAGAAACGATCGTATTTTCCAATAATAATGAAGAACGAGTCGCTTTTTTTTGTGATCCACTAAAAATTCGTTACATATATCGGGCGAAAAAACCATTACGCAAAGCATTTAAAACTGCACAGCAAATATTAGATGTCCAGCATGATGAAATTGTCGTCATTGGTGATCAATTATTAACGGATATTTTAGGTGGAAATCGTGCAGGCTTTTATACAATATTAGTTGTGCCAATTGTGCGATCAGATGCGCTCATCACGAAGTTTAACCGTCGGATCGAACGTATGATACTAAACAGATTTTACAGACAAGGAAAATTAACGAGGAGGGATGAACGTGACGAATAACATTATATGTGAAGGGTGTGGTGCAACACTTCAAACGGAAGATAAAAATGAGATCGGATTTGTTCCGGAAAGTGCGTTTGCAAAAGGGAATGAACTTTGCCAACGTTGTTTTCAGTTACGTCATTATAATAAACAACTCCCAATATCGTTAGACAACGATGATTTTTTTACATTAATTAGTTCGATTAGTGAAACAGACAGCTTAATTATTCATTTAATAGATATTTTCGATGTCGAAGGTACGTTATTAAAAAGCTTACCACGAATCGTCGGTAATAATCCGATCGTCCTCGTTGCAAATAAAATCGATTTATTACCAAAATCGACGAACAAAAGAAAAGTTCTTCATTGGTTAGCGAGAAAGGCAAAAGAGGCAAACATTCATCCACTCGCTACATTTTTAATTTCTGCAACGAAATCTTATCAACTAGATGAATTAGCGATCGAAGTGGAACGTTTACGAAAAAATCGTGACATTTACGTCGTCGGTGTAACGAACGTTGGTAAATCTACTTTTATCAATCAATTTATTAACCGTTCACTTGGTGAAAAAGACGTTATTACGACATCGTATTACCCGGGAACGACGTTAGGCTTTATTCATATACCGCTCAATTCAAACGAGGCGTTAATCGACACGCCAGGAATTGTAAATGACGAACAAATGGCTCATTACGTTTCCGCAAGCGACTTAAAAACGATTACACCGCGAAATGAAATAAAACCACGAAATTACCAATTAATCGATAAACAAACGTTATTTATCGGTGGACTAGCACGTATTGATTTTGTAAAAGGAGAAAAACAGACATTTGTCTGTTACTTTGCAAATGAAATGCCAATTCATCGAACAAAATTAGCGAATGCTGATTCACTTTACGAGCGGCAAATTGGAAAGTTATTAAAACCACCGAATGAAAAAACGTTAGAAAAATTACCAAAGCTAGTAAAACATTCGTATCGGATCCGTAAGCCGAAAACAGATATCGTGTTTCCTGGTCTCGGTTGGATGACAATATTAGATGGAAACGTGACGGTCGATGTTTACAGTCCGAAAGGAATCGCCGTTTCATTACGTGATTCCCTCATTTAAATCGTTGTTAAGGAGGGTTTGTAGTATGACTTATTCATTCGCTTTAATCGGTTATCCAATAACGCATTCCATGTCACCGTGGATTCATGAACAGTTCTTACGTCGTGCCCAATTAGACGGCTCTTATCGTTTAGAAGAAATTACACCGGAACAAAACTTTTCAGAACGTATTTCCGAATTAAGAGCTAACGAACTCGACGGTTTTAATGTAACTGTGCCGTATAAAGAAAAAATTATCGAATTCGTCGATGAACTTGACGAACAAGCCAAAAAGATTGGTGCCGTTAATACCGTCGTCGCAGAAAATGGAAAGTGGATAGGGTATAATACGGACGAGATCGGTTACGTCCGTGCTTTAGAGAGTGATTATCCTGAGATAAAACGTAAAAAGAATACACCTATTTTACTTCTTGGTGCTGGTGGCGCTGCAAAAGGTATATATAACGGTTTAAAACGTGCTGGATATACGAACGTAACGATCGCCAATCGAACGACGGAACGAGCGAAGCAAATTATAACGGCGAACGATTTCGTTATAACGTTAGCAGAAGCCGAAAGAGAGCTTGCACAATTTTCAATCATCATTCAGACGACTTCCGTTGGCATGCGACCACATGATACGGATACGATTATTTCGCTGAAAAATATTATGAAAGAAGCGATCGTTAGCGACATCGTTTATCAGCCGTTAAAGACGAAGTTTTTACAAGAAGCAGAAAAGCGCGGAGCAGCAATTCATTTTGGTCATACGATGCTTTTATATCAGGCACAATATGCATTTGAACTATGGACGAATAAACAGCCACCGATGGAACATTTAGCGGATCAATTACGTCAAGAATTGGAAGGTTGATGACAAATATGTTAACAGGAAAACAGAAACGTTTTTTACGAAAAGAAGCACATCATTTACGCCCGATTTTTCAAGTTGGAAAAAGTGGGGTCGTTGATAATTTAACGAAACAAATAAGTGAGGCGTTAGAAAAGCGTGAGCTTATTAAAGTTTCTATTTTACAAAATTGTTTAGAAGATAAGCATGTCGTTGCCGAACAATTAGCAGATGGAACAGGTGCGCATATCGTGCAAGTAATCGGTCGCAATATTGTTCTATATAAAGAATCAATTGAAAATAAACAAATTGAATTACCAGATTAAAGGTGTAAACGATGACAAAAAAGATTGGATTACTCGGTGGAACATTTGATCCACCACATATTGGACATCTCATTGTTGCAGAAGAGGTACGGTTTCAATTACAACTTGATGAAGTATGGTTTTTACCGACGAATGAGCCACCGCATAAAGGTACAGCAAGTTCGAACAATAAACATCGTGAACGAATGCTTTCATTAGCGCTTGAACATAATGAAAACTTTCGTGTTCATACGATTGAATTTGAACGAAGTGGAAAATCGTATACGATTGATACGATGCGTGTTTTATCTGAACGATATCCGCATGTAACGTTTTATTTTATTATCGGTGCGGATATGGTCGAATATTTACCGAATTGGAAAGATGTTGATATATTAATGGATCTCGTTCAGTTTGTCGGTGTCGAACGTCGTGGGTTTACGTTAGAGACGACGTACCCGATTAAAACGGTGTCATTACCCCTTATCGATATATCTTCTTCGGAAATAAAAGAACGAATTCAAAACGAGCGTCCGGTACAATATTTTCTACCGAATAAAGTGCTACAGTATATAAAGGAGCATCAGCTATATGGATACCGAACGAGCACGTAAATTGATCGAGCAAGTTTTAACAAAAAATCGATTTGAACATTCATTGCGTGTAGCAGATACAGCCGTAACATTAGCGAAGCGATACGACGCTCCTGTTGAAAAAGTCGAATTAGCAGCATTATTGCACGATTATGCAAAATGTATGACGCAAGATGAATTACGCAACTATATTGAGAAGTATGATTTACCGCCGACTTTGTTAGCGTACAATAGTGAATTATGGCATGGTCCAGTTGGAGCGATGATGATGAAGTATCGTTATGGGGTCAAAGATAAAGATGTGTTGAATGCGATTTACTACCATACAACAGGACGAGCAAATATGTCGCTCATAGAACAAATTATTTTTGTTGCCGATTTTATTGAACCGGGGAGAAATCACCCTGGTGTAGAAGAAGTACGTGAATTAGCTGAAATGAATTTAGTACTAGCGATTCAACGAACGTTACGAAATTCAATTATATATTTAGTGAATAAAAATGTTACACTATATCCAGATACTTTTTATGCGTACAATAATTTTACTGTAAAAGGGGAGTTCGATTAATTAGATGGAAACGAAACAATTGTTAAAACATGTAGTCGATGCGTGTGAGGATCGCAAAGCAGCAAATTGTGTCGTTTTAAATATGCAAGCAATTACACCGATTGCAGATTACTTTGTCATTTGTCACGGCAATAATGAACGACAAGTTCAAGCGATCGCCCACTCGGTACGAGAGAAACTTCATGAAAAAAATTATACGATTGAACGAATGGAAGGTTATAACGAGGCACGGTGGATTTTAATCGATGTCGGAGATGTTATTTGTCACATTTTCCATAAAGAAGAGCGTGATTACTACAACATAGAACGTCTTTGGGGCGATGCAGACGAAGTATCGGTAGGCGAGTAATAATGACGTACCGACAATTTGCATCACTTTATGACGCATTTATGGAAGATGCACCGTATGAAAAATGGGTTACATTTTCAGAAAGTTGCTTTAAACGAGAACAAGTTACACCGACATCGATCGTCGATTTAGGATGCGGTACAGGTGAAGTGACGCTCCGTTTAGCGAAAAAAGGATATGAGATGACAGGTGTCGATTTATCTGTAGAGATGTTAGCGATCGCCCAACAAAAATCGCTCGAAATGCAAGAAAAAATTCGTTGGGTACAGCAAGATATTCGCAATTTGGAAGGCTTTCATGACATCGATGTATTCATCAGTTTTTGCGATGTTATTAACTACATTACGGAGAAAGAAGAAGTGGCAAAACTGTTCAAACGAGTTTATGAAAGCTTATGTCCTGGTGGTTTATTTATCTTCGATGTGCACAGTATACATTACGTGCGAAATGTATTACAAAATAACACGTTTACGGAAGATCGTCATGAAATTGTCTACATATGGGATTGCGAAGCGACAGAAAATGATGGAGAAATGATCCATTACTTAACGTTTTTTTATGAAAAAGAAAACTCAAATGTATATGAACGCGTCGATGAAGTTCATCGACAACGAACTTTTTCTGCATCAGATTATGAACAATTATTAAAACTTGCACAATTTAGCAAAATTGATATTTTCAATGACTTTTCGCCTGAAAAACGATTTTCAGAAAAAAATAGTGAGCGAATTTTCTTTGTTGCAACAAAATAAATTGTAAAACGCTTTTTTTTGCTTATATTAATAATTTTTGCCCTTTTTACAACATCATACGTCATTCGTATAATATGTCATAACAAACGTTGTGGAAAGGATGTTCGAACAATGTTTATTGAATATGCAAAAAAAGCAATCGTGTTCATCATCGTCGTCATTGGACTCATAGTTTTTGGTATTTTTACGTTTACGAAAGAAAAAGAAGCAGTCGTTCAAGAAGCTGATCATGAACTTTTTACGATGATCGAAGAAGAGCAAGAAGAAAATGATGAACAAATGGAAGAAGAAGAGCGATCTACGATTGTCGTCGACATAAAAGGGGAAGTGAACAAGCCCGGCGTATACGAAGTTAATCGACATCACCGTGTCATTGATGTCATTTCATTGGCGGATGGCTTAACTAAGCTCGCAGATGAACGATACATAAATTTGGCGCAGAAGTTAGAAGATGAAATGGTCATTTACGTACCAAAAGAAGGAGAAGATACTACTGACATGATACCGATGCCTACTGGTCAAGCCGTAATGAGTAGTGCGAAAGATGAGACTGGCATCCGAGTGAATGAAGCATCGATCGAAGAATTACAAACGTTGCAAGGAATCGGTCCCGCAAAAGCAGAGGCGATTATTCAATACCGGGAAGAGAATGGACTGTTTCAACAAGTGGAAGATTTGTTAAACGTTAGTGGTATTGGCGAAAAAACGTTAGACAATATAAGAGACGACATCGTTATACCTTAACAGTGATGCTCACAGAAGAAAGGAGAGTAAGTATGAAAAGGATTTCTTGGGAGCAATATTTTATGGCGCAAGCAAAAGTTGTCTCATTGCGTGGGACGTGTACACGATTAAATGTCGGTGCGATTATCGTCCGGGAAAACAGAATTATTGCGAGTGGTTATAATGGAAGTGTTGCAGATAGTAGCCATTGTATGGAAGATGGCTGTTATATGGTCGACGGCCATTGTGTGCGAACGATTCATGCAGAGGCAAATGCGTTATTACAATGTGCAAAGTTCGGTGTTGCAACGAAAGATACTGATTTATACGTTACGCATTATCCGTGTTTACAATGTACGAAACAACTTATTCAAGCTGGAGTGAAACGTGTTTATTACGAAAATGACTATCGAAATCATGAATTAGCTGTTCAATTGTTTGCCGAAGCGAATGTAGAAACGATCCAGATCACTGTGACGGACGTGACGATCGATCACCCGACTCTTAATAAGTAACTAATTTAAATAAATGGTGGTGAATAGACAAAGTACATAAATTGGTTATGATGAAAAACTATTATTATATGTACGTCTTTGCTGTTGTGTTAACAGCGTATACGGTAAAAACAACTCGACTATATCCGCTTCTTATCTACATAATTTTACTTTTGATCTTACTCATGTGGAAGCGGATTACAATCGTACATTTCCTCGTTTTCCTCTGTTTAATCAGTTTCTTCTATCATTACTTCCCTCATTCGACTTCAGAGAAATTCGAAATAGAAACAGCCGAAACGATGGTGCATACTTTTTCCGGTAAGATTGTAACTTCACCAATAACAACAGATACGTACGTGCAGTTTTCATTAAAAGAAGAAAATACGAATGAACGAATTCTCGTCACTTATTTTAAAAATGAAACCGATAAGTCGGAACAGGTCAATCACGTTGTGGAAAGACTATACTTCGGTAATACGTGCACAATTAGAGGCAAACTTGCTCGACCAGAACGAGCGACGAACCCGTATCAATTTGATTATCGAACGTATTTGTATGAAAAAGGAATTAAATACGTCTTAGACGTTGCAACGATGAAGAACGTTACATGTTTACCCCCTTCACAAATAGCTCCAATATTATCGTTAAGACAGACGTTAATCGATAAAGCGATGCTGAAGTACGATGCCGATGTTGCAGCATGGATACAAGCACTCGTACTTGGAAATCGTAGTTCGTTAGATGATGAGACGATTGAGTTGTTTCAACGATGGAGTTTATCACATATTTTAGCTATTTCGGGATTACACGTAGGTATTATTACGAGTATCATATATTTTTTGTTTATACGTCTTCGTATGTTAACAGTGGAAGTCGTTGAATGTATATTAATCATATTTTTACCGCTTTATGCATTGATAGCCGGTGGGGCCCCGTCTGTTTGGCGCGCTAGTTTAATGATCGTCGTTGTCTTATTATTAAGAAGAAGCACTTATCGATTTAATTATGCCGACATCGTTAGTATCGTATTTTTAGTCCTCGTGATCATCGATAAATATATTATATTTGATATTGGCTTCCAATTGTCGTTTGCAGTGACGTATAGTTTAGTTTTTTCAAGCGAACTAATTCGCCAGACGAAATCGAATTTGTTTCGAGTGTTTCAAATAAGTTTTATTTCACAAATGGCAATTTTACCATTTCAAATTGACTACTTTCATTTATTTCAACCGTTATCGATTATCGTTAACTTATTCGTCGTTCCATATTTTTCGTTTTTCGTCATCCCACTCATGTTTTTCTTCTTTATCGCTTTACCTGTACCAACCTTGATGACTTCTCCGCTGGAAGTGTTATTTCGTCTTATCCATGAACATTTATTACACATATTATTTTATATCGACGAACACGTATATTATCCATTTATCATTGGAGAGCTTTCTCTCATCGAAGTATGTTTCTATTATGTCGTTTTTATGACAATGATGCGTACACTTCAAGCGAAAAGAATAAATCATTCATTTTCATATGGTGTTTTATTAGTATGTGTCGTCGTTTTGTTTGCTGTTAGGCCGTATGTATCTCCTGTAGGTATCGTGACGATGCTCGATATTGGCCAAGGTGATGCGATCATCATTGAATTGCCATATCGACGCGGTGTATTTTTCATCGATGCAGGTGCTACTGTTTCATTTGCGCAAGATGAACCGTCATCACGTGTTTTCAAACAAATTATAAAACCATATATGTATGGAAGAGGTATTCATAAAATTGATACAATCTTTTTAAGCCACGAACATCTCGACCATATCGGCAGTGTTTCGTATATAATTGAACATTTTCAAGTAGATGAAATTGTCGTTCCGCCATATTTCGAACAAAAGTATTTACAAGCGTGGAAAGAAAATAACGTACACATAACCGAAGCGAGCATACCGAGTACGATCATTCGAAACAATCACTTATTTCAGCTCCTTTCACCGACTAGTGACTTTCAATCTGCAAATGAAAACTCTCTCGTCCTATGGACGAAATTTGGAGAAATGTCGTGGCTTTTTACAGGAGATATGGAAGAACAAGCAGAAAGAAAATTACTCCAACTATTCCCTAACATTACGTTTGACGTTTTGAAAGTAGCCCATCACGGAAGTAATACGTCTACCGATCGTTCGATTGTACAAAATGGAAAACCGAACGTAGCGCTCATTCCGGTAGGAAAGGGGAATCGTTATGGACATCCGGCAACGGATGTTATCAATCTATTGGAAGAAGAAAAAGTCAATATTTTCCGAACGGATGAAATGGGGGCGATTCAGTATTACTTTACAGAAAGTGAGGGGAGATTCGTTCCGTTTCTGGAGTAAAACGAACAATAAAATAAAAAATGCTGCATTCATTTGCAGCATTTATGTACATTCACTTATTATAGGTTAATAAAACTAATTGTAGCTCCAATTACAAAAATAAACGTAAAAAAGATAAAAGATGCTAAAAACCCAGATACAGCATATGGAATGTCACTGTTTTTTTCTTGTGGATCTTTTTCAAATTCGTTCATATTTTTCGCCTCCTATTTCACCAACAGTATAATGTAAATTCGTGTACAATGCCAATAATTTTGTACTTTGTCTTGAAAAGTTCAATTATTTTACCCGTCAATCGTTAGCTTGCACTACAAGTATACCAATTATTACGTAAATTTGCTATTATTACTGTAGCATAGAAACGTTAAAAAGGAATGAACATATGTGTTAACGGTGCAACAAACAATAGAACAAATTAAAAAAGGCGAAATGGCGCCTATATACGTTTTGTTAGGTACAGAAAACTTTTTCATTGAACAATTAAAACGATCGATTTTTCAATCAATCGAAAAAAAACAGAGTATCGATGTCATGAATTATGATTTACAAGAAGTAGCGATCCAAGATGTTGTCGTTGATGCTGAAACCCTTCCATTTTTTACAGACCATAAGATAATTGTCGCAACGAATCCGCTTTTTTTAACGAATCAACGCACACCATTAGACGTCACACACGAAACGGAACAATTAGAGCGGTACGTGCAACATCCTGTAGGCTATTCAACGCTCATCATCGTTGCACCATATGAAAAGATTGACGGTCGAAAAGGAATCGTTAAACATTTACATAAACATACTACTGTTGTAAACTGTGAACCAATTCGGGATTATGATTTACGTAAATGGATCACTTATTTAGCAAAAGGGTTACAAATATCTATAACAGACGATGCACTTTATGTCATGGAGGCTGAATACGGAAATAATTTATATCTTTTACAACAAGAGTTGGAGAAGATGAAGATGTATGTTGGTGCGGAAAAAGTTATTACTAAAGAGACCGTTGAAAATTTAATGGCTGTTTCTGCTTCGAAAAGTGCGTTAGATTTAGTCGATGTCGTTTTACGTCGTAATTTATATGAAGCGATAAAAATATATAAATCGTTAGAAAAAAATAATGAAGATCCAATTGGACTTTTGGCACTATTAGCTTCACAATTTCGTTTAATTTTTCAAGTGAAATTGTTACAAGAAAATGGATTTACATCCCAAAGTATGCGTGGAAAGATACAAGCTCACCCGTATGCAATCCGCCTTGCGGTAGAGCGAAGTAAAAAATTCTCGACGGAACAGCTTGCAAAAGTGCTTGATCAGCTAACAGAAACAGATGCAGCTATTAAACGAGGTTTAATCGATAAGTCACGTGCCTTTGAATTACTGTTATATGAATTAGTTGCGCAAAAATAAAAGAGCGATCAATGGTGATCGCTTTTTTATGATGCGCTTATGGAACGGAGTTTTTTCGCTAAACGTGCTTTATGGCGATTTCCGTTATTTTTATGAATAATTTTCTTCTGAATTGCACGGTCAATTAATTGTACCGCTTCACGATATGCTAACTGAGCATTTTCTTCATCATTTGCTTCTACGAGCGCTTCTACTTTCTTCATTTGCGTACGCATTTTCGTTTTGTACGACTTATTACTCTCACGTTTTGTTTCGTTTATTCGAATTCGTTTAATTGCAGACTTTAAATTTGCCATGATGCCACCTCCTACATGTACATATAGTGAAATATGTGTAAGCATGATATGCCGCACGTACGGTAAAAAGTACGACATTCGTATTTTAGCAAATAAAAAGGATGTTTTCAACGATTGTTTACAATATTTTTGTATTTTCTTTACATACATTTTTTAAGCGTATGTTTATTTTACGAATTATTCTTCCTCTTTCCTCTTTTAAAAACTGTATGAAAGACAATGAATATGTACAGCAACCTTTTACAAAAATCATTTCATTTTTAACCATTATAGATCAACATACGATCGGTTCCCCATATAAAATGAATTTAGAAAATAGTTTTTACATAATTCATCGTAAACCGTTCAACATAAAGTAAAAAGGGTGTTGTTACGATGAAAAAAGAAGACGATAAGATGCAGGCAGTAACGGTGAGAACGGACTTAGCGGTAGAAGCCCGCGATATGTATGTGGAACGTGAAGAGACATCTAAAAAAGTCCCAGGAATCAAAGAAACGAGTGATGAAGAAAATGGTGTAAAAATAACGACGATTGAAATCGATGAGCACGGTGAACGTTCTTTAAACAAAAAACGCGGTTCGTACGTAACAATTTTTACGGATGCAATCGTTCGAGAAGATACGGTCTCACAACAGAATGCGGCAATCGCACTCTCAAAAGAGATAAAAAAATTGCTCATAAAAAATAACGTCAAAGACGATAAGAAAGGATTAGTCGTCGGTTTAGGAAATTGGAATGTAACTCCAGACGCACTAGGACCGATGACAGTTGAAAATGTACTCGTTACAAATCATTTATTTGAACTAAAATACGAAACAGTTGCTTCCGGATATCGTCCTGTCAGTGCAATATCTCCAGGGGTAATGGGTGTAACTGGCATGGAGACGAGTGATATTGTAAAAAGTATTATTAAACAATTTCAACCACATTTTCTCATCGTTGTCGATGCACTTGCATCAAGGTCGATTGAACGGATAAATACGACGATTCAAATTACGGATACGGGAATACATCCGGGCTCTGGGGTTGGCAATCGCCGAAAAGAGTTAAGTAAAGATGTACTCGGCATACCAGTTATAGCGATCGGTGTACCTACAGTCGTTGATGCTGTTACGATCGTTAGTGATACGTTACATCAATTGTTAAAGCATCTCGGTAGACAAATGCAAGAAGAGACGACACCGCGTAGTTCTTTATTAGCGGGACAATTATCTATTGCACATGAAAACTTAACAGATGAAGATGTACCAGATGCGACAAATCGTTCGACTCTGTTAGGTTTGATCGGGAATTTAGATGTCGAAGAGCAACGGCAACTATTTGAGGAAGTATTAACACCGTCAGGAAAAAACTTAATCGTAACCCCAAAAGAAGTCGATACATTTTTAGAAGATATGGCGCACGTCGTTGCTCAAGGAATTAACAGTGCTTTGCATGAACGTGTACAATATGAAAAGGCCGCAAATTATACACGTTAAAAATAAATAGTATGTCTATTTCTTTCATTGGGAGCATATAGTCATATTAAAGAATCGTTAAAAAATAGAACGGAAGATGAACTATATGTTTCCAATGAAGCGTTTTTTATTTTTATATCGTTATATCAAGCGATTTTATCGCCAAATTATCGTTAGCTTTAGTTTTATCGTTATTTTATTTATGTCCATTGGCTTTCTAACCGCAACAGAACAATCAACTCGTTTCACATCTCCGCTTTTTTCAACTTGGACAAGCAATTTAGATGAACAGTTATTTATGTTACTTTTCAGCATGGAAAACAGAAGTTTTGCTACGGTGTATAAAATGGTAGAAGATGTGCCTACTTTATCAGAAATGGCATTTCAATTGATGATGAGTATTAATTTAGATGACGTGAAAACTCTGTTAGCTCATGAATTGCCCGGTTTTGCTCTATTTGAAAATCATATCATCATTGAAGGTGATTCGTTAGACGATGTACAACTACTTTCAAGTGAATCTGGTCCCCCGTTAGAAGATGTGTTAGAGGATCGAAAGGCGATTGACGATACGGATGAAGAAGAACAAAAGGAACAAAAGATCGATCGTTTAAGTGAAGACATCGTTCTTTTATACAATAGCCATAATAGAGAATCGTTTTTGCCACATTTACCAGATGAGAAAAATCCAAATTTAGCATATCACGAAGAAGTGAATATAACACGCGTCAGTGACAGGATTGCAGAGACATTAGCAAATTATGGCATTGCATCACATGTCGATCATACAGATTTTATGGAAATTTTACATGAAAAAGGTTGGAAATATGGAAAATCATATGCTGCATCAAGACCTGTCGTAAAAAAAGCGATTGAACAAAATAACGATATTCAATTTGCTTTTGATATACATCGAGATAGTTTACCACGAGACAAAACGACGAAATCGTATAAAGATGAATCGTATGCAACCATTTTATTTATTATAGGTGCAGAAAATAAAGGGTACAAAAAAAATATTGAGCTAGCTAAAGAGCTTCATTATATTATCGATAAAAACTATCCGGGAATTAGTAAAGGAGTTATTACGAAAGAGGGCGCAAACGTAAATGGTGTCTACAACCAAGATCTATTAGAAAACTCCGTTTTAATTGAAATAGGTGGCTATGAAAATACGTTAGAAGAAATGTACCGATCTGCAGATGTACTGGCAGAGGCTTTTAGCGATTATTATTGGGGTGTAGAAAAAGTGAATAAATAATGGAGGAAATGGAGGAATATATGTGCGCCTATTTACCGTCATCGTACTTTTACTACTATTCTTTTTTTCCGGTATGACTTATGGCTTATTTGAAAGTGTAAAGTCAGAGGAAAACAATGTTGTTGAAAATGTTGTCGATGAACAAACAGTTGAGGAAGAAATAGAGAACTTAGAGACTGTTGCCAAACTTCCAGAAACGGAACAATCATTTATTCATTCATTCGCACAATTATTAGAGCGAATGATTACATTTTTCTATGAATTGTTGATTCAGTTTTTATATTACATTGCTAGTTTGTTTTTTTAAATGTATTAAGTTATCCAGTTAATTAACATAATAAAGTTATTGTAAATTATATGTTGTATTCGATTGAAAGTGTAGCGGTCAACTGTTATAATCATGACAGTAGTTTACGGTACCGGTAACGGTCTGTTGTAGGAGTGACAGAAGAAGAATGAATAATAGTAAAAACGTACGAAACTTTTCAATTATCGCACATATTGACCACGGAAAATCGACATTAGCGGATCGTATTTTGGAAAATACAAAAGCATTAACAGAACGAGAAATGCAAGATCGCTTTTTAGATGCGATGGAATTAGAGAAAGAACGTGGAATAACGATTAAATTAAATGCTGTGCAGTTAGAATATAAGAGTCAAAATGGTGAAGACTATACGTTTCACTTAATCGACACACCTGGTCACGTAGACTTTACATATGAAGTTTCACGCAGTTTAGCGGCGTGTGAAGGCGCGATACTAGTCGTCGATGCAGCACAAGGAATTGAAGCACAAACGTTAGCCAATGTATATTTAGCGATGGATAACGATTTAGAAATCATTCCTGTTATTAATAAAATCGATTTGCCGAATGCAGATCCAGAACGTGTTACACAAGAATTAGTCGATATCATTGGAGTTGATCCCGACGAAGTCATATTAGCTTCCGCAAAAGAAAACATTGGAATTGATGAGATTTTAGAGCGAATTGTCGAACAAGTACCACCACCGAGTGGCGACAAAAGTAATGCGTTAAAGGCACTTATTTTCGATTCATTGTACGATTCTTATCGCGGTGTCGTCGCATCGATTTGTATAAAAGAGGGCGAAATAAAAGTAGGCGATCAAATTAAAATGATGGCGAATGGTAAAGAATACGAAGTAATTGAACTCGGTGTGCATACACCGATGCCAGAGCAAACCGAACGCTTGACTGTTGGTGATGTTGGCTATTTAACCGCTGCGATTAAAGAAGTGAAGGATACTCGTGTAGGTGATACGATTACGCACGTAGAAAACGGTGCATCTGAGCCTCTTCCTGGCTACCGCCGCTTAAACCCAATGGTATTTTGCGGTTTATATCCAGTTGACTCTGAAGATTACAATGCACTACGTGAAGCACTCGAACGTTTAGAATTAAATGATTCCGCACTACAGTATGAAGCAGAAACTTCGCAAGCTTTAGGTTTTGGTTTTCGTACAGGTTTTTTAGGTTTACTCCACATGGAAATTATCCAAGAGAGAATTGAAAGAGAATTTAATATCGATCTTATAACGACAGCACCGAGTGTTGTTTATGAAGTGATAAAAACAGATGGAGAAGTCATTGAAGTTGATAACCCTACGCTCATGCCAGAACGTGAAGTGATCGAAGAAATTTTAGAACCGTACGTAAAGGCGCAAATAATGGTGCCGAACGACTATGTCGGACCTGTCATGGAACTATGTCAACGCAAACGCGGACAATATATCGACATGCAATATTTAGATAACGTCCGAGTGAATGTTATTTATGAATTGCCACTTTCGGAAATAGTGTATGATTTTTTTGATCAATTAAAATCAAGTACGAAAGGGTACGCATCCCTCGACTATGAATTTATCGGTAATAAACCGTCTGATTTAGTGAAAATGGATATTTTATTACATGGCGATCCAATCGATGCGCTATCTGTCATCGTCCATCGTGAGTTTAGTCAAAATCGTGGGCGACAAATCGTTGAGAAATTACGTGAACTTATTCCAAGACAACAATTTGAGGTCCCTGTTCAGGCAGCAATCGGAAACCAAATTATCGCACGAACGAATATTAAAGCGGTACGAAAAGATGTTACAGCTAAACTATACGGCGGTGACGTAACCCGTAAGCGAAAACTGCTTGAAAAACAAAAAGAAGGAAAGAAACGGATGAAAATGGTTGGCTCCGTAGAAATTCCACAAGAAGCGTTCATGTCTGTGCTGAAACTAGATGAAGATTAACAATTATTTTATAGAGGTTAGGATAAACGTTAAAATGAACGGCTCCATTTTTTTCACTCATTTCATTGTTCATGTCCAATACGTTTTCCGAACCTCTTTTTCAATTGTCTAATGATGAAAAACTCATACAAAAAGATCTGCTTTTTTATTGTACTTCTTTATTGACAAAAAAAATCGGATTTGTTACTTTATTAATAGCATTAGCACTCTTCGTAATCGAGTGCTAACAGAGGTGGATTACATGTTAACGGAAAGAGAATCGCTCATCCTACAGACGATTATCGATCATTTTATCGATACAGCTCGACCAGTAGGTTCCCGTGCAATTTCAAAGAAAAAACAAATTAATTTAAGCGCCGCGACAGTCCGTAATGTAATGGCGGATTTAGAAGAAAAAGAGCTGTTGGAAAAAACCCATTCATCTTCAGGACGAATCCCATCCGAAAGAGGGTATCGTTATTATGTCGACCACGTCATTTCACCGTCGATTAAACAGAGAGAGTTAAACATCATTCAAAATACATTAAATGATAATATTATTGAAATGGAACAAATTGTACAACTAAGTGCCGAGTTATTATCACAATTAACGAACTATACAGCTATCATACTTGGTCCGAATGTCGACGAGGCAAAGTTAAAAGATATTCAACTCATTACATTAACGTCACAAACGGCAGTCGCCATCCTTATTACAGATACTGGACATGTTGAACATAAATCATTTACAGTGCCGACAGGCGTATCAGTTACTGATCTGGAAAAAACGGTCAATATTTTAAAAGACCGTTTAATTGGTGTGCCAATTATGCAACTTTCGCTCAAATTAGAGACGGAAGTATATGCGTTAATGAAAAAACATATAAAAGAACATGAATTAATTTTTGAATATTTACAAGCAGTCATTTCATATGACGATTCTGTGAAATTATACGTTGGTGGCCAGACAAATATTTTAATGCAACCTGAGTTTAGAGATGTGAAAAAAGTGTATGATGTTTTTACGATGCTGGAAAATGAAGCAGAGATGATTAAGTTACTTACTACGGAAACAGACGGATTACACATTTCGATTGGAAATGAAAATAACATAGAAGCGATTAAAGATTTTAGTTTAATTACGTCAACCTTTAGGCTGGGGGTCGATCAACTCGGTACGATTGCCCTTTTAGGGCCGACGCGAATGAAATATCGTAAAGTAATTACGTTATTACACGCACTTTCAAGAGAAATGTCTGAATTACTTGATGTCTCGAGACAACATGATTTAAAATAGTTTATTTTCCAACCTATTCATGTTATTGTTTGTAACGGGTAGTGACTATTTGTCGTATATATTGTTTGGAGGTGCCTCATAATGGAGG